>Ga0114967_10003025_pt1 | contig 13942 bp, 10 predicted proteins | sample M_130628_MF_Meta_FD_92639 | JGI IMG/M metagenome (GOLD analysis project Ga0114967, IMG submission 92639) | Freshwater microbial communities from Lake Montjoie, Canada to study carbon cycling - M_130628_MF_MetaG | ecosystem: Environmental > Aquatic > Freshwater > Lake | place: Lake Montjoie... | reverse complement strand
TGTCCCTGTTGTCCCTGTTGTCCCTGTTGTCCCTGTTGTCCCTGTTGTCCCTGTTGTCCCTGTTGTCCCTGTTGTCCCTGTTGTCCCTGTTGTCCCTGTTGTCCCTGTTGTCCCTGCGCCTGTTGCTAAGGTTCTACCCATAGCTAAGGTAGCGCCTGCGCCCCCTCTTAGGCAATCGCAACCGGTGGTTCACAATACTTCCATGGTGCATGTAATGCAAACACAAGCGAAAAATCTACAGAAGCGATCTTCAAAATCCATTGTAAATACTAATCTATCTGCTGCCGATCGTAATAAAGCTGCAAGGGCAGATGCTGCTGCACTTATAGCAAAATTTAAGCCAAGGAAATACTAAGGATGCGTAAAGATTAAAACATATGCATATTCAAATCCTGCAGTTAATAAATCAACATAACCAGTATAATTCCATCCAGTTGTCTGAGAAACATGCACAAAATCCTTAATATCACGCATATTTAGAGTATGACGCTGTCTTCGCACAGACTTATCCTTAAAACGAAATACTTCACGAAATTCTGCAGTTGGATCTTGTAGATCGAACTCGGCTTCGTAGGAAAACTTGTCAAACTCCACCTTACTCTTAGTCACACGCTCCTTGGAATATTTCTGAACAGTTGTTCCAACAAAAGGTGACGCAGACTCTAGTAATGGATCAAACTTATACTTATTCACTACCTCAATGGCTAACTGACCACCAGGGCGAATCCAGTGGAATAGATTTCTAAAGAGCCCTACAACATCATTTGAATAATATACTGTAAAGAATAATAGTGCAGCGTGAGAAAACTGACCACCCGAAAAGGTGAACTGTTGATTCATATCACCCTTTAAAAATGTCACTGCCTGTCGTTGTTCTTTAGTTAATTTAGCTAAAGGTAATGTAACAGTTCTTGCTCGCCGGAGCATAGACTCGCTCTTATCAAGACCTACTACAGAATTTGCACCCATTCTTGCAAAAAGTACCGTAGCGATTCCAGAACCACATCCACAATCTAAAATATCCATTGTATCAACGGACGATAACTTTTTCCACTGATTCACGGTTAATGCAACCTCCTGAGGAAAACGATTTGATAATTGCGTTAAACTATCATAAACTGATACATAAAAATCATCAAATAATTCATCATTCTCAAACCATGTTATCATTGTTTTTTCAGATTCACTCGTAGCACCAGATTTAAATCCTTCAGTTAATCCAGATACCTTATATTCATATGGTGAATCAAATACTAGCAATGAATAATTTATTATACCAAATGTAAGTAAAATTATAATAACCCATTGAATTCCTGTTAAACCTAAGAGGGTAAGCTCTTCCATATCTGTCTATTAAGTTCTTCTTTTTCTGCATGTCTTTCCTCTTAACTTTTTACTGCAATCACTTCGGTGTATTGTTAAGGTCTTACATAATAAAGAATAATTACAACGGTTTAATAATTCTAAATCTGTTTCCATATTACATCGTATATTCCAGAGCCATTTTATTGTAGAAGCTCTTGTCGCTTGATTACCCTGCATAGAATGTCGTATCCACGATTCACGCCATTCCTTAAAGGGTAAAACAAGTGCAAGACTTCTCCAGAATGCAGTATAAAATGGTAAACGTTCCTCGGGCGTTAAACAATTCCACTTATTCTTTTGTTCCATTGTTATCATGGCGGCACATTGAGAGCCGGACTTAGGGATAGATATAGGAACTGATGCGCGAGCAGACTTAGAATAGGGATGCAGATCTGCAATTGAAAAGAGGAAATCCCATCCAGGGAATTCGGTTCGCGAACACCCCGTTGATAAGAGTTGTTTATAAAACCGCTCTACATCTTCAAATGGGGGGTCGGGTGTTTCTTGAAGTTTCTGATTTCTTAACTTTGAATTTACCTCATTGTGTATTTTCCAAAGCCACCTCGTTAACTTATCACGTGATTCAAGCGAATCATCTAAGCTGTGACGTTCCATATATTCGGTAAGAGATGTTCGGCAGTATTTACATGGTAAGACAAAGGGAAGCATCTTAAACATTTCTCTTACTGCTACTTTATCAGTACGAGGTATGTAGGCGAATGTTATTGTATGTAATAATCTCCATCCGGAAGGTCCCCAAAAACGGGTATCCATCTATCAAATGAGCAGATTATATGCGATTTTTGCGAGATTTTCCAAGTTTAGATCGATATTTCTTACGACCACCTAGTTGGCCCTGTTGGGGTATGGGATCTATTGGACTATTGGGCCTAGCTGGTGGACTATTGGGTCTAGCTGGTGGAATATTTGGCCTAGCTGGTGGAATATTAGGTCTAGCTGGTGGAATATTTGGCCTAGCTGGTGGAATATTAGGTCTAGCTGGTGGAATATTTGGCCTAGCTGGCACTGCATACTGGGGTGGCGCTGCATACTGGGGTGGTGGGGCATATTGGGGTGCTGGGGCATACTGGAGTGGTGCTGCATACTGGGGTGGAGGGGCATATTGGGGTGGTGGGGCATATTGGGCTACTGGACTATTTGGCCTTACTGGACTATTTGGTCTAACTGGACTATTTGATCTAACTGGACTATTTGGCCTAGCTGAATTATTTGGTCTAACTGGAGTATTTTGCACAGGAATTTTAATTAAAACTGTAGCACTTGCTTGCCCTAATAAAGATGACTCTCCAAAAACTGATATATCAACCTTAACATCAACAAGTGCAGCGACAGAAGAATTCTTTTTCCTTGCTTCTTCATTTAATTTTCTAAATAATTCTCCCCTAAGTATTTCAACTTGTTTTTCTAGATTATTAGCTGGACTAATATTTGCAGCCCCTGCATAATTAAACATACCCTTAGAAGGTGCCTTTACTAAAATTACATGATGAACAAATACGGATCCTACTGGTTTATGCGTTGACGGATATTGTGGGATTGTAAGAATAGGTATACTCATTGCTACTTTATACTAGATTAAAGGCCACCACGCAGCCTTAGAACTAGGTGTAGAGTAGACTCCTTCTGAATATTGTAATCAGAAAGAGTGCGACCATCCTCTAGCTGCTTTCCAGCAAAGATGAGTCGCTGCTGGTCGGGCGCAATACCCTCCTTATCCTGAAGCTTTGCCTTCACACCCTCAATTGTATCAGAAGACTCAACATCTAGGGTAATCGTTTTGCCGGTTAGTGTCTTCACAAAAATCTGCATCTTATAGAATAAGATAGAGATAATTGTTTAAATCAGCCACATATACTGGCATCATTATTTTTTACAGGTTGTGAAGTCAGTTATCTGTTATTTATGTATATTATACAGTAAAGTATATAATATATAGAGAATATTTCATATCTTTACAGCTAATGCCATAAAAGGGATTAGGATAGACCAAATCCACTCATATTCAGTGGAGCCAGAAACGGGCGCACCGTGGGCTGTGTAGTCTCTTCAGACTTGCACTTCACAACTGTAGGGGGGCATACTGCCCTTGGGCATGGAGCCGGAGTAGGGCACTTCGTAGGAGGAGGGCACTTCACAACAGGGCATCTGGGACGAGGGCATGGTGGACACTCACCCGAATCTCCCTTACACTTACTATTATCTATAATAACCGGTTGGGGTTTAGGAATACTGCTTTTAAGAACATACTTACTTAAGTCAGGAACTGGAGGGCACTCTGTCTTCAACATATAGTTAGTCATTTCAGGTGCATTTACCTTATTGCATGACGGAATCTGAGATTTCAGAATATACTTACTTAAATCTGGCTCCAGTGTGCGTGGACAAGGGGCCACAGGGGGGCATTTAGCAGACCCTTGTTTGCAAGAGCATGAAGATTCCGGTTTATTACATTCATTGCATTTTGGCATTCTTTTGCATCCGCAGGAGGGCTTGGGCATATTGCATGAATTACAGACCGGGGAATCTTGAAAACCCTCTCTTGAGCCACCTACGCGAACAAGCATGCCTTCTTGATTTCTAAAGCCAGAGCGTACAAGGATAAAAGTAGAAACTCCTGCTCCACCTATAACTAAGGCAATTATTCCAACAATTATCATATGTTTCCAAGTGAAGTTCATCACTCCTTCTAACATAACGAAATACTATTTATGTTTAAAGAGTCCATCCCTTCCAATTAGACGGAGGGCAACCACAAGTAACTGGTAAGCTTGGGTCCATTGTTGCTGCTAATCGTCCGCATATCATCTTAGAGTGGCCGCGCCAAGAATATGCAGGAGACATTAGGGAATCCTTAGCAATACATCCAAAATCCTGTGGCTCTAGCCCTCTTAACTTCACCTGTTCACAGATAGAAGTTGCACGTTTTTTCCAGTCGAATTTAGATGCAATATTTCTACTATTAGATGCAGCCCTATCATCCATTCCAGATATAGAATTATCAAATGGTAATTCTACAGCCATTGGCATAGTTGATCCTTGTTTAGGATAAGCTGGACGAACTCCCTGTGTTAACTGTTCTGGACTCATTGGTCCCGCTGGACCCATTGGTGACATTGTTCCATTACGTTGTAATTGTGAAGTCTGCGATAATATAGGTCCATTTGAACCATGTACATTATATCCAAGGTCTACGCTTACACGAAACATGCCCTTCTCTTTCAGATTATTAAATACAGAAGGTGCATGTTCTTCACCAACCAGGGTGGCTAATTCTTGCTCAATCGGACTTAATTTCTTGCCACTTGGTTGATTAAAGAGATTATTTATATTTTGCGATGGATTTGCAAGATTTGGTAGAATTGTATTAATATCTTCTTTATACACTGGAATCTCGGCTGAAGACATTGTTCCATTATTTAGTTTAGTTATCATATCAGTAATCGCGGTATACATATCTTGCAATGCTTTAATTCTAGCTTGAACAACCGGGTCAGTAGTTCCACTTGCAGATAAGGTTAAAATGGCAGAATATATACGTTTCTGAAAGTCAGAAAGATCTGTTAAACTCGCCCTAGTTTTCACTATCGTATTATCAGTTGTTGCTCCAACAAATCCCTCAGTTATAATACCCGCAGTTTCAAGTAGTCTTACCTTTCTCTGTAAGAAAGTAAGGGATCCCTCAATATTACCAAGATCCTGCTGAGTAAGTTGTGAATCTATACCTGGATTCTTATCTAATACACTAATCTCAGATTGCAACTTCTGACTATCTGCTCGTAACTGAGTTAGAGGAAGTTGAATCGTCGGATCACTTACATCTCCTAAACTTACACCCTCAAAGAGTAAGAATGAGCGTATATCTTGATCAATTTTCTTCATCTGTGACAGACTTGCTGGCAACATTGCAGGGTCCTTAAATTGATATGAGCCACTAGAGGCCATTTGTGCATAAGGGCCAAAGGGCAATGCATCTAAGGTAGAAGGATTTGGCATAGCTTCCATTTTAATACTTGTAGGTGGAAGAATCTTTGGTATAACGGGTTCAGAGTTTGGAAAAGCCTTCATGTTTTCAAAACCATCAGTTGCAAAATCTATTAGATGTGTGCTCGTTACTATCCAATATATTATAGCTGCAACTAGAACTAAATATAATATCTGTGTTGCCTTCATCTAAGTCATAGTTAGATTGAAAATTGATACTATATACAATTTATTTAATAGTATAAAATGAAAACTACCTTTTCCCTTGGCGAAGCTATTGAAATAGGTATTGATGAAGCAGGTCGCGGTTGTTTCTGGGGACCTATTTACGCCGGAGCTGTTATATGGCCCCCAGAAGAAGAATGGAGTGATAAGCATAGAGAAGTTGCACCATTAATCAACGATAGTAAGAAGATATCTGAGAAGAAGCGTGACGCAATTGCTGGGGCAATTAAGGGATGTGCAATTGACTGGGGTGTGGGTCAAGTGAGTGCAAGCGAGATTGATGAGAAGGGAATGACCTGGGCAAATCAAGAGGCTTTCAGAAGAGCCATTGCCGCATGCTCATCGGGACTTAAGCCTGATTTACTTCTGATCGATGGTGTTCTAGGCATCCCCTCTGGCGATAGATATGGAGATGTAAAATACCAGTGTATTCCTGGTGGCGATGGCCTTTACTTACCCATTGCTGCAGCATCTATATTGGCAAAAGTAGCAAAAGATACTTATGTCAAGGAATGGTCTGCAGCTTCAGAAGATAATAAGGCAGTGGCTACACGTTATGATCTTCTTAAAAATAAGGGTTATGGAACTGCAAAGCATAGAGAGGGCTTGAAGGCTCATGGTGCACATGAGCAGCATAGGAAGCAATTTATTCGCAATTGGCTTTAGTTAAAAAGGCTAATAGGCCTTAGATTATTATATAGTCTAAGGGATATCTTGTGTATATAGCAGTTTAGTGTCTGCGGCGGCGACCACCCACGGTGTTAGCGCGGTTCTTGCGGTTACGATTCTTGCGATCGCGGTTCTTGCGAGTCATATTGCGGTTCTTGCGAGACACGGCCATTTTATACTTATACCCGAGATTTTTTATACGCGCACCGGAAGATTCTAATAATGCTAGATCTTCAGCTCTACTCTTAAACGTTGTAGTAAAATGACCCCGCCCATTATGGATATAAATAAGCTTTGGAAGGCCATTATCTGAATTAGATCCACGAATCCGTTGAATAAATTTTAGAGGTTCATATGGTAAAACATGTAAATCTGTTAAATCAGTCCTAGCTATAACAAATAGCCCTGGAATACCCTTCTTAGGAATATGCTCCATTGGACTCCATTGAGCTGTTGTAATTAGATTAATCGGCGATGTTCCATATTCAGAATTCTCCAGTTTAGTTAAAGGTAAATCAGGATTAGAAATAGTTCGTAGAATATCTAAATAAGGGGACTCGATATAAAGAGACCTTACTAATCCGGGGGTTCTTATAGCAACACTTGTTACAAGAAGACCTCCCGCTGAGCGTCCATATAATGCAGTATTCAGTGGGCCTATTCCAAATTCTTCCTGCATGCTTTTTACAGACTTTGTCAGCAGTTCAATGGCATTTAGTCTATTTAATCGCTGTCCTTCTTTTATCCATTCCTTTGTATCATCACCACTACCTGGGACCATAACAGATGCTAAAATCCATCCTCTTAGTAATAATGATTTCCATTTTTCTATAAGAGATCCAGCATGTGTAGGAGTGCCATATGCACCATATGCAATAACTAGAAGACCCTTTACTTCTACTTTTTTACTTGGATGAATAACAAATGCTGGGAGAGGATTATCATAGTATGAACAAGGAAATGGAACCGGCTTTGGATTTGAAAGTTTCCAATCCGGTAGAATAATAGTATATGATTCGTAGCGTATATCAGAAATATCTAGCCTGAAAGGATTCCTAGGATCATAGGATATATCTCCCCATATCCACACTGTAGGTTCCGTTCCCTTCCAAAGAGTTCTAATGCCTCTAGAAATAGTAACAGTCCAGCCTGCTTTTAAAGAAAAAGATTCAATTGTATCTTTTATACTATTAATATAAGGAAGTCTCAAGTCATCCGATACAATACATGATTCTAGATGAGGAGATGATCGCCATTCAGGCTTTACCATATCTTTAGTAGAAAGAAGTGCATAATGTTTCTTAGTAAAATCACCCCTCACCATATATATAGTTCCATCTTCACCACGCTCTAATTCTAAATTCTCCTTCGGATTACTAGAATGATATAATGTGGTAACTTCTTTTTCCTTAGACCACACACAGACACTAGAATACCATAAATCTTTTTCTGGATGTAGAAAAACGACAGATCTATCTAATAGTGCAACTCTAGGCCCCCCCTTATCAATTGTCTTAAGATGGACAGGTTTGTTATCATTCATAGAATAAACTTCAATTGTAAATCGCTCAAATCCACCTGGCAGCTGAACCGTTGCTACAAACATATCTTCAGAAATATCAGCATCCCAGCACTTACAAGAAAATCCACTCTTGATATGTGTCCATATCTTCTCATGTGTAAATGGCACCGATTTTATTTGCCACCCTCGTAATATATATGGCTGTTCGGGTCCATTAGATACTGAATTTAGCTCAGATTCCATTTTTTTTACCAGTGGCTCTAAACCTTTAAGACTTCTCCTAAATCGTAGATTCTCATCCGAGACCATTGCATCCCATGCATTACCATGCTGTGCTTCCATCCAGGATAAATCATTTTTCCAATTGATATATCCTAAATTTCGTTCCCCGCTGTCCGAAGACATCCTATCCTAGCCATGGCTTTTTATCGCTGCCCTCTACGATGTCCATAAGTAATAGATTCTGGATTAGGCGGAGAGGCGGTTAATGTCGGACCTAGTGTTAATCCTACACCTGGTGCGTGAGAAACCTTTATAGACTGCATTGCAACTGGCTTTATTTTTGTCGGCGTAGAATACACCGTATCTACTTTCCTCACCGTATTATTCATTTTATCAGCAACAATTAATTCTCTCAATGGAGTTACGATAAGTTGAGAAGGTACATTAAAGGTTGCCCTTTTATTAAATGGAACTAGGGCTCGTTTAGGGTCAATTGCACCATATCCATCAATTGCACCTGTTTTCTGATCCGGTGCGCCAACAACTGGTAAGACATCACCATCCGTTGTGATACGGCGTATCATGTTATTTCCAGTGTCACTTATATATAAGATATTATGTAAATCAAGTGTGATACCTACTGGCCTCTTAAAACTAGCTTGTTGACGTCTACCATCCTTGTAAAATGGATGCCCACTACCTGCCACAGTTGTGACATTACCTGTCTGAGTAACTCTACGTATAACATTATTTCCTGTATCTGCTACATATATATTTCCTATTAGGTCTACTGTTAACCCGGTTGGTGAATTAAATGATGCATTTATTCCATTTCCATCTAGAAAACCACTTAAATATGCAAAGTTGCCACTTATGGTAGTTGAACCAGCTAGAGTTATTAGTTCACCACCAGCTGTAACCTTGCATATTCTGTGATTTCCAGTGTCAGTAAAATATACGCATCCCGATGAATCTAATGCAATTCCTTGAGGGGCATTCAAAAAATTGGTCTTACCTATTGCAGAACTTGCTAGAGTATATCCTTGCCCAACAAGAGTTACTGTCAACTTGTGTACTTGTATAATATTTTGTGAAGAATCATATATATTCTGTTTTTCAATAACCCTAATCGCATTATTTACAGTATCTGCTACAAATACCCTTCCAAACTTATCTACAGCAATAGAAGTAGGGCTATTAAATAGTGCTCCTGAAGAACCGCTATCCAAATATCCTGCAACGCCATTGGCTGAGCCAGCATATGTTGAAAAATTTCCTGAAGTATCTAAGATACAAATACGGTGATTTCCTGTATCTGCAATGTATAGATTGCCTGAAGAATCCATTGCAACACCCGCTGGATTATTTAACTGTGAAATATAATTTCCAAAAGAATCTGTAGAAATACCTGGTTGTGGAATAGTTGAATGTGACCTAGGATTACCAGATGCATCAACACGAATTGCATTTTGGAAGGCAAAGCGTGCGGGATTTACTGGACCAGCACACCCTACAATTGTATATGTAATATGATAAAGAGGAATGGTTGTAATTTCCAAATTTCCTATAATATTATTAATATCAAAGGCAGTTTCGTATACGTTGGTTAATACATCCTCCTTGGTTCCATATCTGATATTGTGCCCTGTTTTCATTGAAGTATCCGTAAATCTAAAAATTTTCTTAGATTTCATTAATATTATATAATCAATAATAATATCCTGAATTGTTGGAAGGCTTTCTACTACACTTATATCAATATCAGATTCATTTATTGTTTGAACCGCTGCCGAATTCATTTCAATATATTGTGATAATATCTTCCGCAATTGTATACTATTAGAGAATACCATTATATCCTTATTTAAATCTATATTCTGACGAATTTGCCTGGCAAGGGAAAAAATATTTTGCGCTGTGCTTTTAAACTGAAAATCACCTCTATTCACATATATGATTGTATATCCATAGAGCAAATTATCTGATGCACCACCTGGCCTGTGTAATAAATTTGCTGCGACTTTCTCAGCAGCTGCTACGTATAAGAAATCTCTAAAACGAACTATAGTATCAAATCCTACAAAAGACATATTATAAATATCAGATCGGTCTAACCATACATTTGATGATAAAACAAATATAGGATCAGGTGATAACATGAAATCATCTAAATTCTTTATTAAGGTCGCCTGATCTACATCCATGTGATATATCCTTGGTTGAATAGTTGTAATATCATAGTTATAATTTTTCACAATCATGTAGGGCTCAAATTCAGCACCCGCAATATTCACCTTCACATCAATATTATGGTCAATCGCATAATTAAATAGTCGCAAGGTTCCGCGAACAAAGTCGTTAAACCCAAATGGTTCATTTCCAGAATATACCTGTAGAATTACTTTTCTTAATGCCATTATTCTAGTATCTAAACATATATTATTTTCTATACTTATATGCCTCGTATAGTTTTACTATGGAATCAGTCAAATACCTTCGGTCTTAGCCAAGATGCAGCACTTATTGAAAGTGCACTTGAATTACAAACAAGTTTTGACCTTGGTCCAGTTGAGTTTGTCAAATTAGATCCACTTCAACCACCTAGTCCTGCCGATATAGTAATTCATCTTGAAGTCCCACATCCGGTATGGTTTCCTTGGGCCTCAACCCATATCTGGATGGTAAATCCTGAATGGTGCTCCCCTAATTGGCTTCCGCTATGTGAGCGCTTTAGTCAAGTCTGGGTAAAGGAAATGAGCCGCGTGGAGGAATTTGGATCAAAGGCTAGACACATTCCCTGGGCGGTGCGGGGACCTCTGAAGCCAGTAAATCAGTCAGCTCTTGGCCTCAGACAGGCTCTATGGGTTCTAGGCGCATCCCAAAATAAGCACATTGCAGCTAGAGCACTCTTACCAATTTGGCCTTCAGATTTTCCCTTAACTGTTACAACGACGCTTGATGAGTCAGAACTCCCTGGATCATTCCCTCCATCCGTCACAATAAAGAGAGGATTCCTAGAGTCTTATGAACTGGAAGAGTTAAACCGAAACTCTGCAACCCATGTCTGCATTAGTGCAGCAGAAGGATTTGGCTTTACTGCAGCCCAGGCGGAGGCTAGGTCTGCGGCGATGATTTTAAATACATTGCCAGTTTACAAGGAATATTATGGTTGTGCAGAATACGATTATGTTAAATTTATAGAAACACCCTGTGTAAAAGAGGGAAAAAACCATGTGGGTTTTTTAGCAGATTTTTCTTCTGTAACAACGGAAAATATAAAGAATGCACTCCAGGCAATTCCCAGTGGCGAGCATCAAGTAGAAAATTCTGAATCAAGATGGAATGAATTTAAACGCATTGTTCAAGGCAACGTAAGCAGGTTACTAAATACAGCAAAGCCTCAGGCTCGGATGCCACCTGTTTTGGGGCAGGCAGATTGTCCTCCGATTTCCGTGTTGACGCTAACCTATAATCGCCGTAATTTTATTGATCTAGCTTTCTTAAATCTCTTAGTAACCGATTATCCTCTTGATAAGATTCAATGGGTAATTGTGGAAGACAGCGACGATCCGTCAAAGGGTGTTCTTGATAAGATTAAGGCATTTGAAGCAAGGCAGCCTGGATTTGAGATTACCTATGTTCCAATGACTACCAAGAGGTCTATTGGCTACAAGCGAAATAAGGCCGTGCAGCATGCAAAGCACGGTATCTGTGTAAATATGGATGACGACGATGTATATCCTGCGTCTTCTTTCAGGCGCCGTGTTGCCTGGCTGCAGGCATTTCCTGAGGCCCAGGTTGTCGGATGCACAATGATTGCGATGTATGATCTACAGAAGGGAGTTAGTGCTGTAAATACACCTCCATGGGCCCTCCCCCAGTGCCAAAGAGTGAGTGAGGCATCATTCTGCTTCTGGAAAAAATATGCAATTGAACACCCCTTCCCTGACCAGCAGCAGTGCGAGGGTGAGACATTCGTTCCTAGTGACAGCGAATTTCTAGAAATTCCACCCCAGCAAATCCTGGTCGCCTTGAATCACGGAACAAATACAAGTGGTCGTGTAATTGCAGGGCGGGCTCAGACAGGATGCTTCTGGGGATGGGATAAACAATTTATTACCTGGCTCCATGGGCTTGTTGGAGTTCAGGTTGAAGCAGAGTAAGAAGTCTAAGGAGTTTGTCATAGTAAAATCCATATGGGCTCTGGTTCTAAAGATAAATCCAATAAGGCAAAATTGCCAACCGTTTCAATTGTTACTCTTACACAATTAAACCGGTTTGCCTGTCTAGAAATTCTGAAGGATGTGATAAAAGCACAGACCTATCAGAATATCATTGAGTGGATCATTGTGGAAGGGAGTAAGTCTGAGGAGGATGCAGTTGCAAATGCTAATAATATTAAGGCCTTGAAAGAATCTTCAGATTTACAGTTCTCGATTATTTATCTAGAGAAAAAGCCAGGGGAGAAACTCGGTGGTTTAAGAAACAAGGGTAATAAGGCATGTTCTGGAGATATTACGGTGGTAATGGATGACGACGATTATTATCCAGACTCTAGAGTAAAGCATGCAGTAGAGCAACTACAGGCATCGTCTAAACTTATTGCAGGATGCTCTGCAATGTATATTTATGACTATATTCTGGAGAAACTCTGTAAGTTCAATAAATTCGGTGAGAATCATTCTATTAATAGCTGTTTTGCCTGGAAGAAGAAATATCTGGAAAACCACTCACATGATGAATCAAAGGAATGTGGAGAAGAACCTAGTTTCACTAATGACTTCAAGGAGCCAATGATTCAATTAGACCCTGATCAGACGGTTGTTCAATCTAGTCATACGCAAAATACATTTAATAAGCGCGAGCTTCTAAATGGTGGTGTATGCAAAATCATGCAATCTAATACTGAAATAATGAGGCCAGTAACAGATTTAATTAAGGAGCCATTTTTCAGTCGTTATAAGTCTCTCTTTTACAAGGAGGAGAAAAGCAAGTATGATATTGTATATCTTGCAGGGGGGTTTTGCCTAGCATGGGATCCTGCATCTAAATCGCTAACCGGCTCAGAACAAGCCATTGTAAATCTAGCGCAGAGCTGGACTAAGTTAGGTAAGAAGGTTGCAGTATATGGTATGGTTCCAGAATCTACGATTGAAGGTGTAGATTATTTTGACTGGAAGAAATTTCCATTTAATGAGACACATGACATAGTGGTGCTATGGAGAACGTATGGAATGGTAACTGGTCTACCCTTTCCACTAAAAGCCAAACATATTTGGCTTGATTTACATGACGGTAATTTTCCAAAGGAACTAATGGAGATGTGGTTCAGATATAATAAGAAAATCACCAAGGTATTCTTTAAAAGTAATTTTCATAGAGAATTATTTGAAAAATATTTTCGTTTCAAGTTAGATCCTAAGCTCTATACTGTAATCCCTAATGGCGTCCGTGTAGAAACATTTCAAAAAAATACAGATTTAATACAAAGAAATCCTTATAGATTCTGTTATTGCTCATGTTATACACGAGGACTTCTAGAAATCCTTCAACATATGTGGCCTATTATAAAACAAATCGAGCCGCGTGCAGAACTTCACGTATATTATGGAATGGATTCTGTGCAAAATATAGAATTTAAGAAAGTCATGAGCCAGCTACTGGCGTCAAAGGGTGTAATGGATCATGGGCGCCAGCCTGTAGATGTAATTGTGCGAGAGAAATACATGTCTAGCTTTCATCTATATTTGTCGAATGTTGAAGCAGAAATTGACTGTATTACAGTAAAGGAAAGCTTAATTACAGGAGCCATACCTATACTTTCAACTGCGGGCGTCTTTAGAGAGCGAGAAGGTATTAAGTTTGATCTGGGAGATTCAAGTCCAACAGTATATATGAATATTGCTCTGAAAATTATTGAACTTATGAAAGGGCAAG
>Ga0114967_10003023_pt1 | contig 13950 bp, 6 predicted proteins | sample M_130628_MF_Meta_FD_92639 | JGI IMG/M metagenome (GOLD analysis project Ga0114967, IMG submission 92639) | Freshwater microbial communities from Lake Montjoie, Canada to study carbon cycling - M_130628_MF_MetaG | ecosystem: Environmental > Aquatic > Freshwater > Lake | place: Lake Montjoie... | reverse complement strand
GGTGGTGTGGAAGTCCCGTGCAATGAAGGGTGCACATATAGACGTCGGGGTGACGGTGGCGGCCAACGAGTTTATGCCCGTTGAAGGAGGGGAGGCTGCGCGATTGGCCCCTGACGCTGTTGGAAAAGTTTACTGGATGGATCTTAAGAAGTTGGGCGTACGCCACTGCGGACCGTACCCGTTGAACTTTGATAACGGCGGCGGCCTTTTAGAATGGTATTGCAACGGAGAACGCCAAGCGTTGTCCCGTTGGCCAAACGATGGTCCCGCCCGCATGGAGCGTGTTTTGAGTAGGGGTGAAACGGCACCCGGAGTTTTTGCGGGGCAGGGGAAGTTTGTCGCGAAGGAGGAGCGCGTTGGGCGTTGGCCGGTAGACCGTGGGGTGTGGTTGGAGGGCTATTGGCGGGTGCCTTGGGATGTTCGCACCGTCAAGGTGGCAGCAATCGACGCGGCGACTCGCGAGGTGACCTTAGCGGCTCCAGTCGGCGGCGGGATCGGTTCAAAATACGCGGGACCACAGGGCAGCGGCCGTGAGCCTTGGTGGGCTGTGAACTTGCTGGAAGAGATTGATCAACCCGGCGAGTGGAGCTTGGATTTTCAGACTCAAAAGCTTTATTGGTGGCCGCCTGAGGGCTGGCGCGAACGTGAGTTAGTACTGGCCGATTTGGCAGAACCAGCGATCCGCGTGGAGAAGGCATCCAACCTTAGGATTGAAGGTTTGTCCCTTGCACACGGTCTTTCAAATGGAATCGAAATCCGTGATTGTCACATGGTCATCGTGGCCGGATGTCTTCTCAAAAACTTCGCAGGCTCCGGACTGGTGGTCCAAAAAGGGTCCGAAGTCACTGTGCAGAGCTGCGACTTAAACGACCTTGGCCAAAGTGGAATCGTCCTCGCAGGCGGTGATCGTGCGACGCTAAAGCCTTGCGGACATGTTGCTGAAAACAACCACATTCAAAGAGTGGGCGTCATCAAAAAGACATACGCTCCGGGTATCCTGGTGGGCATTTATGGCGCAGGCGACGCGGTGGGCTGCCGCGTCTCCCATAACTTCATTCATAATGTTCCCCACGCCGGTATTCAGTACGGGGGAAACGACCACTTGTTTGAGTACAACGAGATTTCCCAAGCCGTCTTGACCTCCGACGACATGGGCGCTTTTTATACCACTAACGACTGGACGAGCTGCGGCAATATGCTCAGGTACAACTTTGTACACCATAGTCCACGCGCCATCTCCTTCTATATGGACGACGGCGACGGCGGAGATACCATTTTTTGCAACGTCTCCTACGAGATGCAGGCCGGTCCGGCTGTGTGTGGCGGCCATTACAACATCGTCCGCAACAATCTCGTTGCGCATTGCAAGCGTGGCCTCTTTGTCGATGCGCGCGGTATTGCTCGCAAATACGACAAGGAGTCTTCCTTATTCAAAAAGCTGTGCGCCGTTCCCTTTAACAAAGCGCCCTGGACGGAGCGGTTTCCTTACTTAAAAGACCTTCCGGAATCCGACACGCGTCTGCCGCAAGGCAACCTGATTACGGGTACTGTTTCGGTGCATTGCGAAAGTGCATTGCGCCTCGCCGCCAAACCCGAGGACGTGCGAGGGTCGGTGCTCAAAGATAATCTCGATTTGGCAGAGCGGGATCCTCTTTTTGTGAACGAGGCGGCAGGCGATTTAACGCTCAAGAAGGAGTCGTCTATTTTCGTAGAAAACACCGATTTCGAGGTGATTCCATTCTCAAAAATAGGCATGTTCACCGACGCGTTTCGTACTGAACTTCCGAAGCGCGAATGGAAAAGCCTGCCTGAACAGTGGTTGCCGCACTAAAGTCTTCTTTTCCCCGAAGCGAATCCGACCAGATTAAGTCTCGCAGATGGTTGCCTCACTAGGATTTGAACCTAGACAAGCAGATTCAGAATCTGCTGTGCTACCGTTACACCATGAGGCAATTAATGGGGCGAATAACGTACCCTACGAAAGCTCCTAATCAAGCACAAACGCAAGGGGTGAAACTCAGAGCAGGCCGTCTGTCGGATGCTCTCGTTTTCTTAACAGACCATCCACTTGCGTCACTGAGCCAAAAGCCTGTGCGCGCAAGCCTTGCCTCATTTAAAAGCTGGTACTGGTTAGCTCGCTAGGCGGAGTTACTTCCCAATTTCCAGCAACTCTACGTCGAATACCAACGTGCCACCCGGGGCGCCGCCTCCCGGATTCTCGCCGTACGCAAGTTTTGCAGGAATCCAGAAGCGGCGTTTCTCGCCGGTAACCATCAGTTGGACGCCTTCGGTCCAGCCTTTAATGACTTGATTCAACCCAAAACTTGCCGGCTCACCACGAGTCACCGAGCTGTCGAACAACTTCCCAGCCGTCGTCCAACCCGAATAGTGAACCGTCACTGTGTCAGTGGCCTTTGGATGCACCTTTCCTTCGCCTTTACTTAAAACTTTCGACGCCAGACCGGAGTCCGTCTTTGTCGCATCAGCAGGAGCCGCCGCCACATCCGAGGGAACGGCAGGCGCGGGAACGCCTTCCTTGAAAGAGACCAATTCCACCTCGACCACCAAGCCACCCGCAGGCGCGCCCGGCGGCAATTCCGGTCCGAACGCAACCTTGGCTGGGATCCACACTACTTTCTTTTCACCGGCGACCATCTTGGTGACCGCATCCACAATCCCACCAATGCGAAGCTTCTCCAACGGGAGCTCCGCGGGACCGCCCTGCTGCTCAGTACTTTGGAGCAACTCGCCTTCTGGACTCCAAAGCGCGAGATTCAGTTTCACGATATCCTCGGCCTTTGGTGCGGTGGTTCCGGAACCCTTCACCAACGTCTTGAAGGCCACGCCGGAATCGGTTTTTTCCGCATCGGCAGGGGCGGACAACTCGGGAGCCTTGGGCGCCCTCTTGATTGAAATCAACTCAATGTCGAACACGAGCAAGCCGCCGGGACGTCCACCGCCAGGGTTTTCGCCGTAGGCAAGGTCTGCGGGAATCCAGAAACGGCGCTTTTCGCCCTCGACCATCAATTGCACACCTTCGGTCCATCCTTTAATCACGCCGTTGAGTGGAAAACTCGTCGGTGCGCCACGCTTGACGGAGCTATCGAACATCCGTCCATCAGTGGTCCAGCCCGAGTAATGCACTGTCACGGTATCGGCGGCTGCTGGGTGCTCTGAGCCTGTTCCAGCGGCAAGAACTTTGGACGCGAGGCCCGAAGTGGATTTAACGGCGTCTTCTGGAGCGGCTTTTACATCTGCGGGCGTTTCAGGCATATTAGTTTGGTTAAAAGCGTTTTGCGTCGATGAAAAGAGCATTGCTCCTAGGAAATAAAGAGTAAAGAGGCGCAGTTTCATTGGGAAAGCAGGTAACCTCATACGCTCAGAGAAGAAGTGTCAATGCTCACCGGCCTGCGACATTTTTGGGGGCCGAGACGCCAAGTCGGAAAGGCGGTACTACGCAAAAGGAGTGGATTTTTGCCAAACGGTGGTGAGAAGAGCAGGATACCGTTCTGTGGGGAGGTTGAGGTTTCTTTTCGTGCGGCAAGTCTATTTGACCGAACTTTCACGAGCCGGCCGATGCCTTTTAAAATTCGGAGTTCGGTCTTGATCGCGGCCGGCTCCCTCGAGCCTTCACATGATAAAAAGCCCCTTCAAATTCCAATCGAATACTCCGCGCCACGCCGGAGCCTCAGCAGACCCACACGACATAGGCAACCGATGGCTGGAGAAAAAGTGAACACTGACCCCTAGTTTTTACATTCACAGCCTGGTTTTCTTCATGCGCCCTGCCCTTGAATTTTTGGAAACAAGCAGCTACGATTAGACCGCGATGAATAGACCTCTCAGCGTCGAACCGAAGTCTGGATTTCGTCTCCAGCTTGTTTATCCGGACGGCATCGAAGGAATGATTGATCTTTCTCCTGATGTCGGTCGTGGCGTTTTTGCACCACTCGCTGACGAGGCATTTTTTCGTACCGTTCACATCGGTAAATACGGACAAATTTCATGGTCAGAGGATATTGAAATTTGCTCAGACGCTGCCTACGAGGAATTAGTTTCCAATCACTTATCCGTTGCTCATGCCTGAGGTGAGCCGGTTCTACGGCATCGGCATAAGGTTTTTTTTCGAGATCATCCCCCGACTCATTTTCACGCGTTCTACGGTGAATTTGAGGCAATCATTGAGATCTACTCTGGGCGGCTTCAAAAGGGGTATCTTCCCAACACGGCTCTACATTTGGTGAATACGTGGAGGCTTCTTCATCTTGAGGAGTTGCAACACGATTGGGACCGCGCACGTCAGCGACTCCCTCTATTGCCGATTCCTCCGCTAGAGTGACGGGAGACCTTTCCAAATAGTGCGCCCGGAGAGAAGGCGTGCGTGACGGCGTAAGAGTTCGTCGGCGGAATGGGGTATGCTGATTCCCCGTAATTGTTTCACCGATTAACATTGAATTTCCTACACTTTGCCCCCAATTCTCACCCTAAAAATGTCTGAAGGCGAGCCTGTCATTTTACGCGTTTTAATAGAGAAAAGCGGGGAGGCAGGGGACAGACACGGGACAGACACTTTTCGGTCCGCTCTGCACTCAAGGTGCCGCTGGATGATTTGGAAAAAGCTGAGGGCAACGAAATGAATGATCGAGTCGCAACCACGAACCCATGAAACCCATCTTCACATTGCTCACCGCCCTACTGTTCGTTCCGTTGGCTGCGCTGCAAGCCGTCGAGCCACCGCACATCCTCATCCGCGAAGCGTTGCAGTTTGAAAACATCGGCGACAGCGGGCGGGTGCCGGGGACGATTCGGCTGCTTTATCAGCATCTGCCGGACGCGACGGTCACGCTTTGGCCGTGGCAGCTTCATGAGCGCGAGCGGGAGATGCTGATGCGCGCTTTTCCGACGCTGCGCATCGCGGAAGGCGAGGTGGATGATGCGGGCGTGGCTTCCTCGCCTGCGTTGGCGGAGGCGTGGAAGGACGCGGACATCTTCATTACCCCAGCACGTCATGCGAAGACGTTTCAGACTTGGGCGAAATCCGGCAGGCCATATGGCTTCTTCGGCTCGTCGTTCGATCCGGTATCGAACCGCAAGGACCGTCCACAGGGCGATAGCTTGGATCAGTTGCAAAAGGTCATCGCTGCGCTGCCAGCGGATCATTTCGATGGCTTGTTCAAGCATCGTGAGGTGTATGATAGCGCAGCTTTCCTCTTCGCCCGCGACACGCTCTCGCTGCAATACTTGAAAGGCCAAAAGCTGCACACGCCCGTGCTGGAGTTCGGCCTGGACGGCACGTTTGGCATCGCGGTGCGGGATGAAAAGCGGGCGCAGAGCTGGCTGCGGCGCATCGGCGTGGAGGAGGGAAGGTTCATCTGCGTGCTGCCGCGTCTGCGCTACACGCCCTACTATCGCGTGAAGAATCTGCCGCGCGACGCGGGCGACTACGAGATTGATACGATCAACGCCGAGCGCGCCGCCCGCGATCACGCGCCGCTGCGCGACCTCATCACGCTCTGGGTGCGCGAGACCGGGCTGAAGGTCATTCTTTGTCCCGAGATGACTTATGAGATCGCCGTGGCGAAGGAGCATCTCTTTGATCCGCTGCCCGCTGACGTGAAGGCGAACGTCATCTGGCGCGACACCTTCTGGCTCGCCGACGAAGCCGCGTCCGTCTATGCCCGCGCTGTCGCTGTCGTCAGCGCGGAGTGTCACTCGCCCATCATCGCCCTTTCCCAAGGCACGCCCGCCTTCTACGTGCGCAATCCTGCGGACACCGTGAAAGCGCAGATGTTCCGCGACATCGGCCTCACCGATTGGGTCTTCGAAAGCAGCGAAACCACCGGCCAGCAGCTCTGGGAGAAACTCAAGCCCATCCACGAAGACTGCGCTGCCGCTCGCGCGAAAGTGCAGGCGGCGATGCAGCAAGCGTCGGGCATTCAAAAACGCATGGTCCAGGCCATCGCAGATGCGGTGACGAAACATCGTTCCAAGTAAGGTGCCTCGATGAAATTCATTCTCCCCGTTCTAATCTCGCTCGCTGCCTGCACGGCGGCGCTCGCCGACATCACGCTCGTGCGCGATGGCAAGGCGCAGGCGGTCATCATCGTGCCGGAGGGACTTTCCAAACACGTGCAGAGGCCGGCGTCTCAGTTGACGAGCGCCGGGATGGGCGTGCCGCTCGCGGCGGTCGAGTTGGCGGATTATTTGCAGAAGGTGAGCGGCGTGAGGCCGGTGATTGCGACGGAGACTCAGAATGGCGTGGAAGCGGTTTCGCGGGTTTACATCGGGCACTGCAAGGCGAACGCAGACCTCGCGGTGCAACCGGAGGAGTTTGTCGTTCGCACGATGGGCGATGACTTGCACATTCGCGGCGGCGATGTGGCTCCCGGTGGCCAAATTTGCCAGGGCACGCTTTACGGCGTGTATGACTTCATCGAGCGCGAACTCGGGGTGCGCTGGCTTTTTCCCGGTGAGCACGGCGAGGTGGTGCCGAGGCGGTCCACGATCACTATTCCCGATCTCGACCGCCGCGAGCAGCCCCGCATCGAGAAGCGCAAGGTGCGCAATCAGGCCGTGACGCGCGAGGACACCTTCGCGCCTGTGCTGAAGCAGTGGGGCGTCGCCGTGGATGCGTGGAAGGCCGCGCAAGGCCCCGAGGCGACAGGCGCGTGGTTTCGCCGCATGAGGCTTGGCGCACGCATCGAGATCGAGGGCGGTCATGCTTACGCGGGCTGGTGGGAGAAGTATGGGAAGGAACATCCCGAGTGGTTCGCGCTCCAGCCCGACGGCACGCGCACGCAGCAGCCAGTGCGCGAGCGTCTGTGCAAATCGAACCCCGCACTGTGGGATGAAATCGCGCGGGTGCGCATCGCCGAGTTCAAGGCCGATCCGAGCAAGCGCATGGCCTCGCTCGCGCCGAATGATGGCGGCGCGAACAAATGGTGCATGTGCGCCGCCTGCCGCGCACTCGATCCCGCCGATGCGCCGAAGCTACTGAACGACAGCAGCCTCATTGATCCCGCCACGAAGCTGCCCTTTGCCGAATATCCCGCGCTCACGGACCGCGTTTTCACCTTCTTCAACGAGATCGCCAAACGCGTGCGACGCGAGATGCCGGACCGCGATCTCGTCGCCTACGCCTATTCCGTGTATCGCACACCGCCGGTGAAGCTCGGCCCGCTGGAGCCGAATCTCATTATCGGCTACGTCGGACTCGATCCCGCCGACATCAAGGCATGGTCCCGCATCGCGCCGCGACTCTATCTTCGACCCAACGACCTCGGCCCCGCGATTGATCTCGGCATGCCGCGCAGCAACGCCGCGCAACTGGCGCAGGCCGTGAAGTTCGCCGTCGAGCACAAAGCCATCGGCTTCGACTTCGACAACTGCCACGGCAATTGGAGCGCCCACGGCCTCGACTATTACGTGCTCTGCAAAGCGCTGTGGAATCCCGCGCTCGATGTCCGCGCCACCATCGCCGACTACTGCCGCGCCGCCTACGGTCCCGCCGCCGAGCTGATGCGGCGCTATCATGAGCGCCTCGAAAAGATCAGCGATCAAGTCCGCACCGATCCGCAACTCGCCCCCAAGTCCCCGCACGCCGCCCGACTTCGCCGCTACTATAGCGAGGAAGCCCTCACCGCGCTGGAGTCCGAAATCCTCGCGGCAAAAAATGCGGTGAATCGCACTGACGCCCCCGACATGCACGCCACCGCCCGCATCGAAATGGCCGCCGAATCCGTCAAGTATGCCCGCCTAGTCACCGCGCTGCTCGAAGTCGCCCACGACAAGAAATCCGCCGCCTATGTCGAGCACCTCGCCTCCGTGGAGTCCTTCCTAAAAACCAAAGTCCTCACCCCCGAACTCGCCCCACTCCACAGCCACCGCTACCTGCGCATGGCCTTGGCGTTTGTGGATCGCGAGGTGGAATGAATCTATTCCTCAAGCCATGAAACATACCATCCCCCTCCTCGCCGCCTTGCTGCTCGCGCCGCTGGCCTCGCTGCACGCCGCCGACTCACTTACCCCTTACGCGGCTGACAACGTGCCACAGAGCGTCGTTGATCTATGGAAGGATGTTGATGCTCGCAAAGACGCACTCGAAACGAAGGTCGTGAAGGAGTGGAGTGAAGAGGGCGTGGTCTGCCGCTACGTCATCTTCAAGGTCGGTACTTTCAAAGGCGCGGACTCGCGGATTGCGGCTTTCTATTGCTTCCCCGTGGGCGCGAAAAAGGCGCCTGCATTTGTGTGGGCGCATGGCGGTGGACAACGCGCGGATCGGGAGCGCGGCGCATATTTTGCCAAACAGGGTTATGCCACGGTGGACATCAACTGGGGTGGCCGCGAGACGGTCGAGGGGATCACGGAGAACACGGACTGGGGGAATGTTGATCCAAGCCAAGGACCGCAATTCTACGCGAAGGCGTTTCGAGCCGGGAAAAATAATTTCCTGCCGGACGAGCACACGATTGATTCGGTGGTTAGTCCGCGGAATGGAAACATGTTCTTGCTGACCTATGCCGCACGCCGGGCGATCACCTTTCTTGAACAACAACCGGAGGTCGATCCCGAGAAGATCGGATTCACTGGGTACTCGATGGGTGGCAACATTACCTCGTATGTCGCCATCGATTCGAGGCTGAAAGCGGTGGTGCCCATGGTCGGTGGGACGGGCTTCATCACGAGCGATTTCCCGGGAATCCCCGACCGGAACAAAGCAGCCGCCTATCGCGGTCACGTCGATTTGTTCGCCAACACCATGGAATCGCAGTCCTACTATCCGCATGTCAAAGTCCCCGTGCTTGTGCTAACGGCATCGGACGACTTTCACGGGATTGTTGACCGCGCTTACACGTGTATGGACTTACTGCCACATAAAGACTGGCGGGTCAGCTTGAAGATGCATTTCAGCCACAATCTCGGGGCGGAGCAGTGGATCATGATCAATCAATGGTTCGACAAATACCTCAAGGGCGAGCCCCTCAACATCCCGCGGACCGCCGAGTCGAGCCTCGCTCTAAAGACGGAGACACAAACCGCCGTGTTCACCGTGAAGCCTGATCAGCCCGGTCAACTCAAGGACCTCGACATCTACTACAGCTATGACCCGAACCCGCAGTCACGCTTTTGGAAGCTCGCGACCAACGTGCAACACGAGGGCGATAGCTGGTCCGCGATCCTGCCGGTGCATTCCGGTCTGCCTCTATTTGTCTTTGCCAACTGCACCTATCCGCTCGGCACCGAACGGGAATCCTTCGATGGCAGAACTTCCACCTATACCATCACCTCCAGGGAGCAGGTGCATCTGCCCACCGAGTGGAAACTGGAAAACGTGAAGACCCTGGCCACCAGTGATGAATTCCTGCCATCTTTTGAGCGTGGCTGGGGCGATTCGCCCAAAGGCGGACTCACGACCTACAAGTTCCGCGACCCCGAGATGAGACTCCCCGGCACAGACCGCGCACTGGGTCTCACTCTGAACGGCGTCACCGATAGCTATGGCGTGCGATTCCGCATAACGAAGAACCACTACCTCACAGACGTCAAAGCACCGCCGCAGGATTACGTGGCAAGCGTCCTCATCAAACCGGGTGACACCAAGGTCGTCGTTGGCCTTGCTGATTTCATTGATTCCAAGAAGCAAACCATGCCCGACTGGAGCAACGTCTCCACCCTCACACTGGAATTCATTCAAAAAGGAAAGTCGATACCCCTGAAGGGTAATCCCATGCTCCAGTCACTTGAGTGGACGGCTGGGAAGGCGGAGAAATAACATGATCATGGGGGGCGCCCCGGGGGGGCGGACACTTTTTCCCTCTCTTTTCAAACCACAGGCCGTAAACAAAAATAAAGCCCCTGCAGGAACTGCCGCAACGCAGTAGTTAGAGTAATTTCGTCCGTGGATTTGGCGGACAGCGTGGCGCTGGAGGAATTTATAGACGGAACGAAGCACGACTCCGCCTTGGAGTGAACAAAGGGCTCTTATCGGTACGGCTTGGGACGCAACGGAGGGTTAGCAGGAAGAAATGGGCATGTGCGTTGGCACCTTCTGTCTGAAGCGTGGTATTTCGAGGTATCTGATCAACCGTATTGAAGGCGGCTAAGACATTCTCAGTGTCTATGTGGACGCTTGGTTCGCCCGGACGCTTGAAAAAAGCTGACTTTGTGACCAAGAAACTCTGCAGCTGCGGGTCTGTCCTGTGTGACACCCTTAGGACATGTTCCAAATACGGCACGGCGGCGTTCCAAAAGCGCGGCGAGCGCCGGCATTGAGGCGCCGGCTCTTGATCGGGGTCTGGCCGTTTTGGAGGCGCTGGACGCTAGGCCGGAAGGGATGAATCTGTCGGAACTTAGCCGGGTCATTGGCAGTCCGAAGAATTCTACGTCACGCTTCATGCAGACGTTAATCGCGCGTGGTTACCTTACGCGGGACGAAACTACACAGCGCTTCCGTCTTACGGGAAAGCTGCTGCGACTGGGGCAGCCGCAGGTTGCGGATGTGAGCTTGGTGGAGTGCTCGCTAGATGTGATGCGGCTGTTGCGCGATACGGTCGGAGAGACGGTGCAGCTTGGAATTCCGATCGGGGACGAGGGCGTTATCATTGAGAAGATCGAGAGCGCGCAGGCGGTGCGGATCGGTGTGAATATCGGGCTACGCTTTCCACTGCACAACAATGCTCCAGGGAAGGTGCTGCTGGCATTTCGTGATCCAAAGGAGCGCGAGTGCACGCTCAATCGGATTAGACTGGAGAAATTCACGGAACGCACCATTACGGACAAGGCGACGCTGCGTGCGGAATGTGAGCGCGTGGTGACACAAGGCTATGCTACAGACTGGGGCGAGGCGGATGAAGGCATTCATTGCGTGGCGGCTCCCATTTGGGACAGGCTCAAGTTTCTGGTGTCGACGCTCTGGGTTTCTGGCATTGCGGGGCGGATGCCGAAAAGCGTGTTCGCGTCCGTGGCGGACGAGGTGATGAAAGCGGCGGGGGAGATCGAGCGGAGGCTGCGCGCATGAAGCGAACTCTGACCCTTGCGGTCCTCTTCATTGCATCGCTGGCGCATGCGGATGAGTTTTTCACTTCCAAGGTCGAGCCGTTGCTGAAGCAGCGCTGCTACGAGTGCCATTCGCACGAGAAGAAGATGAAGGGGGGGTTGACGCTCGATTCCAAGTCCGGCTGGGAGGAAGGTGGCGATTCGGGGCCGGCGATTGTCGTGGGAAAGCCGGAGGAGAGTCTTCTCTTAAAAATGGTGCGCTGGTCGGATGAAGACCATCAGATGCCGCCGAAGGAGAAGCTGCCGCCGGCGGAAATCGCGCTATTGGAGGAATGGGTAAAGCGTGGAGCATCCGATCCGCGAGTGCTTGTAAAGACTCGGCCAAATGCCACGGACTGGTGGTCACTGAAGCCGCTGGTGAAACCTGTGCTTCCAGTCATCGCGGGCGCGACCGTCGAGCATCCGGTGGATTGCTTCATTCAGGCGAGGCTCGCGGAGAGGAAGTTGACAGCTTCGCCGGAAGCGGATCGTCGCACGCTGATTCGGCGAGTGTATTTCGACCTGCACGGATTGCCTCCTTCGCCAGCCGAGGTGGAGGCTTTTGAGAAAGATAATGGCCCGAAGGCTTACGCTCATCTGGTAGATGTGCTCCTCGCGTCGCCGCGCTATGGCGAACGCTGGGCGCGGCACTGGCTGGACACGATACACTTCGCGGAGACACATGGGTGTGGGCACGATCTGCCGCGGGACCATGCGTGGCGGTATCGCGACTATGTCATCGAGGCGCTAAACAACGACAAAGCGTGGCCGCGGTTCGTGCGCGAGCAACTCGCCGCCGACCATTTTTTTCCGGAGGAACCGCGCCTCACTGCGGCACTTGGATTCCTCGGTGCGGGTGTCTTTGACCACAGCGCTTTTCAGACGGCTCCCATTAATTTCGACTACCTCGACCGCGATGACTTGGTGACACAAACAATGGCGGCCTTTACGAGCACGACGGCAAACTGTGCACGCTGCCATGCCCACAAGTTCGATCCGATTACGCAGGAGGACTATTACGCCCTCCAATCGGTTTTCGCGGGGATTATTGAGGGCGATATTCCTTTTGATGACGACACGAAAGTCGCGCAGCAGCGGAAGTACTGGCAGGCCTTGCTCACCGCGGCTGAGGTTCAGGACAAGACCGTGCTACTCACCGCGGAAAATGAGATGCTCGTCGCCGATTGGGAGAAACATCAGGGGCCGGAGGTGAAATGGACGACGCTCGGATACGAGAGTTTCATCAGCACCGAGGGCGCGACGCTGTCGCGCAGCGGCGAGGTCATCACCTCCGGCGGCGCGAAGCCGGAGAAGGACACATATGTTATCACCGCTACGTCGTCGCTCGCGAGCATTACCGCGCTTCGACTTGATGTCATCGCGGACAAGTCGTTACCCAAGGACGGTCCGGGCAGACAGGACAACGGCAATCTCACGGTGAGCGAGTTTGAGGCGCTTGTCTTCGATTCCGGAGTGTCGTCGCCGGTGAAGTTGAAGTTCGCACGCGCGGCGGCAGACTTCAATCAAACGAGCTACGCAGCATCTGCCGCAATTGACGGTAATCCGGCCACGGGCTGGGGCATTCACCCGGCGGTTGGTCAGTCCCACCATGCGGTGTTCGAGCTGGTTGCTCCGCTTGCCTTGAAGCCCGGAGCAAAAATCACGATTTCGCTGAAGCAACTCGCACCGCAGTCGCATCTTGTGGGTCGCTTCAAACTCTCCGCAACCGATGAACCTGCAGCGCGTGCTTCAGCGATGCCGGCGCTCGTTTCCTCTGCGCTCGCCACTGGCGCCGACAAGCGCACGGAGCCGCAACGCCTGGCTCTGGCCTCACACGCAATGCGCATTCGTGCTGGCGATGAAATGCAAAAGCTGCCCCCGCCAGCGCTCGTCTATGGCGCAGGCAAAAAGGCCGGTGTGCTGCTGGCCGTCGGCAAAGGCACACCGACCACGGTGGCCAAGCCCAAGGTGGTGAGCGTCTTGAAGCGCGGTGATTTCGACAAGCCCATCGGTGCCGCCGAGAGCGGAGCGCTGAGCGCGGTGAAGGAGCTGCCGGCGCGTTTCAGGAAAGCGCACGCGGGCGATGAATCCGAACGGCGCGCCGCGCTCGCGGATTGGATTGCCGATGACAAAAACCCACTTACCTGGCGCAGCATCGCGAACCGCGTCTGGCATTATCATTTCGGTCGCGGCATCTGCGATACACCGAGCGATTTCGGGCGTATGGGTGGCGTGCCCTCGCACCCCGAGCTGCTCGACTGGCTCGCCTGCGAACTGCGCGACAGCGGCGGCTCCTTGAAGCATCTCCATCGCCTTATCGTGACCAGCGCCGCGTATCGCCAAAGCAGCGAGCAGCGTGACGATGCGGCGAATTTTGACGGCGATAACCGGCTCCTCTGGCGCATGAACCGCCTGCGCCTCGACGCCGACAGCTACCGCGACTTCGTCCTCGCCGCTGCGGACAGACTCGATTTCACCGTCGGTGGTCCCAGCGAGCGGCAATTTATCACCGGCCCTCCCGTGCAGCTCACCCCCACGCTCGACTACGCTTCGTACGACTGGTCCGCGCTGCCAAAACATCGCCGCAGCATCTACCGCTTCGTGTGGCGCGGGGTTCCCGATCCATTCTTGGACACGCTCGACTTTCCCGACCTCGGACTGCTCGCCCCGAGCCGCAGTTTTTCAGCGTCCTCGCTGCAATCCCTCGCGCTTTACAATAACAGCTTCGTTCTGCACTTCAGCAGTGAACTGGCCAAACAAATCACCGCACCTGCGGATGCCGTGCGCCGCATCCTGCTGCGCGAACCGACGGCGGATGAACTCCGCAACTTCACCGCGTATGCGCAGAAAAACGGCCTCGCCGCGCTCTGCCGCGTGCTCATCAACAGCAACGAGTTTCTCTTTGTGAACTGAATC
>Ga0114967_10003022_pt1 | contig 13952 bp, 11 predicted proteins | sample M_130628_MF_Meta_FD_92639 | JGI IMG/M metagenome (GOLD analysis project Ga0114967, IMG submission 92639) | Freshwater microbial communities from Lake Montjoie, Canada to study carbon cycling - M_130628_MF_MetaG | ecosystem: Environmental > Aquatic > Freshwater > Lake | place: Lake Montjoie... | reverse complement strand
GCCTCAAAGAGGCCGAACGTCAGGGGCTTGCAATGGCCCATTGGCTGAAAGCACGTCCCGAAGTCCACACCGTGTTGCATCCGGCTTTCCCCGAATGTCCCGGTCACGAGATCTGGAAAGAGCATTTCTCCGGCTCTTCGGGCCTGTTCTCGATCATTCTCAACCCCGTCTCCGACAAGGCCGTTGCCGCCATGCTCGACGGGCTGGAGCTGTTCGGCATGGGCTATTCGTGGGGCGGTTTCGAAAGCCTGATCGTGCCGTTCGATTGCTCGACCTATCGCACTGCGAGCACGTGGAACCCGGCGGGTCCGACTTTGCGACTGCAAATCGGTTTCGAGGATGTGGTGGATTTGCAAGCCGATCTGGCAGCAGGCTTTACAAGGATGCATGCCACCAAAAGCTGATCAGGGAACCAGCCACACGCCATCGACGTTCCCGTTGTCATCCCAGATGAAACGGGCGCGGCGGTGGCCTTTGAAACCCAGCCACAACCATTCCATCGTGGTCACTTGCGTGACCACGGCACAAAAATGCTCTTGTCCGGCGGCAATCGACTCCTGATCGTCTGGCAAGGCAAAGTCATCGGCCTGTTCGATCACCAATCCGGGCGCAGGGGCTGTGCCATAGCATACCTTGCTCATCCGCTGTGACGCCTCCCATGCCTTGGCCGAAATTGCGTCCTGATGATGCAGACGCGCCTGCCCCTCGCAGCGGAGTTGCAGTTTCATGGCCGAATCATAAAAGGTAAAGGACACGCGCGGGTCATGTCTGATCTGCCCGACCTTGTGCGAGCGCCAATCGGTATGAAAGCGCAGATTGCGTTGATCGGGGTCGAATTCCCGCAACACGATGATGCGCGACAAGGGCCTCCCATCAAGCCCCAGAGAGGCAAACACCGGTGTATGAAACGCCGCCCGCCGGTCCTGTGCGCCCGACTGCAACACCTCCAAAGCCGCAATCAGCACTTGCGACAATTCCGAGAGATCACCCACCGTCCCATCATCACCCATGCCGACATCATCCATCATGAATTGCCGTTGTTATTGACCATCCGGCGCTTTTGGTTTGCGCAAGATCAGCATGATATTGCGGACATAAATTGTGACAGCCAAAATCTGCCCCATAATGATGATCGGCTCACGCTTCTTGAAACCGTAAACCAGCGTCATTCCGCCGCCGACGATGGAGAACACCCAGAAGGCAAACGGGATCACGCTTTTTCCGGCACGTTCCGAGGCAAGCCATTGCACGATGAAACGGGCAGTGAACAGCAATTGCGCGACAATGCCGAAAGCCAGCCAGAAATCGAAGCGGACAACGAACACATCATAAAAATAATCGACCAGATCGTGGGAAAAAGCCAGCATCAGACAATCTCCGTAACCACAGGTATCTTTTTACGGCGCGAAATCAGCCACGCCACCCCGATCAGATCCTTGATCCCGACCCAGAGACGGTCAAAAAAGCCGTAATTGGACACACCCGTATAACGCGGGCGATCGGTGACATCGACATGGCTGACCAGATAGCCCTCGCGTACCACCAGAGCAGGCATGAAACGGTGCAAAGCATCGAAATAAGGCAAGGCCAGATAGACATCACGCATGATTGCCTTCAAACCACAGCCGGTATCGCGGGTTGAGTCTTTCAACACCCAAGCCCGTACGCGGTTGGCGGTGCGCGATTGCCAGCGTTTGAAAACCGTATCCCTGCGCCCGACCCTTTGGCCCGCAACCATGCCGATTTGCGGATTTGTTTCGATCTGCGTCAGCATTTGCGGAATATAGGCGGGATTGTTCTGGCCGTCGCCATCCAGTGTCACAATCACCTGCCCCTGCGCGATCATCACACCCGAACGCACAGCCGCGCTTTGTCCGCACGAGCTTTGGTGATGCAACACCCGCAGCATCGGCAATTTGGCTTTCAGTGTTTGCAACCTCGGCAGGGTCTGATCGGTCGAGCCATCATCGATATAGATGATCTCGAAAGCACCGACCGAATGGCAGGCCGCAACAATTTCATTGATCAGAGGCTCGACATTCCCCTCCTCGTTGCGCACGGGCACCACGACGGACAGGCGCATCGGATGGTCAGGTGTCGTCATGGTTTGCTCGCCTCCGGCTTGAGTTCGAGCGCTTGATTATCACGCCGGACGAATATGGACACTTCCAACCTTTTACCACCGTTAATATTGAAGCCCTTCACCAGTTCGACCGGGGCGAGATCAAGCCCTGCCGCCATACGCGCGGCATCGAACTCTTTCATCTGGTTGGCTGTCACACCGGCAATCCGGCAGCCGGGTTTCTGCAAAAACGCCACCAGTGCCGCAGGCGGCAGGAATTGCAGATCGGTGCGGGTCAGAAACACCAGACTCGGTTCGGAATAGCCCAGCATCGCCAGATGCTTGTCAGCACATTCCGGCCGCGCCATGGCCTGCGCGAGACGGTCCGAAATGCGGATCGACTGCAACACCGGACTACCCGCCATATAGACCCCCGCCGATACCAGCACCATGGCGGCAAAGGCCAGCAATCCGGTTTGTGCGATCAACCCCTTATGCAGCGCGCGCGCCGCCTCGATTATCGGCCACAAAGCCATCAGCAGGATCACCAGTGCCAGCACCGGCAAAGGATCACCGAGCCAGACTGAGCCACCTGCAAGGCCGGCAAGAAGAACAAAAACAGGCAAAACCAGCCCGGCCATTGCCAGTTTGACACCCCGGCCCGCCGACGAAATCATCCCGCGCTCGGCAGCAAGGCAGACGAGAAGTGCCATGGCCGGATAGAGCGGCAGCACATAATGCGGCAGTTTTGTCGGCACCAGTTCGAGAATGATCCAGAACGGCACGATCCAGCCCAGCAAAAACACCACAATGGCATCGCGTCTGGCTTTCCAGATGAATGGCAGTGACAGGCAGAATAACGGTGCCAAAGGCCAGGCTGTACCGAAAAACACCAGCAGATAGGTCCCGGGCGGGCCGCCATGCCGCTCCTGCGCACCAGCCACTTTCGACATCATGTCGTGGCCGACCGAAGCCGAGAAAAACTCGCCGCCGCTTTTCATCATAATGGCGACAAACCACGGCAGCACCAGCAACAGCGTCAGAACCGGCCCCCAGACCGGCGTGATGGTTTTGAACCAGCCGAGATCACGCTGCGACAGCCACACAACCACAAGCGTCAATGCCATCAGGATCGGCAAAATCGGGCCTTTGATCAGCAGGCTGAGGGCCAGACTGAACCAGAAACACAGCAAAAAGCCCAAGGAGACGGGATGGTCATCCGCGCTGATCCGGTCATTGTGCCGCCATTGCTGGAAGGCATGCAGCATCACGGCAAAAGCCCAGACGATGGTGGCTGTCAGCATCGCATCGGTTTTGGCCAAGCGCGCTTCGACACCGAGCAGAATGGTCGATCCGGTCAAAATCGCGGCCATAAAGGCTGCTTTGCGGCTCAAAAGAGCCAATCCGGCGACATAAGTGCCCAACAATGTCAGCAAAGCACCGATCAGCGACGGCAGGCGATAGAGCCAGATCCGGCTTTTGGCCTCGCTGATCCCCGCCCATTCGCCCAATTCGACAGTGGCTGTTTGCAGCCAGTAAATCCCGACCGGCTTTTTATGGCGGGCTTCGTCCTGAAAACGGATATCGACATAATCGCCGCTTTCCATCATCTGCTTGCTGGCCTGGGCAAAACGCGGCTCGTCGCGATCCATCGGCTGCAACGTGGCAATGCCGGGTGCAAACATCACGATTCCCATCACCATCAACATCAGAACGGCCAGAACATGGCTCTTGTCAGCCCATTCCAGACAATACGAGGTCCAACGCGTGGTGTGTTGAGATGTGCCGTTCATGTGTCACCGCCCGCCAATTCGTGCGCTTTGCCTCACCGAGGTGATCGAACGATGCTTATGATCCAATCATTGGCCCGATGCAATCGGCCAATCCCGATACAGAACTGTGAAAAGGTGGCGACCCCTGAGAGATTCGAACTCCCGACCGACGGAGTAGAAATCCGTTGCTCTATCCAGCTGAGCTAAGGGGCCTAACAAAACCGTAACAGACCTGCCTGACAAGGCAGATCTCATGCAAATCCCGATCAGTGGGTCCACTGCCCGATGCGGGTATATTTGAAATTGTCGGAATAAGACACTGTGCGCCGCTTTGCCTCTTTGGGCTCGTCGACCACAAAGGCCAGTCCATGCGCTCGCGCATAGGCTTCGGCTTCCTCGCGGCTGTCAAACCACAGCTTCAACTGTGTGAGGGTCTCGGAAGATGAAGTCCAGCCCATCAACGGATAAATGGCGCGCTGGCTTTCAGGCACGAATTCGAGCAACCAGCGATGCGTCTTGGCTGTGCCGGACTGCATGGCGGTGCGGGCTGGACGGGAGATGCGTGCTGTCATATCGAATGGCCTTCCCTGCTGTCTCTTGCCCTGCTGTCCCTGATGAGAGGCCTGACACAGGGGAAAAGCCTAGCACAGGAGAAATTCTTATGTCACTCGTCTGATGTTTATAAAAACACCGGCTGCCTTTGAAGACCGCAACAGTAAGAATTGAGTATTTGGTCGGGGCAGTAGGATTTGAACCCACGACCCTCTGGTCCCAAACCAGATGCGCTACCAGGCTGCGCTATACCCCGTAACCAAATAATCATGCCGGAGCATCTCCGACGAGTGATCCTCTACGCCCTTAGGGCCGCAGGATCAAGCCTCAGATTCAATAATTCATACAAGAATCATGAAACTGTTTCTTGCACAATGGTTTTTGATGCTGCAAAAGCCATGGCATGCTCCATATCAATGATGTGACCTATCGCCTCGGCGCCCGCTTGTTGTTCGATCACACCAGCGTCGCCCTTCCCCCTGATGGCAGAATTGGCTTTGTCGGCCGCAACGGAACCGGCAAAACAACGCTGTTCAGGATGATTCAAGGCGAATTATCGGGCGAATCCGGCTCCATCACCATCGGGCGCGGCATGCGAATCGGCTCGGTCGCCCAAGAGGCCCCCTCGGGCCCCGAAACGCTGCTCGAAGTCGTGCTGGCAGCCGCCACAGAGCGCGCTGCTCTGCTGGCGGAAGCCGAAACGGCCACCGATCCGGCCCGCATTGCCGAAATCCAGATCCGTCTGGTTGATATCGAGGCCCATGCCGCGCCCGCCCGCGCGGCTTCGGTGCTGCATGGTCTGGGCTTTGATAGCGATGCGCAAGCGCGGCCCTGCTCGTCCTTTTCGGGTGGCTGGCGGATGCGCGTGGCACTGGCCGCCGTGTTGTTTGCCGAACCCGACCTCTTGCTGCTGGACGAGCCGACCAACTATCTCGATCTCGAAGGCACGCTGTGGCTGATGGAATATCTGGCGCGCTATCCGCATATGGCGCTGGTGATCAGCCATGACCGCGATTTGCTCAACCAGTCGGTCGACCACATCCTGCATCTCGATCAGGGCAAATTGACGCTCTATCGCGGCGCTTATGACAATTTCGAGAAACAACGGGCCGAAAAGCAGGCCTTGCAGCTCAAATTGAAAAAGAAGCAGGAAGATGAACGCCGGCATCTGCAAGCCTTTGTCGATCGCTTCAAGGCCAAAGCCTCCAAAGCCAGACAGGCGCAATCGCGCGTCAAACGGCTCGAAAAAATGGCCCCCGTCGCCACCATCATCGATTCCGATGTCTTGCCTTTCGATATGCCCTCGCCGGAACGGCCCTTGGCCCCGCCGATCATCTCGATGGATGATGTCTCGACCGGCTATGGCGACAAGGCGATTCTTAAGCGGCTCAATCTGGTGATCGCCGATGATGACCGCATCGGCCTGCTCGGCTCCAACGGCAACGGCAAATCGACCTTTGCCAAGCTGATTGGCGGAAAGCTCGCGGCCATGGGCGGCACTCTGCGACGCTCAAGCAAGCTCAAAGTCGGCTATTTCGCCCAGCACCAGCTCGATGAATTATCCGAGGCCGCGTCACCCTTCCGCCATGTCGCAGACCGGATGCCCGATGGCACCGAGGCCAAAATCCGCGCCCGCTGTGCCCGTATGGGCTTTCCCGGCGCCAAGGCCGATACGCCGGTTGCCCGCCTGTCGGGTGGCGAAAAGGCCCGTTTGATGATGGGGCTGGCGGCCTTTGAAGGCCCGCATATGCTCATTCTCGATGAACCGACCAACCATCTCGACATCGATTCGCGTCTCGCTTTGATGGAAGCCATCAATGATTATGAAGGTGCGGTCATCCTGATCTCGCATGACCGCTTTCTGATCGAAGCCTGCGCCGACCGGCTCTGGCTGGTCAATAACGGCACGGTCGCGCCGTTTGACGGTGATCTCGATCTCTACCGGCAATTGGTGCTCGACGGTCCCGCCAAGCCCCCCGCCCCCAAAAGCGAGCAGAAACTGGCGCAAGAGGCCGCACAGAAAGTCAAAGATTCCACACCCAAAAAAGTCGATCTGGCAGGTTTGCGCCGCAAAATCGATGCGGCCGCCGCAAAAATGGACAAATTCCAGACACTGATCACCAAAATCGATCAGGCCTTGGCTGCCCCCGATGCCTTCAGCCGCGATCCTTCGAAAGCCGCCACATTGTCAGCCCAACGCGGCGAAGTGCAACGCGCGCTCAATGCCGCGGAAGAGGAATGGTTGAGCCTGTCGGAACAACTGGAAGCGGCGAGTTAAGTCTTACTGTGCGTGACCACGCGGGCTTTCGTTACTATGCGTTACCACGCGCGTTTTCGTTACTGTGCGTTACCACGCACCACGCGCACCATCTGGTTGTTGGCAAACAGATAAACCGCTTTGCCGGTCGCTTCCATATAAAGAATGGTGGTTTCACGCTTGGCGGTCGGGCTTGAACCGCTTTGGACGCTGAGGGGCTCGCCTTTCAGCGCCACCAGTTCGCATTCGCTGATGCCAACCAAAGCGGCATCTGTATTGCGGGTTTTGAGGTTGGCCAGATCAATGCCCGGCGAGCCCTTGCAACGGCCATCCTCGCCCACTACGGGACCGAACGGATTGGGGTCAACCACCGGCAAAGGCTGGGCAACCGGTTCGGGCGGTCTGGACGGTGTGCTGCAAGCTGCCAGCACCGAGACAGCCAATGCGGGAACCATCCAGCGCAAAACAGATGAGAAAACCGGACTAACCATCTTGTTTTTTCTCATGCTTTTTCTCCCAGCCGCCTGTTTCGCCTTGCTGCCAATAAGACAGGTCAACACCAAATCCCATCGCCTGCTTCCATTGCAGACGCGCATGGGCCAAAGCCGCCTCGTCATTGCCGTCAAACATGATCATGACGCGATCATAATCGGCAAGATTAGCGGGAAAAGGCGCCTGATCCAGCAAAATCCGCATGGTGGCGTGGTTGGGATTGGCCTCGCTGGTGGCCAGCACCACCGGATCGGCCTCGATCGCCGGATCACCCTCGCGGCCATGCGGCAGAAAACCATCCTCGCTATAGGTCCACAACAACTGGTCCAGCGCATCGATCCGCTCCGGCAAGGGAGACTGAACAACGATGTTCACATCCCGCTCTACCGCGATTTCGAGCAATCGCGGCAGGCTCACGTCAAGCGGTTTGGTTTGCAGGTGATAGAACCAGATTTGGGTCATTTGGCTTCGTGGTAATCATGCACCAAGCGGTCCAGCAGACGAACGCCCCAGCCCGAGCCCCAGCTCCGGTTGATATCGCTGTTGGGAGAGGACATGCCGGTGCCTGCTATATCGAGATGCGCCCAAGGCACATCGCCGACAAACCGCCGCAGGAATTGCGCCGCCGTGATCGAACCGGCAAACCGGCCGCCGGTGTTTTTCATATCGGCAAAGCGGCTGTCGATCATCTTGTCATAGGCCGGACCCAAAGGCATCCGCCAGACGGTTTCGCCCGTGGCGCGGCCCGAGGCACTCAAACGGTCCGACAAGCCGTCATCGGTCGAAAACAGTCCGGCATTTTCCTGCCCCAGAGCCACCAGAATCGCCCCTGTCAGGGTCGCCAGATTGATCATGAAAGCAGGCTTGTAGTGATCGCGCACATAAGCGAGCAGATCGCACAGCACCAGACGGCCTTCGGCATCGGTATTGATGATTTCGATGGTCTGGCCGTCATAGGATTTGACAATATCACCGGGCCGCTGAGCATTGCCGTCCGGCATGTTTTCCACCAGCCCGATCACGCCGATGGCATCCACTTTGGCCTTGCGGGCTGCCAGCGCATGCATCAGGCCGACCACACAGGCCGCCCCTGCCATATCGCCCTTCATGTCTTCCATACCCGCTGCCGGTTTGATGGAGATGCCGCCGGTATCGAACACCACGCCCTTGCCGATAAAGGCCAGAGGCTTGCTCTTCTTGCCTTTGGCGGACTTGTCGCCATGCCAGCGCATGATCACCACGCGGCTTTCTTGCCGCGAACCCTGGCCGACCGCCAGCAAAGCGCGCATACCGATCTTGCCAAGCTGCTTTTCGTCCAGAATATCGACATCGACACCCAGTTTCGACAATTCAGCCGCTTGTTTGGCAAAGGCGGTCGGTGTCAGCACATTGGGGGGCTCGTTGACCAGATTGCGGGCGATGGTCACGCCGCCTGCCACGGCCTCGGCATATTTATAGGCCTTTTTCGCTCCTGCGGCATCATGCACGCCAATGATCACCTTGACGCTGGCAGGCTTTGCGGCATCGTCCTTTTTCTTGGTCTTGTAATGGTCGAAATCATAGGCACGCAAGTGCATGCCCAATGCCAGATCGGCGGCGGCCGCAGAATCGACACGCCAGTCTTCCGGCCCGTAGAGCAACAGCATGGCGTGCGTCGCCTTGCCCAGTTTGCCGGCAATCAAACCGCCTAAATTGACATAATTGGTCTCGGCCCGCTGTTGGGAACCGCCAATCCCCACCAGCACAGCCCGGCTGGCCGAAATCCCTTCGGGGGCCGGCACCACCAGAACCTGTTTTTCCTTGCCGGTAAATTGCTCGGCCTCGGCAGCGCGCTTGAGGTGGTTTTCGGCCTTTTTGCCGATCAGAGCGGATAATTCACGACCAAAAACCCCGCCCTCGGCAATAAACATCACCAAAGTGCCGCTATCGGCCACGGTTGGTTCGGCAAAAGTGATTTTGATATCAGTCGACATTGTCAGGCTCCATCCCTGTTTGGCGGGCTCGTGCACGGTCATCGGTGGTGAATCAGCCATTAAGACTGGAATCACAGTGCATCTTGGTTTAATGGCATTTGAGACGAGAGCAAGAGCAGAAGAAGCGCTATCCCAGCATGACCCTAATCGAGCGCTATCTTTTCAAGAACGCCTTTGTTGCATGTTTTGTGACATTGCTGGTACTCGCGAGCGTGGTCTGGCTGTCGCAAGCCGTGCGCGAATTCGATCTGGTGGCCACCAAGGGCCAGTCTTTGCTGATCTTTCTGACCGTCACCGGCCTGTCGTTTCCCTCGCTGATTGCAATTATCGCACCTGTCGCGCTGTTCATTGCGGTTCTGTACACTTTGAATCGTCTGAACGGCGACAGCGAATTGATCGTGATGAGTGCCGCCGGCCTGTCGCCGTGGCGTTTGCTGCTGCCTTTTGCCACTTTGGCCTTGATCATGTCGCTGCTGGTGGCGTTTCTGACCATCTGGCTGATGCCGCAAAGCTTTATGGCCTTGCGCGACGTGATCACCAAAATCCGCGCCGATGTCGTCTCCAATATCGTGCGCGAGGGTCAATTTACTCCGCTCGACAAAGACATCATCTTCCACTTCCGTGAAAAATCCGGCCCCGCATTGATGGGGATTTTCATTCAGGACCGCCGAGACCCCGAGCGGACGGCCGTTTATATCGCCGAGCGCGGACAAACCATCGAAGTCGACGGCCAATCCTATCTGCTGCTTGAAAAAGGCAGCGTGCAGCGCGAAATCCGCAACAATCCCACCCCGCAAATCGTCACCTTCCAGCGTTACGCCTTCGATCTCAGCCAGTTTGGCAGCGAAGTCACCTCCGTCTATGCCAAACCGCGCGAACGTACGACATGGCAGTTGATAATCCCGCCCGATGACGAGACATTGACACCAGCCCAGCGCGGCCGGATCCGTGCCGAATTGCACGATCGTTTTACCGCCCCGCTTTATGCCTTTGCCTTTGGTCTGATAGGCTTTGCTGCCCTTGGCGTAGCACGCACCACACGACAGGGACGCGGGCTGGCGATGGGTCTGGCGGTCATTGCCGTGGTCGGCCTACGGATTTTGGGCTTTGCACTGTCGAGCCTGACCATCCGTTTCACATGGGTGGTTCCGCTGGTCTATCTGACACCGTTGCTGGCGATTGCCGTATCGATTTTCATTGGCTTTGGCGGCACCTCGTTGTTTGCGCGGCGGAGGCAGATGCGCAAACAGGCACACATTGCAGGGGGGCGCCCCGCATGATTTTCGCCTCGCCGACACTGTCCCGTTATCTCGCCATCCGCTTTGCCCGCGCCATGCTGATGGTCTTTATGACCGTGTTTGCGCTGATCTATACGCTCGATTTCGTCGAATTGATCCGCCGCACCTCGGATGTGCCTGCAGCCACGAGTCTGGTTGTGGCGCGTCTGTCGCTGTTCAGGACGCCGGCGATTGCCGAACAGGTGTTTCCCTTCGCCGTCCTGTTCGGTGCTATGCTGACTTTGCTGGACCTGTCGCGCAAACTCGAATTGGTGATCGCCCGTGCTTCGGGTCTATCGGCCTGGCAGTTCCTGTTTGCACCTTTGTTGGTGGCCTTGTTCTTCGGCGTGTTGATTGTCACCATCTACAATCCGATCTCTGCTTCGATGAAAGAAAAGGCCACGACGATGGAAACCGCCTTGCTGGGGCGAAATCGCGGGCCGTTGACAGACGACATCTGGATCCGCCAGAAAAGCATCGACGGTCAGGCCATTATCCGCGTGGGATCGATGGATGCGACCCAGGGGCGGGTCAGCGCAATCACGGTGTTCAGCTTTAATGACCAGAGCGTTTTCCAGCAAAGAGTTGAAGGAAAGACTGCTTTTTTAAAAGATGGTTACTGGCGTATAACCGGTGCGCGTGTCGTTGTTCCGGGCAATGAACCCGAGGATCACGAGGAGTTTCTGGTCGCCTCCAATCTGACCCGTCAGCAGCTTCGTCAATCCTATGCTTCAGCCGATAGTGTGCCGTTCTGGTCCCTGCCCGCCCATATCGATCGCACAGAGATGGCAGGGCTGGATGCAACCCGATATCGTCAACAATTCAATACACTTATGGCGCGTCCCTTCCTGTTCGCGGCCATGGTTTTGATTGCTGCAGCCGTGTCTTTGCGCTTCTTCCGCTTCGGAGGCGTTGCACGCATGGTGCTGGCAGGCGTGGCTTCGGGTTTCTTGCTCTATATCGCGACCAAATTGATCGAGGATTTGGGGGCAGCCGGTATCTTGTCCACAGTTGCGGCGGCTTGGTCTCCCTCGATTATCGGCGGATTGTTGGGTAGTCTGGCGTTATTATATCAAGAGGATGGTTGATATCGTCCCGTCATCGTTTAATGATGGGTCTGTCTTGTTTTAGGAAATACCTATGGGGTTTTTGCCTCGCATTGGTCGTCTGGTTCTTGTTGCCGCTGTCCTGCAATTGGCGGGCGGCTTTGCTTTGTCTGCACAAACCCTGTCCGACAAGTTTGGTTCGCGCAACGTGGCCAAGGAAGACGACCGCCTGCTAGTGGAAGCCAAAACCCTTGTTTATGACAAGGATAAAGGAACGGTTTCTGCTGTCGGCGATGCCCAACTTTATTATCAGGGCAAGGTGCTTGAGGCTGACAAGGTCATTTATGACCAGAAGAGCAAGCGCGTCCAGGCCATTGGCCATGTCCGGATGCGCGAGCCATCCGGCGAGATCGCCTATGGCGACAAGATGGAACTGACCGACGATTTCAAAGACGGTTTCATCCAATCCCTGCGGATCTTGCGCGCCGACAAATCCCGATTCTCCGCCCCGCATGCCGAGCGCATTGACGGCGATGCGACCGTTTTTGAAAAAGGCACCTATACGGCTTGCGAACCCTGTAAGGATGATCCCGAAAAGCCGCCTTTATGGCAGGTGCGCGCGACCAAGATCATCCACAAAAACGAAGAGCGGATGATCTATTATGAAAATGCAGTGATCGAATTCGGTGGTTTTCCGGTATTCTGGATGCCCTATGCCTCCGCGCCAGATCCGACAGTCAAACGCAAAACCGGCTTTCTGCCCCCCCACTACATCGCCAATTCGGCTTTGGGAACAGGTATCAGCCTTCCCTTCTTCTGGAATCTGGCGCCCGATTACGAATTGCGTCTGACGCCCACTTTGTTGTCCCGCCAAGGCGTGTTGATGCAGGCCGAATGGAAGCAGCGGCTTGAAAACGGCATTTACAATATCCGTGTCAGCGGTATCAAGCAGAGCGATCCTTCGGCCTTTTCGCCTGCCCCTACCGGGGCTGGTGGCCGCGAAATGCGCGGATCCATTGAATCAACCGGCTTGTTCTATATCAACGAAAAATGGAAGACCGGTTGGGACGTTAACATGTTGTCCGACCGCTGGTTCTTGAAAAACTACAGGATGAAAAGCGAGAGCCTGACCTCTTTCATCAGCTCCTCGCTGCAAACCTCGACCTCGACAGCCTATTTGACAGGACAGGGCGACCGCAGCCTGTTCGATGCTCGCGGGTATTATTTCAAGACACTGACTTCAAGCAATGATGTGCAAAAAAGCCAGCCTTTGATTGCGCCGGTGATCGATTACGATCGTCGTTTCGAGACACCGTCCTTCTTGGGTGGCGAAACGCGCCTCACCGGCAACTTTACAAGTTCCAGCCGCCAGGAAGCCGATTATCGCAGTCTGTACCGCACCGGTATGATTTATGGCGATTATCAGGGTGTCGGCCATTCGACCTGCCTTCCAGGCCAATATAACCGCAGGGATTGTATTTTGCGTGGCGTTGCCGGCCATTATGACCGTGCGACCATGGAAGTGGCTTGGCGCAAAACCTTTGTCGATCCGCTCGGCCAGTCATGGACGCCGTTCGGCTCCCTGCGCGGCGATGCAACCTTCCTGGCGCTCAATGAAAGCGGCACATTCAACAGCTACCAGAACAATTTCATTGGCTCGAGCAATGAAGCGACTGTGCGCCCGATGGCGTCTGCCGGGATCACATACCGCTTCCCCTTCGTGGCCCGTCAATGGGGCATGACGCATGTGGTCGAGCCGATCGGCCAGATTATTACCCGTCCGGGTGAAATCAACATCAACCGCATCCCGAATGAAGATGCGCAAAGTCTTGTATTCGATGATACGACCCTGTTCGAGGTCAACAAATTCTCCGGCTATGACCGCGTAGAAGGCGGCACACGCGCCAATCTGGGTGCAAAATACAGTCTTACAGCCGATGGCGGCGCCTCGGCCAATGTGATGTTTGGTCAGTCCTTCCATCTTGCGGGAACCAATTCGTTTGCCAATGGCGGTGCAGCCGTAGTGGGTCCGCAGTCGGGGCTTGATACAAGCCACTCCGATTATGTCGGCCGTATCCAGTTGATCCCGTCGGCCAATTACAGCTTCGCCAGCAAAGCGCGCTTTGATGAAGTCAGCGGCGCGATGAAACGTCTGGAATTACAAGGGGCTGCGACGGTTGGGCGTTTTTCGACCAATGTCACCTTTGGTCGCTATGCCGCGCAACCGCTGATCGGTTATTCTTATCGCCGTGAAGGCATATTGGCCTCAACCCGTTATTCGATTGACGACAATTATTACGTGTTCGGTGGCACGGCCCTTGATATGGCACGCAAGGAAGCCGAATTGTCCTTGCTGGGTTCAAGCAACAGAACAACCAATCTGCCGGTTGTGTCGGGTGTATTCGGTGGCATTGGCTACAAGGATGAATGTGCCGTGTTCGAAGTGAGCTATTCCGAGGCGATGGGCGGAGCCGTTTACGGCACGACACAGCGCAATCGCACTTTGCTGCTGCGGATCGAG
>Ga0114967_10003019_pt1 | contig 13958 bp, 9 predicted proteins | sample M_130628_MF_Meta_FD_92639 | JGI IMG/M metagenome (GOLD analysis project Ga0114967, IMG submission 92639) | Freshwater microbial communities from Lake Montjoie, Canada to study carbon cycling - M_130628_MF_MetaG | ecosystem: Environmental > Aquatic > Freshwater > Lake | place: Lake Montjoie... | reverse complement strand
GGATCATCAGAGCCACCGGCGCCGCAAACAGATGAAAGCTCTCCATGCTGGCATCGTCGACGGAGACATTGTCGATCACAGGTCCGGCCAGATGGAGGTTCTCAGGTGCCACCCCCGCCACGAGCTGGAGCGTGGCACGGATCCAGGCAACGGCCCGCCGGCGATCGGTCAGGCCGGCACGGGTGAAGGGAATGAACAGGCAGGTGGTGGTGCCGTCGGCCCCGATGAGCACCCCCTTGAGCCGCTCGATCGCCAGGCTTGGTTCCAGCGACAGCGGCGGCTCTGTGAGGCGGGCGATGGCATTGCGGCCGCTGGCAATCGGCTCAAACCAGGCCCGCCCCTGCTGGTCGGTCGGGGCGGCCGGCCCGTTCGCCGCCTCGATGAAGCGGTCGAGAGCGGGGGCATCGAGTGTGCAGCCATCCCATGAGGCGATCACAACATCGCCGCTTTCAAACTCCTGCGTGAACTGCTCATACGCCTGCCGGGGAGGGAAGGTGGCCGGCACCCATTCCATTGGCGTGGTTGCCTCAACTCCCAGCACCCCCAGAGCTGCCGAGGCGATCCAGGGCGAAGCAATCGCGAGGGCCAGAACCGTCAGCAGGCTCACCGGAAGCAGGCGCAGCGGCGGGCGGTTGGGGGCTGTGCTGGCAGGAGGAGTGTCCCGGTCGGTCATGGCCTGGCCGTCAGAAAGGGGAGGCGCGCCAGTGGTCCCAGAGGGATTCCCGGGTAGCCGGGCACGCGCGATTGGTACTCACGATAGGGCTTGCCGATAAACAAGAGCAACCGGCGGTCCTTGAGAACGCTGCCGACGTAGATATACGCGGTCCACACGACGATCAGAACGGCCCGATCGAGCGTGACTACCGGCGTCAGCCAGACCAGTCCCAAGAAAGCCAGATAGACCGGATGGCGCAGGAAGACATAGGCCCCGCGGGTGGTGAATTCGCGCTTCTGGGGTTTCAGGCCCCGCGCCCACTGCCACCACGGTGTGAACCCGGTTTGGTAGCCGAGGCCGGTGAGGTGGAGGCTCCAGAGCAGGAAAACCCACGCCGCGATGAAGGCCATGACAACCCAGGGAGCGGCCCCCTGGGGCCACGCCCAGACGACGATAGAGCTTGGGCGCCAGCAGAAGATCGTCATCAAGAGCGCAAGACAGGTTACAACGCAGAAAAAACATCCATAGAACGGCGCGGGGATGAGCCGCTCCACCAGCTTCCTCCGCACCGCCGGCAGCAGAAAGAAGCTGTGCGGAATCGCAAAGCCGGCTGCCAGCAGGGTGTCGGCTGCGATCAGGTTGAGCGTGCTGGGGAAGGTGCCTGAGACAGCCAGTGGCACTCCCGCGCCAGAATGTCCGACGAGGAACCAGACCAGATGCCAGACGGTGAGGGCGAAGAGCAGATGGGTGCCGATGCCGACGGCGATGCCCACCGCTCGGGCGGGGAATTGGGAGCGATTGTCAGGCATCCGTGCAGGACTCCCGGAGGATCATCGAGACCCCAATCTCGCCACTGCGGGAGAGGAGATCATGGGGCGGAAACTCGGGGCTGAAGAGATGGCGCTGGCCCGGCGGGCAGCCACACATCCCCCCAGATCTTCAGTTCGTCCGCCACTCCCACCATCCCGCCGAACTTGGCATAGGGCTTCATTCCATAAGCGCTCTGCTTGAGGGAGAAGCTGCCGCGGAGCAGCAGCGTGCCGGCCCGGTCCTCCACCGCAGCCGTCACCGCCAGAGGACGCTCCACTCCCTTGAGGACGAACGTGCCACGCAGATCGTAGGCCGTGCCCGCCTGCGGCCGGACCTGCGTGGAGGGAAGCGCCGAGTCGATCCGGAAGGTGGCGATTGAGTGGCGGGCCACATCGAGCACCTCGGGTCCCAGCATGTTGGCCTGGGTCTGCTCGCGCGTCGAGGCATCAACCTCTCCGGTAAGTCCCAGCATGGTGCGGGCGGCGGGGGTATCGACCACGAAGGATCGCATGTCAAACGTCCACTGGCCCGCTTGGGCGGTTGCCCCCAGCCGGAGGTTGCCTGAGGCCAGCCGGGCTTCCACCGCATGCACATGTCCCACCAACCCGCTCTTCCCCACCAGCACATAGATCCGGCTGGCGGCGGTATCGACGGGGCGGTCCTGATTGGCCACAGCGAGGGGGGGAGCCGTCGGCTGGGCCTCTGCCACTCGAGCCAGTCCCAAGCTGCCCAGCGCCAGACTGGCAACGGCCAGCCACACGCGCGCTTGGCCTGATACCAACCTCGCCACTCTCGCGGTCAATCGCTGCCAAGGGGTTTTCATGCTGCCAGCCTATCTGCCGCGGCCGGTTTCCCGAAGCTCAGATTCGGCCCTCGTCGGGCCGCCGTGTGGATCACGAAAACGTTATTTTTCTCCTGCCCGACGACGGTCAAAGGCCCTGAACAGCTGCCGCGAACGGGGCCTGTGGGGGGGCCAGAAGGCGCTGGGGACGTCGGGAGTTGCTGCCAAGCCTTTGCCGTGGCGGCGGCGGGACGTAGATTCGCAGGCGTACGTACTGTTCCCGTTTGAGATTTTTCAGTCTTCCAGCCAAGGATTCCCCCATGCCCAAGCAATCTGTCGCCGACCTCAATCCCCAGGGAAAGACGTTTCTCGTGCGCGTCGACTTCAATGTGCCGCAGGATGATTCCGGTGCAATCACCGACGATCGGCGGATCCGGATGGCGCTGCCGACGATCCGCTCCATCCTCGATCGGGGTGGCAAGGCGGTGCTGATGTCGCATCTGGGCCGTCCCGCCGGAACCGGATTTGAGAAGGCATTTTCGCTTGAGCCGGTGGCTAAGCGGCTGGGGGAACTTCTGGGGGGACCGGTGGTGCTGGCGGCAGACACCGGCGGCGCCGATGCCCACGCCAAGGCCAAGGCGCTGCCGGCCGGCGGTGTGCTGCTGCTGGAGAATGTCCGCTTCAACAAGGGAGAGAAGAAGGGAGATGACGTGGCCTATGTGAGCGGTTTGGCGACGCTGGCCGATGCCTACGTCAACGATGCCTTTGGCACCTGCCACCGCACCGAGGCGAGCATGTATGGAGTGCCGGTGGCGATGAAGAAGCTCGGCAAGCCGGCGGTCGTCGGCTTCCTTGTCGAGAAGGAGATTCAGTATTTGGCCGATGCGATTGCCACGCCGAAGCGTCCGTTTGTGGCGATCCTCGGTGGCAAGAAAGTATCGGACAAGATCAACGTCATCCAAAACCTGCTGGCGGTTTGCGATCATGTGCTCATCGGCGGAGCGATGGCCTACACCTTTTCGCTCGCGCAGGGGGGCAAGACTGGCACATCGCTTGTCGAGAAGGACAAGCTCGATCTGGCCCGCCAGCTGCTCGCCGCGGGCGGCTCCAAGCTCGTGCTGCCGACCGACACCCACTGCGCCGACGATTTTTCATCCTCGGCCAACAGGCAGGTGGTTTCCGCCGGCACCATCCCCGATGGGTTTGAGGGGCTCGACATCGGCCCCGCGACCGCCGAGCACTACAGCAGCATCATCCGTTCCGCCGGCACTGTCGTCTGGAATGGACCGATGGGCGTGTTTGAAATGCCTCCCTTCGATGCCGGCACAAAGGCGGTGGCGGCAGCGGTGGCAGCGGCCACGGCGAAGGGCGCCATCACGATCATCGGCGGCGGCGACTCGGCAGCGGCCGTCGAACAGCTCGGCTACGCCGACAAAGTCAGCCATGTCTCCACCGGCGGCGGGGCGTCGCTGGAGATGCTCGAAGGGAAGGCGTTTGAGACCGTGGCTGTGCTCGACGAGAAGTAAGCCGCAGCGCCCGGCCGGGCCGCTCGCCAGAGCGGCTCCGGCCGGAGGCGTGCAGGGGCTACAGCCCAGCCGTCTGCGCACCAAGGGAGCGCTTGGCTGCCGCAGTGGCGGCCGCCCCCGCAACATAGTGGCGGTCGAGCGTGCTGAGCCTCTTGCGGCTGACGGTGGTATGCCGGCCGTTGGTTTTCAGGATTCGAATCCGGTCGGGGTGCACCTCCACCAGCGTGCCGAGCGTGTCGTGTCGGCCGGTATTGTCGCGCCAGTGCCGCAGCGGTTCCGCTGGCGTCGGCAGGATCGCTCCAAAGGGATCGCTCTCCGGGCTGGCAGCGGGCGTTTCGGCCGGTTGGTCGTCGCCAGGAACGGCCGGATTCTCGAGGGCTGGCTCCGCTGCGGGAAACTCCTCCAGCACGCCCTCCTCGACCAGTTCGGGGAGGTCTCCCGGCAGGAGGTTGTCCTCCGCATCGGGGCCCAGATCATCTCCGGCCATCATCGGGGCCGCGCTGGTCTCGAGCGTGTCGAAGAGATTGACCGCTGCGGGGGCTTCCAGCGGCGCGGCAACGTCGGCCGTTGGGGCAGCGATCGCGGGCTCCTCTGGGATCGATTCGCTCACGGGCAGCGCAGGCTGACGGATGACCGATTCAAGAGGAGCGACGGCGGGATCGGTGACGGGGGCTGCGGTCAGAGTTGGCTGAGCCGGCAGTTCAATCGCTGCTGCGGTGCCTGCCACCGTGGGCGTAGCGACTGCGGGAGCAGGCAGAAGTGTGGTGCGAGCCGAGGGCTCTTCGGCCATTTCCGGGGTGGTCACCGCTGTCCCGAAATCCTCTGGAAATTCGTCCGAGACAACTTCTCCGCCGCAGGTGTCACAGGCACAGTCCTGCGGTGCTGATTCCGCCCTCCAATTCTCTTCCCAGACGGTTTCCGTGGCGACAGAGACTTCCTCGTCGCAGCAGGCCGGTTCGGTCCAGTGCGGCCCGTCGACCACCCATTCCTGCGGAGCGTGATGGATGGTTTCGACCTCCAGCGGGCGACTCCACTGCATGGCGACGAGGGGCCGGTCGTCGATCACGACCATGCCGCCAAAGCCTGCCGGAGGGCCCCAGCTCGGTGCCGGGCAGTCGACGATGACGGGCATCCCGGGGAAGGGGGCAGGCATGCCGGGATGGACGTGGGCGCGGTGGTGGAGAAACCAACCTGCCATTGCCGAGTCGATCGGGATCCACACCGTCAACACACCGACGAGCAATAGATGGAGCGGCCGTCGCACTGGTCACCTCAGAGGAAAAAGGATGGAGTGACGGACAGTTTGACCAAGCCAACCATAGCCGGATGGGTGGCTGGGGAGCGTTGCCCGCATCGGGCCCCGCTGCAGCCCCCCTTCCGGCGGCGTCTGTCGCGTCTGGCCGGTATGCTAAGTCCTCGTCGCGGCCGCGGCAAACAGCCGAGGGCGAGGTTGGTAACCCAGCCGGAAATCGGCCGGTTCAAGCCGATTTTTGTGGGCGTATGCTCCGCGAAAAAACAAAAAAAGAAGGCCGTGGCAGCCGAAGCCGCCACGGCCTTCAAATGGATCGAACGAGTCAACCGCCTGCGAACGGGGTAGTTCATTGCGAGACTGATGCGGATCGGGTGTGAGGCAAAGCCCCGCACTTTTCAGTGGATCCGGATCAACGCTTTGGTGTTGGCACCTCCGACGGGACGCGGTGACTGCTGTTCGAAAAGTTTGTCCGTTGCCGGGCAGCACCCGACGACAACAATGGATTCGTCATGCGGGGCCGCTTTCCTCAAATCGTTTTTTTCTTCAGATGCATGACCGCTTCTGTCGGTGCCACCGGTAGGACCGTCAGAAAAGCGCTCGGGATGAAGCAGCATGCCCCAGCGGCAAATCACCAAGGCTCCCCACGGACACATGCTCACCAACGCAGGGGTCTGGTCGGCTGATTCCGAGTGGATTGTCTACGACGTGCGGAGCACCGCCGATGGTGGGCGGTTCGACGGCGGTGCGATCGAGCGCGTCCATGTCGACAGCGGAAAGGTGGAGCGGCTCTATACGGCGCAGCACGGGGCCTGCTGCGGTGTGGTGACCGCCAGCCCCGTGGACGATGCGGTGGTCTTCATCCTGGGGCCAGAGCATCCGACTTTGCAGTGGCAGTATGGGCCGGCTCATCGGCAGGGGATGGTGGTGCACACCTCACGGCCACAGGAAGCGCTCCCGCTGGATGCACGCGATCTCGTGCCGCCGTTCACCGCAGGGGCGCTGCGCGGTGGTACCCACGTGCACGTCTATTCCCCCGATGGCAGGCTCGTCAGTTCCACGTATGAAGATGCCCTGCTGCCCGACGAACCAGCAGGCGAACTGCTGCGCTGGCACGCCTCCGGAAGCGATCCGGCCGACCCTCCAGCCACCCAGCACAACCGCCGCTGCGTGGCAGTGAGTGTCTGTGGCGAGGCGGTGCGGGTGCCGAAAGCCCATCCGCGCAACCACGACGGCACCGCCTTTTCGGTGGTGGTGACAGAGCTTCACGACCGCCCCCGGCCGGGGAGCGACGAGATTTTCAGAGCCTGCGAGGAAGGCTGGATCGGTGCGCGCGGCTATCGCCGCGCCGACGGCCTTTGGCAGCGTTATGCGCTCGCCTTTCAGGGAGAGCTCCTGCCAGCTCTCGGATCCCATCCCGGGCCGATCAGCGAAGTGTTTGTGGTCGATCTGCCCGCCGAGCCGGCTGATTTATTTCTGCCCGCAGAACGCCCGTTGGAGGGCACTCTCCGGCAGCGGCCCGCTCCGCCGCGAGGGGTGGAGCAGCGGCGGATCACATTCACCGCGGAGCGCACGTATCCAGGGCTCGCCGGGCCAAGGCATTGGCTGCGGTCGAGTCCCGATGGCAGCCGGATCGGATGCCTGATGCGGGATGAGGCCGGCATCGTGCAGCTGTTTTCGGTGAGCCCTTTAGGTGGCCCGCTTGAGCAGATCACGCGGGAGAGGCACTCTGTGTCGAGTGCCTGGACGTGGAGCCCCGATGGCAGCCGGATCGCGTATGTGGCCTCTGGGCGTGTGTGGATAGTGGAGGTGGCAAGCGGTGCGTCGGTCGCGCTCACCCCCCCCGCTGCTCGGTCCGCGGTTCCCCGCCCCGAAGCCTGCGTCTTTTCTCCTGACGGTCGCCGGATCGCCTTCATGCGCCAGCAACCCACCTCTGCCGGCCTGCAGAATCAGATTTTTTGCGTCGATGTCGATACGTGATTCACCCGCCCACACCAAAACCGCCCGACACACATGAACCAACCACAGCACTACCACGACATCGCCGGCATGATCGACCATGCCCTGCTAGTGCCGACGCTCACGGCTGCCGATATCGATGCCGGCATCGATATGGCGCTGGCCTATGCAGTCGCCAGCGTCTGCATCATGCCCTATGCCCTGCCCCATCTGGCGCAGCGCCTCTCCGGCAGCGGCGTCCGCCCCTCCACGACGATCGGGTTTCCGCATGGCGGCCACTCAGCTTTAGCCAAGCGGGCGGAGGCGGAGAGAGCGATCAGCGACGGTGCGGAAGAACTCGACATGGTGGTCAACATTTCGCTGGTGCTCAGTGGTCGGTGGCATGACGTCGCCGCAGACATCGGCGGAGTTGTGGCTCCTGCCCACGCCGCCGGGCGCAAGGTGAAGGTGATTTTCGAAACCTGTCTGCTGCCCGAGGCTGCCAAGATCGAGCTCTGCAGCATCTGCACACGTCTGGGCGTGGACTGGGTGAAGACGTCCACCGGCTTTTCCTCCGGGGGGGCCACGCCGGAAGATGTGGCGCTCCTGCGGGCCCACTGCCCTAGAAGTGTGCAGGTGAAGGCCTCCGGTGGCGTGGGGGATCTGGCCGCGGTGCTGCGCTATCGCAGTTTGGGGGCGACCCGCATCGGCACCAGCCGCACGCCCCGCATCCTCGACGCCTGGAGGGAACACCTCGGCTTACCGCAGATCGGGTGGCAGGCGGGATCGCCGCAGGGATATTGAGCCAGCCCCGCCACTGGCAGGCCTAGGGGGCTTGGCCTGCCAGTGGGAGAGGGTCCAGACGAGACTTAAGACTGTCGGCTCACGAACAGCCCATGCTGTTGCCGCAGTTGTGACAGAGGTAGCAGTTGCCGTTGCGCACCGTGATCGAGCCGCAGTTGTCGCAGGCGGGAGCATCGATCTGGAACTTGGCAAACTGCGACTGCCTGTCGGCCGGGCTGGCATCGGGATCCATCTGCATTTTCAGGCCAGCCCGCTCCAGCCGGGCCGCAGTGGTGTCGGCGCTGGCGGCTGTCCGGCCGTTGCTGGCGGCGCGGGCCACCGAGGCGCTCCCGTTGCCGTTGAATCCCGAAGCCGGTTTGCTGCTGCGAGCGGCATCCGTTTTGGAGGCTGCCTGGGTTTTGGCTGCTGTTGCGGGGGCCTTTCCTTGCCCATCGGCCAGCCCGCTCGCCATCATGGCGGCGGGCTTGGGCTGACTTTCCGTGTCGTCCCCGGAGCCCGATTCCTCGCCGCTGCCGCCACTGTGGCCATGGCCGCCGCCAGGCCGGTTGGCCTCGCGATAGCCGGCAATGAATTCGTTGCCCATCCAGCGGAACAGATAGTCGACCAAACTCTTGGCCACCGGAATATCGGGATTCTTGGTGTAGCCCCAGGGCTCGAATCGGGTGTGGGAGAACTTCTTCACATACACCTCCAGCGGCACTCCATATTGGAGACTCATCGACACCGCTGTGCCGAAAGCATCCATCAGGCCACCGATGGTGCTCCCTTCCTTCGCCATCGTGATGAACAGCTCACCCGGACGTCCGTCGTCATAGAGCCCCACCGTGATGTAGCCTTCGTGGCCCCCCACATTGAATTTGTGAGTGATGCTGCGGCGGGTATCGGGCAGCCGCTCACGCCGCGGGGCGGGGGTCACCTTGGCCGCCGCCTTGTCCCCCTCGGTGCTGGTGGAGAGCGGCTGGCTCTCCTTCGATCCATCGCGATAGATCGCCAGAGCCTTGAGGCCATACTGCCAGCCCTCGATGTAGGCCTTGGAGACATCGGCCGGAGTCGTTTCACGCGGCATGTTGACCGTCTTGGAAATCGCTCCTGAGATGAAGGGTTGCGCCGCGGCCATCATCTTCACATGCGCCTGCCAGGCGATGGAACGCTGGCCGAGTCTGGGCTTGAAGGCACAGTCAAACACCGACAGATGCTTGTCCTGAAGGCTTGGTGCCCCTTCGATGGTGTCGTTGGTATCGATGAAAGCGAGCACACTCTCGACTGTCGGCCCGTCATAGCCGAGCGTGCGGAGGGCCAGAGGGACAGTCTGATTGACGATCTTCAGCATCCCGCCGCCGGCGAGTTGCTTGTATTTCACCAGCGCGATATCGGGCTCGATCCCGGTGGTATCGCAGTCCATCAGGAAGCTGATCGTGCCGGTGGGGGCCAGCACGGTGGCCTGAGCATTGCGGTAGCCATCCCGTCGGCCGGCGGCGAGGACGTCGTCCCAGATTCGCCGGGCCGCGTCACGCAGATACCCCGGGCAGGCAGGCTCGATCTTGTCGACCGCATTGCGGTGCATCTGCATCACCTCGAGCATCGGCTCGCGGTTGGCGGCAAAGCCCTCAAAGGGCCCCACAGCCGCCGCCAGTTCGGCGCTGGTGCGGTTGGCAGTGCCGTGCAGGATGGCAGTGATTGCACCGCACAGCCCCCGGCCAGCATCGCTGTCGTAGGCGAGCCCGTCGGCCATCAGCAGGCTGCCAAGATTGGAGTAGCCCAGTCCCAACGGCCGGAACATATGGCTGTTCTTGGCAATCCGCTTCGTCGGGTAGCTGGCATGGTCGACGAGGATTTCCTGAGCCACGAAGAAGATGCGGCAGGCCGCGGCAAAGCGGTCGACATCAAACGTGCCATCGGGCCGCCGGAACTTCATCAGGTTGATGCTGGCGAGATTGCAGGCGGTGTCGTCGAGGAACATGTACTCGCTGCAGGGGTTGCTGGCATTGATGCGGCCCGAGTTGGGGCAGGTGTGCCAGCGGTTGATCGTTGTGTCGTACTGCACACCCGGATCACCGCACTGCCAGGCGCACTCAGCCATCCGGCCGAGCACGTCGCGGGCCTTGAACGAGGGGCCGGCCTTGGCGGGGTCGGTCACCCAGCGCGTCGTCCAGGTGTCGTCCCGTTCGACGGCTTCCATGAAGTCGTCGGTGAGGCGCACGGAAAGATTGGCGTTCTGGAACAGGATCGAGCTGTAGGCCTCACCGTTGAAGTTGGAGTCATATCCCCCCTTCTCAATCAGCACGCGGGCCTTGTTCTCCTCCTTCGCCTTGCATTCGATGAATTCCATCACATCGGGATGCGTCACTTTGAGCGACTGCATCTTGGCGGCACGGCGGGTTTTGCCACCGCTCTTCACCACCGCCGCCACCTGATCGTAGACGCGCATGAAGGAGAGCGGGCCGGAGGGCTTACCGCCGCCGGCGAGCTTTTCCCGCTGGCTGCGGAGCGTGGAGAGGTCGGTGCCGGTGCCGGAGCCAAAGTTGAAGAGCATCGCTTCGCTGCGGGCCAGCTCCATGATGTCTTCCATGTTGTCCTGCACGCTCTGGATGAAGCAGGCGCTCCCCTGCGGATATTCGTAGGGGTTCTGCGGCTGCAGCACTTCACGGGTGGCCTCATCCCAGTGCCAGTTGCAGGGGGCGCCCTTCACCCCGTACTGATGGAACAGGCCGACGTTGAACCAGACCGGAGAGTTGAAGGCCCCATGCTGATGGACGCACAGCCAGGAGAGATCGCGGTAGAAGTTTTCCCCGTCTTCGGCACTGGCGAAATAGCCATCCGCCACGCCCCAATCGGCGATCGTGCGGGCCACGCGGTGGACCAGTTGGCGAACGGAATGCTCCCGTTCTGGAGTGTGGATTTCGCCGTAGAAATATTTGCTCACCACCACGTTGGTGGCCAGCTGGCTCCACGCCGCCGGAATTTCGCAGGCGGGCTGTTCAAACAGAACCTTGCCATCTTCCCCTTTGATCGCCGCGGTGCGCAACTCCCATTCAGTGGTGTCAAACGGGGTGTCAGCATCGATGGGACAGAAAACCGGATGCACGGCCAGCGGTTGGCGATCGGAGGGCCTCGTCGCGGCAGCCGGCTTGGGCGAGACGGCGGCCGTGGAACCAGTCGAGGGGTCAAACGCTGCCATGGGGCATTGCTCCTTGCGTAAAAAAACGGGCGAAAAACATGCGAAAAACGGGGCGAAGAGGACGAAACCGCAGCGGGGATACGAGAAGTATACTTCTGTATATGATCGGCAGCCAGTCAGCCAACCTGCAGCACCCTCTCCAGAGCGGTTTTGCCGGGGGCATGAGGCCGGCTCAAACCGGTCTCAATGGGCTGAAAAAGCTAAAAAAAGCGAAGTCCAGAAAGCAGCTCCATCTGCATGCTATCGCAATATGTTGTGTCTGCAGCATCCCAAAACACTGCATATGGACCCTATGGGGCCGGGGCGTGAATGTAGCGTGAGGATTGTATGAGTCAAGAAGATTTTTAGGGCTGCCCTGAAAGCGGCTGGTTTCGGCCTGTTTTGCAGGCGCGAGGGAGCGGGCGAGGGATGGTGGCCAGAGAGCCCCTTAAGAGGGGGTGTGCTGAGCGGCTGGCTGAGCGAGCACAAGCGGCGGAGCCAGCCGGGGCCAACCGGAGGCTCTCTGGCTCCTGATCGGCGGCCGCGACGAGGCTGGTGTTCCGCAGTGGCGCCACGGCGTTGCGGAACCTCTGCAGTGCAGTACAACCGGCCTGCGTGGCGGAGGCACTGTGCATCTGCGCGCAATCCCTGGAGGCTGCCGCCCATGGCACAAGCACCGTTCCGAGCCCCCGTGCCCCGGCTGCCGGGGGTGCGCATCGTGATCCTCGTGGGGGAGGAGTATGAAGATCTGGAGCTGTGGTATCCCAAGCTCCGGCTGGAAGAGGCGGGGGCCGCGGTGGTGCTGGCAGGTGGGACGGGCGGGCATATCTACGCCGGAAAGCACGGCTACCCCTGTCGCTGCGAGGCGCTTCTGACCGACATCGCTGCGGATGATTTCCACGGCATCGTGATTCCGGGGGGCTGGATGCCCGACGGCCTGCGGCGGGATCCAGCTGTGCTCGCTCTCGTAAAGGAGTTTTCCCGGCAGGGCAAACTTGTGGCGGCGATCTGCCACGGGGGCTGGATCCCCATTTCGGCCGGCGTGTACCGGGGCGTGCGGGTGACGGGAAGTCCCGGCATCAAGGATGATCTGGTGAATGCCGGAGCGGTCTGGGAAGACCGGCCGGTGGTGGTCGATCAGCATCACGTCACCAGCCGCCGACCTGCCGATTTGCCGGCGTTCATGGCGGCGATTGTGGAGTTTCTGGCCACGTCCACGGCGGTTGGTGGATGACGGCCCCGGGCTCTACCACACCGCCCGCCGGCGCCGTAGAATCCAGATCGGTCTTCAAGTCTTTGGCGTGCGTGGGAGGAATCGATTCATGGCCAGGTTGAACCAGATTTCCGGCGAAGCGATGTGCAGCCATCCCGTTCCCTCTGCCGGACCGGCGGCAGAGAATCTGTCGCGGAGGAATTTTCTGCAAGCGACCGCCGCCGTCGCCGGAGCCGCCGGGGCCGTGGCCGCCACCGTGACGGCCGCTGCCGATCCCGTTCCCGTCGCCGCCCCGACCGCATCCACCACAGCTGCCGGAGCTGGTCAGCGGATCAGGATTGGATTTATCGGTCCCGGCGGCCGCGGGTTTGGCGCCCATGTCAAGACGCTCGCCAAGCTCCGTGCCGAGGGAGCCAACATCGATCTCGTGGCGGTCAGCGAGGTCTACAAGAATCAGGAAGATATGGTCTGCGCCTACATCAAGGAGGAGACCGGCACCGATCCCGCCCGCTATGTCGATTATCAGGACATGCTGGCGGACAAGAATGTCGATGCTGTCTGCATCGGCACTCCCGACCATTGGCACCACCGGCAGATCGTCGATGCCCTTCGCGCGGGCAAGCATGTCTATGCCGAGAAGCCGATGACGAAGACAGTCGAAGAGGCACTCGATGTGCTGAAAGTCTGGCGCGAGACCGGCAAGGTGATGCAGGTGGGCGTGCAGTCGACGAGTCTGATGGTGTGGGATCAGGCCCGGGAGCTGATCAACAACGGCAAGCTCGGGAAGGTGCTCGGATACCAGACGGAATTCTTCCGCAATTCCGCCGTCGGGCAGTGGCGGTATTACAAGCTGGAACGGGAGATGACGCCTGAGTCGATCGACTGGAAACGCTGGCTTGGGGTGTCGGCCGGGCTGGCAGGAGAAGTGCCGTTTGATCGGGCCGTGTACAAGCAATGGCGCTGCTACTGGCCCTTCGGCTCAGGAATGCTCACCGACCTGTTCGTGCATCGCACCACCGCCATGCTCAAGGCGACCGGTCTGCGGTTTCCAGGGCGGGTGGTCGGGGCCGGCGGCATCTATCTCGAACTCGACACGCGGGAGGTTCCCGATGTGGCGACCGTCGTGGCCGACTACAACGAAGGGTGCCAGGGGCTCATCACCTCGACGATGTGCAATGAGAACGCCCGGATCAAGCAGGTGATCCGGGGTCACAACGGAGCGTTTGAGTTTGGCAACGGCGAGCAGTTCACGGAGTTCAAGTTTCTCGCCGAACGGCCCCAGGTAACCCACGATGCCGAGATCAAGGACGAGGTGATCAAGACCGATCTCTCCGAGGAAGCCCTGCAGAAGACGAACACCACCGCACTCCACTTCCAGAACTGGTTGGCGGCGATGATTGCCGGTCAGCCGGAGATGTGTAACAACACGCCAGACCTGGGTGCCGCGGCGGTGGTGACGGTGATCCTTGGCGCGATGAGCTACCGCAACGGGAAGGTCTATCACTTCGATTCCGCCACCGGTCGGTATACCGATGGCAACCCGAGCTGGGCCAGCAAGTGGGAGACGCGGTCGAAGGAACGCGGGAGCCCCAGCCATGTGCCCGGCTGGAAAGCCGGCGACACCGGCAGCACGCTGCGGCCCGAGGGCTATCAGGTGCTCGCTGGCCCGTGGATCAACGGCGCCGATCCAGCCCCCCCTCCGCCCGCCGCGGAACCCTCCCCAGAGGCTGCCCCGCCTGCCAAGCCAGCCGGTTCCTAAAGCCCCGATTCTGAGATTGGGTTTCGAATTGTGTTTTGAGGAAGTCTTCCGCGTTCCTCTGACTGC
>Ga0114967_10003018_pt1 | contig 13960 bp, 16 predicted proteins | sample M_130628_MF_Meta_FD_92639 | JGI IMG/M metagenome (GOLD analysis project Ga0114967, IMG submission 92639) | Freshwater microbial communities from Lake Montjoie, Canada to study carbon cycling - M_130628_MF_MetaG | ecosystem: Environmental > Aquatic > Freshwater > Lake | place: Lake Montjoie... | reverse complement strand
CCACTTGGTCCGACTTCTTGGCATCCACGCCGAGCTGCACAGCCACGTCGATGGACTCGTCAAACTTTGCGTTGGCGAACTCTTTCACCAGCGCCAATGCGTCCGTGAACGGATAGAGCTTGGTGGCAACGATCTTGCCTTGCTGGGCTTTTTGTTTTTTAGTTAGTTTGGACATTTACACGCCCTCCACATTCACGCCCATCGAACGGGCAGAGCCGGCAATGGTACGAACCGCCGCATCTAAATCGGCGGCGGTCATGTCTTTCATTTTGGTCTTGGCGATCTCTTCGAGCTGCGCGCGCGTGATCTTGCCGACCTTGTCGCTGTGCGGACGAGCAGAGCCCTTGTCGAGCTTGATAGCCTTCTTGATCAAAACCGTCGCAGGCGGCGTTTTGATAATGAAGGTGAAGCTCTTGTCTGCAAATGCCGTGATCACCACGGGCAAAGGCAAACCGGGCTCTACCCCTTGGGTCTGCGCGTTGAACGCCTTGCAGAACTCCATGATGTTCAAGCCGCGTTGACCCAAAGCAGGACCAATAGGGGGGGATGGGTTGGCCTTACCTGCTGGCACTTGCAGCTTGATAAAACCGACGATTTTTTTCGCCATGATTTCTCCTTACGGGTGATAACGCCTTGACTCTGAACAACTCAGGCCGCAGCTCCCCGGGGTATCGACTTCAACCACTGTTCACGCCGCGTCGGAAAAACATGAACTGCAGACGGGCAAGTTGCCCGCCAAATACCTTACGTTTTCTCGATCTGAGAAAACTCCAACTCAACCGGGGTAGAGCGACCAAAAATAGTGACCGAAACCCGCACCTTGCTTTTTTCGTAATTCACGTCTTCAACTGACCCGTTGAAGTCCGTGAAGGGCCCGTCTTTGACCCGCACAAACTCGCCCACCATGAACTCCACCTTGTGCCGTGGCTTTTCGGTTCCCTCTTGCATTTGGTTGACAATTTTTGCCACCTCTGCCTCGGAAATAGGGGACGGACGGTTCTTCGCCCCACCGACAAAACCGGTCACCTTATTGGTGTGCTTCACCAGATGCCAGGTCTCGTCGTCCATCACCATTTCCACCAGCACGTATCCTGGGAAAAACTTGCGCTCCGTCGTTTTCTTCTGACCATTCTTGACTTCTACAACCTCTTCCATCGGCACCAAAATTCGACCAAACCGGTCTTGCATTCCGGCGCGGGTAATGCGCTCGATAATGTTGCGCTCTACGGCTTTTTCCATACCCGAATAGGCGTGCACCACATACCAACGCAGGTCCGGGTTCGCCGGCGGCGCCAAAGCCGCTTGTTCTAGGGATGCTTGAAGGTCTTCAGTCATTATTTTTTCCAGCCCAGAATCAAATCGTAAAAAAGCCACTCAAGCGTCTTGTCCGTAAGCCACAAAAATACCGCCATGATTAGGACGAAGCCAAAAACATAGGCCGTGATCTGGGTAGCTTCTTTCCGCGTGGGCCAAACAACTTTTTTAACCTCCCGCCAAGCATCGCGGGCAAAAGCCACCAACTGCTTCCCAGGCTCAGAAAGCAAAAACACCGCGACCGCGCAGGCCAGGCCCACAACAAAAACAGCCCATTGGACTAAGGGGCCCTGTTTCGCCAACGAGAAGAATCCCGCAAAAGCGAGCAGCGCCAATACTGCAGCACCGGCCAGCTTCGCTTTGTCAGCCCCCGTATTGATCGTTTGTACTTGTGGTGTGGCCATGATCTCGAATTTTTGCCTTTTTACTCAAACCATTACAGCAGTCCTAAGACAGCGAAGCCCACTTCAGTGAAGCGGGCTTAAAAACCACCTCGTCTTTTGGGCCAGGTGGCAGGGGCAGTAGGAATCGAACCTACAACCTTCGGTTTTGGAGACCGACGCTCTGCCAATTGAGCTATACCCCTTCAACTAGCCCGAACAGGCGCCACATCATTAACGAAGCGCCAAAAAAACGTGGATTACGCGATGATTTTCGCAACCACGCCCGCACCCACGGTGCGGCCACCTTCGCGAATGGCGAAGCGCAGGCCTTCTTCCATCGCAATCGGGTTGATCAGCTTGACCGTGATCGACACGTTGTCGCCCGGCATCACCATCTCTTTGCCTTCTGGCAACTCAATCGCACCGGTCACGTCCGTTGTACGGAAGTAGAACTGGGGGCGGTAGTTGTTGAAGAAGGGCGTGTGGCGGCCACCTTCGTCTTTAGACAAGACATAGATCTCGCCCGTGAAGTGGGTGTGGGGCTTGATCGACCCGGGCTTGCACAGCACTTGGCCGCGCTGCACGTCTTCACGCTTGGTGCCGCGCAGCAAAATACCGACGTTGTCGCCCGCTTGGCCTTGGTCCAGCAGTTTGCGGAACATTTCTACACCGGTGCAAGTGGTTTTCTGGGTATCAGAGATACCGACGATTTCGATTTCCTCGCCGACTTTGACAATGCCACGCTCGATACGGCCGGTCACCACGGTGCCACGGCCCGAGATGGAGAACACGTCTTCCACGGGCATCAGGAATGCGCCGTCGACCGCACGCTCGGGCAGGGGGATGTAGGTGTCTAGCGCGTCGGCCAGCTTCATGATGGCTTCTTCGCCCAAGGGGCCTTTGTCGCCTTCCATGGCGAGTTTGGCGCTGCCGTGAATGATGGGGGTGTCGTCGCCTGGGAAGTCATACTTGTCCAGGAGTTCGCGCACTTCCATCTCGACCAGTTCGAGCAGCTCGGCGTCGTCAACCATGTCGCACTTGTTCAGGAACACGATGATGTAAGGCACGCCGACCTGGCGGGCCAACAGGATGTGTTCGCGGGTTTGGGGCATGGGGCCGTCAGCAGCGGAGCAGACCAAAATAGCGCCGTCCATTTGGGCCGCACCGGTGATCATGTTTTTCACATAGTCAGCGTGGCCGGGGCAGTCAACGTGGGCGTAGTGGCGGTTGGCCGTCTCGTATTCCACGTGGGCGGTGTTGATCGTGATGCCGCGTGCTTTTTCTTCAGGCGCTGCGTCGATTTGGTCATAGGCCTTGGCCTGCCCGCCAAACTTGGCTGCCAGCACCGTGGTGATGGCCGCTGTCAGCGTGGTTTTACCGTGGTCAACGTGGCCAATGGTGCCCACATTGACGTGGGGCTTGGTACGCGTGAATTTTTCTTTTCCCATTTTTCAAACTCCGAAAAGTGATGAGGTCAAACTACAAAAAACTAAGCCTACGGGCTGAATCAACAAGGCGGCAGCTAAACAATGGTGCCCATTGCGGGAATCGGACCCGCGACCTCTCCCTTACCAAGGGAGTGCTCTGCCACTGAGCCAAATGGGCATTCGAACTTGCAACTGCAAGCCAACAAAACACAAATCTTCTCTCGCGTGGAGCGGGGTAGGAGAATCGAACTCCTCGCTTTAGCTTGGAAGGCTAAGGTATTACCACTATACGAACCCCGCAACGATGCAGCCACTGGTGGAGAGGGCTGGATTCGAACCAGCGTACTCGTAAGAGGGCAGATTTACAGTCTGCTGCCATTAACCACTCGGCCACCTCTCCAAACGTGAGCCTGCGATTATGCCACTAAGTTTGTGACTGACCGGTTACGCGAACGGGGTCCCCAGAGAGCCTCCAGCAGGTGCCGATTCAAGCCCGAGCAACCATTCCTTGGCCTTAGAAAAGTGCCCGCAACCCAAAAACGGAACGGGCGGCCGCAGTGCCGACAGCGGCGACGGATGGTTGGCGGATAAGACCAGATGCCGGGTTTCATCGACCAATCCGCGTTTTTCTTGCGCCTGCGAGCCCCAAAGCATGAAAACCGTCCGGCGCTCCCCAAGGGATATCTTTTGCAAAATATGGTCCGTCAACACTTCCCATCCTTGACCCCTGTGGCAATTCGGGCTGCCCTCCTCCACCGTCAGGCAGGTATTGAGCAGTAGCACGCCGTTTTGTGCCCAAGCGGTCAAGCTACCCCCGGGCTCGGGAAACACTGGCATAGACAGACCCAGGTCGCGCTGCCGCTCTTTGAAGATATTGCGCAGCGATGGGGGCAAAGGCACGCCCGGTGGCACCGAAAAAGCCAGGCCGTGTGCTTGACCCCTGCGGTGGTAGGGGTCCTGCCCCAGGATCACCAAGCGCACCGCCTCGGGCGGGGTAAGTTCCAAGGCGCGTAAGGGCTGCGAAGGGAAGATCACGGCGCCCGCTGCCAGCCGCTGGCGAAAATAAGCAAGCAAACGGTCGCCCTCGGGGCGTTGGAAAAACGCATCCACCAGGGGCCGCCAACCCCGCGCCACGGACCAGGCTGCGGATTGCGCCACCTGCAACTGGCTGGCGGCAAGCTCCTCGGGGAACAGGGTCACAGAAGCTTCAGCCAAACAAGACTGCGAGCGCCTCGCCCGGCTCCGGGGCGCGCATGAAGGCCTCGCCTACCAGGAAAGCATTCACGCCCGCCGCGCCCATGCGCAACACGTCGTCGCGGGTCTGGATGCCGCTCTCAGTCACCAAAATGCGGTCGGAGGGCACCAGCGCGCGCAGCGCAAGGGTGGTGTCGAGCGACACCTCAAAGGTCTTGAGGTTGCGGTTGTTAATGCCCATCAGGGGGGTTTTCAAGCGCAATGCACGCTCAAGTTCGGCCTGGTCATGCACCTCAACCAAAACCGCCATGTCCATACTCTGAGCAATGGCCTCGAAGTCCACCATTTGCGCGTCCTCCAGGCAAGACGCGATCAGCAGCACCGCGTCAGCGCCCATCGCCCGGGACTCATAAATTTGGTAAGCGTCGACCATGAAGTCCTTGCGCAACACCGGCAACTGGCAAGAGGCGCGCGCCTGCTTTAAGTAGTCCACGCTGCCCTGGAAAAACTGCACATCAGTCAGCACAGAAAGGCAGGCCGCCCCAAATTCGGCGTAGCTTTGGGCAATATCGGCTGGAATGAAATCGGCGCGCAGCACGCCTTTGGACGGGCTGGCTTTTTTCACCTCGGCAATCACAGCGGGTAGGCCTGCGGCGATCTTGGCACGCAGCGCCGCCACAAAGTCTCGGGTCAGGACGCGCGATTCGGCGTCGGCACGCACCACTTCCAGCGGCCTGCGCTTTTTAGCAGCGGTCACTTCCTGGTGCTTAACGGCCACGATTTTGTCCAGAATGTCACTCATGGTTTTTGTCCTAAAAAGGGGCGGGTGTAAGCAAAAAGGGACTAGGTAGCCAAACGCTGCGACATAGCAACCAAGGCCTGCATTTTGGCTTTGGCTGCACCTGACTCGATGGCGCCTCTGGCAAGCGCCACGCCGTCCATCATGGTGGGGGCCACGTTGGCGGCATACAAAGCCACCCCGGCGTTAAGCACTACGATGTCTTTGGCCGGGCCACTCTGGTTATCCAACACGCCGCGCAGCATGGTCATGGATTGGCCGGCGGTTTCCACCTTCAGCGCCCGGTTGCTGGCCATGACCAGGCCGAAGTCTTCGGGGTGGATTTCGTATTCGCTGATTTCGCCGTTTTTGAGCTCGCCCACCAGGGTGGCTGCTCCCAAACTCACTTCGTCCAGGCCATCGCGCCCGTAGACCACGACGGCGTGTTCGGCGCCCAGGCGCTGCAAGGCGCGCACCTGGATGCCCACCAGGTCGGCGTGGAAGACGCCCATCAAAATATTCGGCGCGTCCGCCGGGTTGGTCAGCGGCCCCAGGATGTTGAAGATGGTTTTAATGCCCAACTCGCGGCGCACCGGACCGACGTTTTTCATGGCCGGATGGTGGTTGGGCGCGAACATAAAGCCCACGCCCTGCTCGGCGATGCATTGGGCGATTTGCCCGGGAGACAGGTTGATGTTCAGGCCCAAGGCTTCGAGCACATCGGCGCTGCCGCTCTTGCTGCTAACGCTGCGCCCGCCGTGCTTGCTGACCTTGGCGCCGGCCGCAGCGGCCGCAAACATGGCGCATGTAGAGATATTGAAAGTGTGCGCGCCGTCGCCGCCGGTGCCCACGATGTCGACCAGGTGGGTTTTGTCGGCCACCTCCACCTTGGTGGAAAACTCGCGCATCACTTGCGCAGCAGCGGTAATCTCGCCAATGGTTTCCTTCTTGACGCGCAGGCCGGTGATCAACGCGGCCATCATCACCGGCGACATTTCGCCCGACATGATTTGGCGCATTAGGTGCAGCATCTCATCGTGGAAGATTTCGCGGTGCTCGATGGTGCGCTGCAGCGCCTCTTGCGGGGTGATTTTGGATCCTTGCATGTCTGTCTCCTTACGGCTGTGACGCTGCATCGAGCGCGAGTTTGATTCCGAATCCTACAAACAAGGCGCCGGCCACCCGGTCTAGCCAGCGCATGCTGCGCTGAACCAAAGCGTTGCGGCGCGCCAACCAGGCTGCGGCTGCAGCCCAGCCAATATTCACCCACAAGGCGTTGAAATTGAAGAGCAAACCCAGCAACAAAAAGGCCAAGGGCTTGTCCTGAACGCTTGGGGTGATGAACTGTGGCACGAAGGCCAGGAAGAACAGCGCCACCTTGGGGTTGAGCGCATTGGTCCAAAAGCCACGCAGAAAAATGGTGCGATAGGCGTCGGCATATTGGAGCTCAGAAGGTGCCGCACCAAGCTTGCTTGGTGCGGCCGCGCCGGGTCTCAGCAGCCGCAGGCCCACGAACACCAAGTAGGCCGCGCCAGCCCACTTGAGCACGGTAAACGCCGTAACTGACGCAGCCACAAGCGCGCTCACCCCCACGGCGGCCGCAAAAATATGCAAAAAGCAACCGGCCGTGATACCCATCGCAGCAACTATTCCAGCCCGTGCACCGCTGCGCAACGCGTGGCTGACGATGTAGAGCACATCGGGCCCCGGCGTCAGGTTCAACAGCAAACCTGCCGCCACAAACAGCAGGACTTGGTCGGTAGCCATGGGCGCGATCAGTAGACCGACGCGCTTTGTGTGGCCGACGCCGGTACGGCGCTTTGGCCGAAAAAAGCCGTGACAGCGTCTATCGTACGGTCAATGCCCGCCTTATCCACATCCAGGTGGGTGACAAAACGCAGGCCAATCAAGCCGGTGGCCAAAATGCCGCGCGCCTTGAGGAAGGCTAGCAAATCCGGCCCGCGCCCGTTGGCAACATCCAGAAAAACGATATTGGTTTGGGCGGAGCGCACCTGCAAACCTGCGATGCCGCTCAAGCCCTGCGCCAGGCGCTGCGCCAGGCCGTGGTCTTCGGCTAAACGCTCCAAATGACACTCCAAAGCGTGCGTGGCGGCTGCCGCAAGCACACCCGATTGGCGCATGCCGCCACCGGTCATTTTACGGATGCGATGGGCGCGGGCAATCAGTTCTTTGCTGCCGCATAACGCCGAGCCCACCGGCGCGCCCAGGCCCTTGCTAAGGCAAACCGACACGCTGTCAAAGTAGCTGGTGATGCGCCGTGCCGCAGCCGCCACGGCCTCACCGGGCTCGGCTATGGCCACGGCTGCGTTGAACAGGCGCGCGCCATCCAGATGCGCTGCCAGCCCGTGCTGGCGCGCCAAGGCCGTAGCCTGTTGCAAATAATCCATAGGCATGGGGTGACCGTTCCAGGTGTTTTCCAGGCACAAAAGCTTGGTGTGGGCAAAGTGGCAGTCGTCTGGCTTGACGGCACTGGCAATGTCGGCCAGCGCCATCTGTCCGGACGCGTTTTGAGCCAGAGGCTGGGGCTGGATGCTGCCCAGCACCGCCGCACCCCCGCCCTCATACCGGAAGGTGTGGGCGGATTGGCCGACGATGTATTCGTCGCCACGCTGGCAATGCGCCATCAGCCCACATAAATTGCTTTGGGTGCCGGTGGGCATAAACAGGGCCGCTTCGAAACCCAGCATGTCAGCGATGCGCTCTTGCAAGGCATTGACCGATGGATCGTCGCCAAACACGTCGTCGCCCAAGGGGGCCGCAAACATGGCCGCGCGCATGGCGGCGGTGGGCTGAGTAACGGTGTCGCTGCGCAGGTCAACTTGCTTGTTCATGGGTGGCCTTTATTGCAAAAAGTTTTTCAGCATCGCGTGGCCGTGTTCGGTCAGGATGCTCTCGGGGTGAAACTGCACGCCCTCCATGCGCTGTGCAAAGGGCAGATAGGTGTGGCGCACACCCATGATTTCGCCGTCCTCGGTCCAGGCGGTGACCGCCAATTCGGGGGGGCAAGTGGAGCGCTCAATGGCCAGCGAGTGGTAGCGGTTCACCGTGAACTGCGCAGGCAGCCCGGCAAACACGCCTTCTTGCGTGGTGGTGATGGCACTGGTTTTGCCGTGCATCAGCGCCTGGGCGCGGATGATGGCGCCGCCCAGCGCGGCGCCAATGGCCTGGTGGCCCAGGCAGACGCCCAAGATGGGCAGCTTGCCCATGAAGTGCTGGATGGCGGCCACCGAAATGCCGGCCTCCTTGGGTGAGCAGGGGCCGGGCGAGATCACCAGCCGGTCGGGCGCGCGCGCGGCAATGCCTTCCAGGGTGATTTCGTCGTTGCGAAACACCTCCACCTCAGCACCGAGTTCGCCAAAGTACTGGACGATGTTGTAGGTAAAGCTGTCGTAGTTGTCGATCATCAGCAGTTTCATGGTCACTCCAATCCCTCTTCCACCAGTTCGGCCGCGCGCAGCAGCGCCCGGGCTTTGTGCTCGGTCTCGGCCCATTCCAGCTCGGGCACGCTGTCGGCCACCACGCCGGCGGCGGCTTGCACATAAAGCGTCTGGTCTTTGATGATGCCGGTGCGAATGGCAATGGCCACGTCCATGTCCCCAGCGTAGCTCAGGTAGCCGCAGGCGCCGCCGTAGATGCCGCGCTTGGTGGGCTCCAACTGGTCGATCACTTCCATGGCGTGCACCTTGGGTGCGCCGGTCAGTGTGCCCGCCGGGAAGGTGGCTTTAAGCACGTCCATGCTGGTCATGCCGGGGTTGAGCGTGCCTTCGACATTGCTCACGATGTGCATGACGTGGCTGTAGCGCTCGATGCAAAACGCGTCCGTCACCTTCACCGTGCCAATCTGCGCGATGCGGCCAATATCGTTGCGCGCCAGATCGATCAGCATCACGTGCTCGGCGCGCTCTTTGGGGTCGTTCACCAATTCGTGCTCGGCCGCCTTGTCCAGCTCGGGCGTGGCGCCGCGTGGGCGGGTGCCAGCAAGAGGGCGGATAGTGACTTTGGTGTCCCCGTTGGTCAGGGTTTCCTGGCGCACCAATATCTCGGGGCTCGCGCCCACCACATGGAAGTCGGTGCCGCCAAGGGCCGCGCCGCTGAAGTTGTAGTAATACATGTAGGGGCTGGGATTGAGCGAACGCAGCGCGCGGTACAGGCTCAGGGGCGAGGCGGTGTAGCGTTTTTTGATGCGCTGGCCCACTTGCACCTGCATGAAGTCGCCCCCGGCGATCAGCTCCTTGGCGCGCAGCACGGCGGCAATGTAGTCGGCCTTGGCAAAGTCGCGCTGCGCGGGCTGGTCCGCGCTGGGCACCACGGTCGGAATTTGCACCGCCTGCGCCAGCTGGTTTTTCAGCGCCTGCAAGCGCGCCGTGCCCCGCGCATAGGAGTCGGGCGTGGCCGGGTCCACATAGACCATCAAATGCAGCTTGCCCGACAGGTTGTCAATCACCGCCAGCTCTTCGCATTGCAAGAGCAAGATGTCGGGGCAATGCAGTTCGTCGGGCGGGCAACTGGCCTCCAACTTTTTCTCGATGTAGCGCACCGCGTCGTAGCCAAAATAACCCGCCAGCCCGCCACAAAAGCGCGGCATGCCGGGGCGCAGCGCCACCTTGAAGCGCTGCTGGTAGCTGGCAATAAAGTCCAAGGGGTTGCCGGATGAGGTCTCGACCACCACCCCGTCGGTCACCACCTCGGTGCGGGTCTGGGCGCCAAAGCCGCTGCTGCGCAATAGCGTGCGCGCGGGCAGGCCGATAAAGCTGTAGCGCCCAAAGCGCTCGCCGCCCACCACCGACTCCAGCAAAAACGTGTACGGCGCGTTGGCCGTGAGCTTGAGGTAGAGCGACAGGGGCGTTTCCAGGTCGGCAAAGGCCTGGGCGGTGAGGGGGATGCGGTTAAAGCCCTGGGCGGCCAGGGCGGCAAATTCGGTCTCGGAAGTTTGGGGGGTCACGACGGGTCCATGCCTTTTAGAAGTTCGGGGCGCAGGCTGCGCATGCCTTTGTGGTGCGCAGCATCGCTGTGGTGAAAGAAATTCAATTCACGCGGACTTCGGGGCCTGGTGGGGCGTTCCGTGCCGGTCCGGCGCGCACTGCGCCTGTACCGCTGGGGCGAGGCAAGAGACCGCAGTCTTCAGGCCACCCGCACCGCGCCAGACGCTAGCAAGGCGTGCCAGGTCCGCCAGGGCCAGGCTCCCCGGTCGCTGCAACCTGTAATGCTGATGCGGTGGATAAACATGGCGTTCAGTGTAGCAAAGCGAATGGGCGGCGCCCGCCCTAAACGCCGCGCGCGCGGTCGGCGTGGAACTGCGCCACAAAGGCGCCAAAGCGCCCGGCGTCCAGTGCGTCACGCACCTCTTGCATCAGGTTCAGGTAGTAATGCAGGTTGTGGATGCTGGCCAGCATGGGGCCCAGCATCTCGCCACAGCGGTCCAGGTGGTGCAAATAGGCGCGGCTAAAGCCCTCGCGCCCGCCGCCGTCCCAGGACACGCCGCTGGTACCGGCACAGGCGTAGCAGGTGCAGGTGGTGTCCAGCGGCTGGGGATCGCTTTTGTGGCGGGCGTTGCGGATTTTCAGGTCGCCAAAGCGGCTAAACAGCGTGCCGTTGCGCGCGTTGCGCGTGGGCATGACGCAGTCAAACATATCGATGCCGTTTTGCACCCCGGCCACCAGGTCTTCGGGCGTGCCCACGCCCATCAGGTAGTGCGGCTTGTGCTTGGGCAGCTTGGGGCCGACGTGGTGCAGCAGGCGCAGCATGTCCGCCTTGGGCTCGCCCACCGACAGGCCGCCGACGGCGATACCCGGAAAATCCAGCGCCTCCAAAGCGGCCAGCGACTCGTCGCGCAGGTGCTCAAACATGCCGCCTTGCACGATGCCAAAAAGTGCATTGGGGTTGTGCAGCCGGGCGAACTCGGTTTTGCAGCGTTCGGCCCAGCGCAGGCTCAGCTCCATGGAGGCGCGCGCCTCGTGCTCGGTGGTGATCTGGCCCTTGGTTTTGGGCTCGACCGACAAATACGGCGTGCATTCGTCAAACTGCATGACGATGTCAGAGTTCAGCGTGGTCTGGATTTGCATGCTGACTTCGGGCGTCAAAAACAGCTTGTCGCCGTTGACCGGGGACGAAAACCGCACCCCCTCCTCGCTGATCTTGCGCATGGCGCCCAGGCTCCAGACCTGAAAGCCGCCCGAGTCGGTCAGGATGGGCTTGTCCCATTTCTCAAACGCATGCAGGCCGCCAAACTTTTCAATCACATCCAGGCCCGGGCGCATCCACAGGTGGAAGGTATTGCCCAAAATGATTTGCGCGCCCATCTCGTGCAGGCTGCGCGGCATCACGCCCTTGACCGTGCCGTAAGTGCCCACCGGCATAAAAATCGGCGTTTCCACCATCCCGTGGTTGAGGGTGAGGCGACCCCGGCGGGCGTGGCTGCCCAGGTAACTGCCGTTGGCAGTTGCGGGGTCGGATTGGAGCAATTCAAATTTCAGCATGGATGGATTTTACTTTTCGGAAGAAATTTACATTCTGAAGCGCTTTACTTTATACTTTTCTTTACTTTTAGAAAGTTCGGAGGATTTATATGCCAGACATTGCAGAAGTAGAAGCCATCGTGTCCAGCAAAGGCCAAGTCACGCTGCCAGCGGCCATGCGCGCCAAGCTGGGCATCACGGCGGGCTCGCACATCCATTTTGAGCTGCGCGGCAACGAGCTGGTGATTAAGCCGGAGCTGCCCATGAGCGCTTATTACGGCATGCTCAAAGGCTATGACCTGGGCGACATTGAGCCCGAGAAAGAGCCAGACCGGGAGTTTTGAATGAACGTCGTTGATTCATCCGGCTGGATTGAGTTCTTCCGCGCTGGTGCCAACGGCCCCGTGTTCAAACCCGTCATTGAAGACCGCAACCAGCTGCTGGTGCCCACCATCGCACTGTTTGAAGTGCACCGGGTGCTCAGCCGCAGTCTGGACGCCGACCTGGTGAACCGCTGCCTGGACGTGATGCGTCTGGGCCGCGTGCTGGACCTGACCGACGCGCGCGCCGTGGCTGCTGCCCAAATCGCCACGCGCCACAAACTGGCCATGGCCGACGCGGCGATGTACGCCATGGCGCGCGAATTTAGCGCCACGTTCTGGACGCAAGACGTGGACTACCAGGGGCTGGACGGCGTGCGCTACCAGCCCAAACCCGGCGCCTGATCCAGACGCCGAGCGCCGCGCCTTTTCAAGCCAAGTTTTTGCGGAAAAACGCCAGCGTCTTGTCCCAGGCTTTGGCTGCCGCATCGGCGTCGTACTTCAGGTACGCCAAGTTGTTGCTATCGGCCTCCTCGTTGGCAAACGCGTGCTTGGCCTCGTAGCGGTCAAAGGCGAAGGCCACGCCTGCCTCCGTGAGCTTCTTCTCTAAGGCGTCCACCCCGGCAATCGGAAACACATCGTCGTGGATGGCCCAGCTGCCCATGAGCGGCACTTTGATCTTGCTGGCGTCCACATATTCCAGGGGCGGGTAGCCGTACCACACGGCGGCGGCGTCCACCTCGGGCACAAACACGCTGGACAAGAGCGTCAAGGCGCCGCCCATGCAATAGCCGGTGACGCCTACTTTGGGTGCGCCTGCAGTTTTGAGGAATTGCACCGCGCCACGGATGTCTTGGCTGGCTGCGTCGCCAAAGTTCAGGCCGTCCATCAAATGCTTGGCCTCGTTTTCTTCCAGCGCGAGTTGGCCTTTGTACAAATCAGGCACCAAGGCTTGGTAGCCCTGCTGCGCCAGGCGTTCGGCCACGTGCTTGATCTGCGCGTTCAGCCCCCACCATTCCTGAATAACCACGATGGCCGGCGCCGCGCTTCCCACAGCGGGTTGCACAAGATAGCCGGTGGCGCTTTGCCCGTCGGGGCGTGTGTAAGTGACCATGGAACCCATACCAAACTCCTTGAAAGTAGCGTTAAAAAATCTGAAAAAAGTCATTTAAACCCAGCGCAGCAGCCAAAGCTCAAAACCGCCCCGACAGCAGCGCCCCAAAGCCTGGAGCCCGCGCCTCCAAACCCAGTTGCTTGAGCAGGGACCAGGTGGTGCACACCGCGCTGGAGACCACGGGCAGGCCGCTGGCCGCCTCGATCAGCGGAACGGCGGCGAGCGATGGCATTTGCACACAGGCCGACGCTACGATGGCATCGGCACCCTGCACATTGAGCCGCTTCCAAAGCTCTGCCGGTGCTGATGGGTCAAGGGCGCCCACCCGCAAGTTGTCTGGGATTTCCAGCGACAGGCTGTCGATCACCTCGATGCCTTCGTTCTCTAGGTAGTTGATCACCAACTGGGTCAAGGGCTTGATATAGGGCGCAATGATGGACACTTTTTTCGCACCCATGGCCTGCAAGCCTTGCACCAAGGCGCCCGCGCTGCTGGTGACCGGAGCGGCCCCGCCATTGGCCACCGTTACCCCGTGCAAGCGCTGCTGCGACACGCGGTGGTAGCCCAGGCCCATGCTCATGATGGCCACCAAACACGCGTAGGCCATGGCGTCCATGCGCGCGTCGGACAACTCCAGCGCGCAGCGGTCGGAGTCGCGGTCCATGGCAGCCAGTTCTTCGGCCGTCACCTCCATCATGCGCATGCGGCTCGAATGGAAGGTGAAGCGCTCGGGCAGCACGCCCTCGCGGGCACGCAACATGGCGGGAATCTCGGTTTCCATGGTGGTGTTGGAACTGGGGACGATCAGGCCGATGCGGTAGGCAGTTTTCATGGTGGGTTGTTGAGTGCAGTGCTTGGAATGGCTTTAATTTTGCTGGGCTGTATTCATACCGTCCAATACATAATTCAGATTCATTCATAGCCTAAAGGTATCAATCATGGAAATGCGGCAGT
>Ga0114967_10003015_pt1 | contig 13961 bp, 10 predicted proteins | sample M_130628_MF_Meta_FD_92639 | JGI IMG/M metagenome (GOLD analysis project Ga0114967, IMG submission 92639) | Freshwater microbial communities from Lake Montjoie, Canada to study carbon cycling - M_130628_MF_MetaG | ecosystem: Environmental > Aquatic > Freshwater > Lake | place: Lake Montjoie... | reverse complement strand
GGCAGTCGGAGGAAGCGAGGCTTCAGGCTGAAGCGGAAGAAGCACGCTTAAACGAACTCCTGACAGAGCGAAGGGTCGAGAGGTCGGCTCAACAGCAGAAAAGGGACTCTTGTAATTCCCAGCTAAAACCCGCAGAAGCCCGTCGGAAAGAGTTGGTTGAACTGGTGAACAAACGCCGGGAGGAAATTGGCGCAGATACGGCAAGGATGGAGAGTGCGCGAGCTGAGTCTCAGGCCTCGCTAGAGGCACAACACGCCGCCAGTCACCGCGCCCAAGAGATCGAAGGATCTACGGCAGGTCTCAAGCAGGCACGAGATACCGAGGTGGCTTTATTGACTGAAAAAGAGGCGGAAGTTGTTCGCTGGCGTCAGGATGGGGAAAAGGCAAAGGATCGCCTTGCGGAGCTCGCGGTCAAAGGCTCTCAACTCGATTTCCAGCGGCAGGCACTTGCGGAGCGGTTGCAACGGGACTACTCCACCCCCTTGATGGATGCAAAGGTTGAAGGGGAGGGGATGCCTCAAACTGAAGAGGAGTGGGCGAAGTTGGAAGAGGATGCAAAGGCGTTAAAGGAGAAGATGGATGAAATGGGTCCGGTGAATACGGAAGCGATTTCTGAGTATGAAGAACTGGAATACCGTCTCAAGTTCTTGGAGACCGAAGAGAAGGATTTAACGACTTCAAAAGCGCAGTTGGAAGAAGCAATCCGTAAGATCAATCAGACGACTCGCCTTCTTTTTGAGGAAACCTTCGACAAGGTTCGAATTAATTTTGGTACGCTCTTTGGGGAGCTTTTTGGGGGTGGTCGTGCAACCGTGAAAATGACGGAAGGAGACGACGCACTCGAGGGTGGTATTGATATTGAGGCTCAACCCCCTGGGAAGCAGCCAAAGAATATTTCCCAACTTTCGGGTGGAGAGAAAGCGATGACGGCTCTGGCTCTCCTTCTTGCAATCTACTCGGTGAAGCCGAGTCCATTCTGTGTTCTGGACGAAATGGATGCCCCTTTGGATGAGACAAACACGGTTCGTTTCGTGCAAATCATCGAGCGTTTTGTTGAAAAATCCCAGTTCTTGGTGATCACCCATAATAAGAGGACGATGTCTTCGGCCGATCTGCTTTATGGGGTGACGGCAACAGAGCCTGGAGTTTCCCGAATGATGTCGATCAAGTTAACCAGTGATGAGGAGACCCCCTTATTTGCACCAGCGGAGGCCTGATTGAGCTTTAGTCCCGTGCTGTTGAGGGAGACGTCGGAGCGTGTCGCGCGCAATGCGGGCCTTACTCTTCGAAAGGCGAAAGCAGAAGTTCTTCAGGTAGATTCAGCAGAGCAGCATGACATCAAGCTCGAGTTGGATCGAAGAGTGCAAGAGCAGATTCGAAATGAGATTCTGAAGGCGTGTCCTCAAGACGGTTTTTTGGGTGAGGAAGGCGGTGAGGGTGCAAAGCCGGGGCAACGCGAGTGGGTCGTGGACCCAATCGATGGAACAGTAAATTTGTTTCACGGAATACCTCACTACGCAGTTTCCATTGCTTGTCGACTGGATGGACAAACGTTGGCGGGAGCGATCTATGACCCAAACCGGGACGAAATGTTTTCGGCACATCGAGGAGGTGGATCGACCTGCAACGGGGTAAAGATTCAGGTGTCCCAGCGGAAAATCCTGGAGGAATCGATCCTTGCGTTGGGCTTTTCGAAGGGGAAAAAGACGATTGAGAAGTGTTTGGAGTTGTATCAGTACTACGGAGATAAGGTTCGTAAATTGAGGGCGATGGGGTCTGCGGCGTTGGATCTTGCCTATGTAGCCTCTGGAAGATTGGATGCTTATGTTGAGCAAGGGGTGAGTATTTGGGATGTGGCCGCGGGAGTCTTAATGGTGGAGGAGGCAGGAGGGAAAGTGCAGATGAGTCCGGTAGAATCGAGCGGGAAGATCCACTTAGTGGCGAGCAGTGGACGGATTCCCTTGAATTTTGTTTAGGCAGCAATCTTCGGTCATTGAAGCGGCGACAAAAGATGGGCAGAAAGGGAGGATGAACAAAGTCAGGGTTCGTTTTGCCCCATCCCCCACGGGCCTTCTTCATATTGGGGGTGCGAGAACAGCTCTTTTTAACTGGCTCTATGCCCGCCACATGGGCGGAACCTTCGTACTCCGCGTAGAGGATACCGATCAGTCTCGCAATACCCAGGAGGCGGTGGACGTAATTTTTCGGGGGATGCGCTGGTTGGGGTTGGATTGGGATGAGGGCCCAGACGGGAACGGAGGTGTGAAGGGTGACAAAGGGCCGTATTTTCAAAGTCAGCGTGGTTCGATTTACGCGAAGTATTTGGAGAAATTGCAGGCAACAGGGAAGACCTATGAAGACGGTGGAGCTCTTAAGTTCAAGATGCCGAAAACCCCTGGGGTCGTGAAAGATCTAGTATGTGGCGATGTGACCTTCGACCGCACGATGGAACCTGATCTTGTGATTCGAAGAAAAGATGGGAGTCCTGTTTTCCACTTTGTCAATGTGGTGGACGATCTGGAAATGGGGATCACTCATGTGATTCGCGGAGAGGATCATCTTAGCAATACCCATAAGCACATTGCCTTGTATGAAGCTCTCGGGGTGGTGCCCCCACAATTTGCCCATATCCCTCTTATTCTAAATCAAGGGGGATCCAAGATGAGTAAGCGAGATGACGGAGCTGCCTTGGGGTACTACGAGGAAGCAGGGTATTTGCCTGCCGCGGTGAGGAATTACCTTTGTCTGCTGGGTTGGTCTCCGGGTGCAAACGAGGAGATTCTTTCGATTGAGGAGATTGTGCGTCGCTTTGATCTTAAGGATCTGAATCGTAGTAATGCACGATTTGATGGGGCGAAACTTTTTTGGATCAACGGGGAGTATTGGAGGGCGATGAAGGATGATGAGTTTGCAAAATTTGCCGAAACTTCACTCGCAAAAAGCCGTCCTGCCGTGGCGGCTCTTCCTGGAGATTTTCGAAATGGGCTTCTCGGAGTGATTCGGGAGAAGATCCGAACAGGGAAAGAGTTGGCTGAATGGCTCGACCCTTATCTAACCGAAGAATATCCCTATTCAGAAGAGGCTAGAAAAAAACAGTTTTCGAACCCTGAGGCAGGAAAATGGCTCACAGCGTTGGAGAAGGGGTTTTCCTCTTCCGTGGAACCTCTCAGTGAACTTGAAGCTGAAGCCGTTTGTAAAAAAGTGGCTGAAGAGGCGGGTCTTCCTAAGCCAGCCAAGGTGATTCATCTTTTACGCTCTGCAGTTTCCGGTCATACCGTCGGACCTTCTCTTTTCCATCTTCTGGTGGTTCTGGGTAAATCGAAGGTTGTCGCGCGATTGATGCGGACTCGCATCCTTTGGGAGGAGGGGAAGCTGGGGGGATCGGCGTGACCTTTGCGACCAGCCTGACGCTTTTAAGGATTCTCATGGTCCCCCTTTTTGCGGGAGCCTTGCTTTATCATCGGGAATATTACGAAGAAGGTTACACAGGGAATGGGTGGTACTACGCGGCGATTTGTTTCTTTGCTTTGGCGTCTCTGACGGACGGAGTGGATGGCTGGATCGCGCGTCATTTCCATCAGCAGAGTCATTTGGGGCGAATCCTAGATCCTATCGCTGATAAGCTGCTATTGGTGACAGGGATAGTCCTTCTGGGGACAGTAGGAGTAGCCGGAAAAGGCCGTTTACCACTCTGGTTTCCCATTCTAGTAGTCAGTCGGGACTTCATCTTGGTTACGGGAACCCTTTTCCTTGGAACCCTTCTACATAACTATCATTTTGTGAAGCCACACTGGACTGGCAAAGTTTGCACTTTTTTTCAGATTGCGGTGGTGCTGCTCGGGCTTTTGCTGCCTGGGCATTCGTCTACCTGGCCTATTCTTTGGGCAGCAGGAGCTATGACTTCCTTATCGATGGTCATCTACTTGAAGCAGGGATGGGATCTCCTCCATCAATCCAACTATGGCAAACCCACCCAGCACTAAATCGACTCGTCCCGTGGTTGCGATTGTTGGTCGTCCCAACGTGGGGAAGAGTGCGATTTTTAACAGGATTTGCCGTCGTCGTATTGCCTTGGTTTTTGATCGCCCTGGGGTCACTCGCGATCGTTTGGTTGCTGACGCTGATTGGGAGGGGCGCCCCTTTGTTTTGATTGATACGGGAGGGCTTGGGCTAGAGGACGGAGCTGGGCTACAAGAAGCAGTTGAGAGGGAAGCTGATTTGGCCATTGCTTCGGCGGACCGCGTCCTATTGGTAGTGGACGGTAAAGAGGGGCTTCATGTCCTCGACACGGAAGTTGCGAAACGCCTTCGTAAGGCGGGTCAGAAAGTCACTCTTGTGATCAACAAAATGGATCCCGGATATGGCAAAGGAGTTTTGTCGGAGTTTAAGAAATTGGGTTTCGGTGATGGTTTTCAAGTCTCGGCGGAGCATGGTCTTGGATTCGGCGACTTGATGAGTGAGATTGGTCAGAAATGGCCAGAAGAGGATCGCCAGAAAGATGAGCGCACCCGGATTGCCGTGGTGGGAAGACCGAATGCAGGCAAATCCTCCTTGGTGAATGCTTGGGTAGGGACGGATCGAACGATGGTTGCTCCCATCGCAGGAACAACGCGAGATGCGGTCGATGTACCAGCTGAGATTGACGGGGAAGAAGTGCTTTTTATTGATACTGCGGGCCTACGCCAAAAACGCCGTGTGGAAGATCCGTTGGAGAAGATTATGGGGGGCAGAACCGCTCATGCGATTGATCGATGTCATTTGGCCATCCTGGCGGTCGATTCCGTGTTGGGAGTTGGTTTGGTTGAAAAAAAGGTCGCTGGACTCATCCAGAAGGCACAGCGCCCATGCATTGTTGCGATTACAAAATGGGATTTAGCATCGCAAGGGGGAGAGAAAACACAGGGGCCAAGTTTTCGTAAAGAGTACGAAGCCGCCTTGCGCAAAGCCCTTTTCTTTCTTCCTGACGTGCCGATGGTTTTTGTAAGCTCTGTAAAGAAGAGTGGTCTCGAGCAGCTGAGTGAAGCCGTCACTATGATGAGAAAAGCCCGTTCGATTAAGATAGGAACAGGGGAACTAAACCGGATCTTATCTCGTGCAACCGAATCTCGTAGCACCCCGGTCAAAGGCGGAAAAAAACTACGGATTTATTATGCGACTCAGATTGAGGGGCCTTTGCCTACATTGGTGGGTTTTGTGAATCACCCAGGTGTGATGTCTGAAGCGTACGAACGCTTCCTCAGTAACCGAATCCGAGAGCATTTTCAACTGGGCGGCTGCCCCTTGCGTTGGCGCTGGCGGGGACGGGATAAAAAGAATGCGGGTTGAACCCGTTTTTCTTACTTAACAATGTCCGCCGTAATTCGATCGATCCCCTCACGAGCAATCTCACTGTTGGGGTAGTCTTGGTAAGCACGGAGGTACCAAGCGAGGCTTGACCCTACTTGCCGTTTTCGCTCCATTTCTTGAGCGGTGCGTATGGAGCGAACAAACTCTGCCGCTTGGGTGGTATAGTCAGCACGCGCCTGATTCAACTTGGGATCATCGGGGTAATCGGAAAAGCCTCGTTCTACAGTCTCCCAGGCCCCTGCAGGATCACCTCGTTTTGAAAGTTCGAGGGAACGCATGAGTGCGGCCTCAGCGCTTTGAACTCGATCAAGAACAGATTTTAGCTTTTCCTGACGATCTGGAAACATGGCGGTTGCTGCGATATACCGAACTTTGTCATCGAAGATCTGGCGAAAGTTCTTTTGAGCAAGAAGGCGATCAAAATCATTCAAAGATTGCTGTTGAATATCGGTCTGGCTGAAGATGGCGCTCGAGACTTCAGCAAGGGCGGGATTTCGCGGCCAAATTTCTGTTGCTGCCCTAAGTTCCGTTTCAAGGGTGTTTTTGTCACCAGAAGCAGCAGCAGCTTTAGCTTTCGCAAGATGCATGGCACTTACGGTTTTCGCGGTCTCCACGACTGCAAGTGGCTTGGAGGTGTCAAAGTCACGGGCTGTCTGGCTGAGCTCATGAATGAGTTCCTCGGCTCGACTGAGGTCATTGACCTCAAGTGCTGCCAATAACTCATTGGTCTTTCTCGTAAACTCTAAGGCGCGGCGCTTCTCATCACGCGATAACTTGCGCACGGAGGGAAGGTATTCCCCCATCATGAATGTTTCGAAAAGGCGCTCTGTTGCGCTTTTTAGCTCGTTCTTTTCCAGAAGAAACTTATAGGCCTCGACACCCTCATCCACATCTCGGATTGCTTCATTCGCTAAGGAGTCGAGTTGCCCCAGGGAATTGATCATTTTTCCTAACGCCTTGAGTCCGCTTGCGCCGGCACTGATGAGGCTTTCAACCCCGAGATTTTCAACTCCAAACTGCATTCCCTCCGCGCTGAAGGCGCCACCGGAGGAAGACGTATCGGCCCCTGCGCCGGTGTATTTTCGGTTGCCATCAGTTGTTGTTTCGCTTCCCGCGCCGACATAGGCGCCTGAGCCACCTTTCCCCGAAACCTTCGGATCCAGCTTTGCCTTCACCTTAACCTGACCAGCATCTTTATCGACGGGCAAGGAAGAGGATATTTGGTCCAGCGCGGTGATTCGATTGTCGCCATCTCCAAAAAGCGAACGATAAAATCGAGTCCCAATCAGAACATGCCGAAAACGGCGCTGCGCAAAGTATTGGATGATCATAGTCTGAAAATCGATCTTGGCCTGAACGATGGAGGCTTCTTTTTTTAGTTTGTTATTCGCCATGGTGCTTCGGACGTCAGAAAGAGCCTCTTTGATCGGCTCGACTCGGGCTTCGTCTTCAGGAGAAAGAATGGAGCTTTGAGTTGGTGGATTAGTTCCTGTTTGGGTAATCGTTTTAGCGCTTGGCCCAATATTCATCCGATAGTTCCACTCCAATGATGACTTTTCTTTTTGAAGAGTCCGGTTCGCCATCTCAAGTCGAGCAACCTCATTCTTTGCCAACCACACGCTGTAAACCACATCGGCCATGGCATTGCAAAGATTTGCGTCACTACGGTACTCCGAGGCCTTTGGCAAAAGTTTCCAAGCAGCATCGAGATTCTCCGTATTGACTTTCCCAGGGCTCAGCAAGGCAAGGATTTCATTCATGACTTTTTCATACTGCTGGTCGGCTTCTGAGGTCTCAGCAGGGGCGTTTAGATATTTCTCAAAGCGAGATCGAAAGAGGCGATTGTTGTTCAGGTTCCATAATTTTCCATCGAAGGTGGAGTTGTCGGATCCGGGATCGACGACAGGAACATCTCGACCTAGGAATCCCTGATTCATCTGAGGAGGGCGTGCTCCTCCGGTGGCTGCCTTGGAGTCGCCCTCTTGCGCGATTAGGGCGGCCGGCAGGACCCATCCGACAAATAGGATCGAGGAAGAAAATAAATTCATGACTTTTGAATCTCTTCAGCGACTAGGATACCTGCATCGTCGACTTTAACTTTGGCGCGGTAGGATTGATTCTTTTGAAGATTGATCTGCCGTAACTTCGCAGGAATGAGGATGGGCATAGGCCACTTTTTGGATTCACTTGTTACAGAAATACTGAAAAGGCGTCCTTTCTCAGGATTTTGGGCGAGGGCATTTAGAATAACCCCTTCCACCTGATAAACATTGCCCCGAAGGCTATTCGCATTCTCAAAATAGTCAGATGGCTTAATGAGTTCCGTCGTTCGGTAGGGGTTCGACTCTTTTTGAAGGAAGTATGCGCCTGCAGCTGCAAGCAGAAGAAAACCTGCGATTAAAGCAAAGAAAAGATTGTGAGGTGTCTTCTGATGGGCCCGTCGGGACATACCTTATCTTAAGGTGAAAGAGTAGGTGGGGGCAACTACCGCCATTGGCTTCGACGAATCCCAAAATATGCCAAAACAAGACCGAGCAGAAGGTGAATCAGTAAAATCCATAGGGATAGATTAGCTGCAGCCAAGGGAGTTTCCGTTATAAAGTGCACCAAATCGTAAAAGCGGGTGTCTCGAAGGGTCTGAAGATAGCCTGACCAAGCCCAGTATGCACTGATGAATGGTCGCGTTATAATGCCGAGAAAATCTGGCAAAGCAAGAATCGCCCCTGAAAGGGGGAGTTGAAACCCGACAAGATAAAGGCTTCCTAGGGAGGCTTGCTCTGAAGAAGAAGACCAACTGGATATGGCAAGACAAAGAGAGGTGATTGCACCTGTGATCAGAAGAAATGGGAGAAACTGCTGAAAGGGATCTCCTGGCAACTGGCATACGGCCCGAACAAATAGGGACATCCAGATCGATTGGGCGATGACTAGAATAGACAAGAAGAGTCCCATCCCCAAAAGTGCGGATCCAGGGCGAAGCCCGGCCAGTTTCTCTTTTTCCATAATAGCACGGTCACCGATCACTTCACGTGCAGAATTATTCGAGCCCATCAGGGCAAGGAGAATGACCTGGAACATAGCCAACCCACTCACGAGTGTTCCGACTCGGCTAGATTGAATAGTGAAGGCGAGAGAATCTCGGAGCTGCTCTACGACCCCCGTGTCCGAGGACATCGCCATGTTCCGAACTTCAGGCAAGCCACGATACGCAAAAAGAGTCACAACAATAGGAAACACCAGCAGGAGAGATAGCTGAAGGAAAACTTGGGCAGGGTCGCGAAAAAAGATTTTCATCCGGCGATCCAGGCAAGTGAAAGCTTGGGAGAAGAAGCTTGGTAAGTATGTGGTACTCTCTTTTTTTTCTGAAATCGCAAGAGATTCCAGCTCGCCTATAATATTATCAGGGGTCACAACCTCTGGTTGGGGTTGAGCCTGCCAAGCCGAGGCCCAATCCCTTGAATCCCGCTGACCCAGCATCGGATAAAGGGCCTCCGGACTATTGACCTGAAAATATTCAGTCAGATCCCGAGGATCGGCGGAGTAAGCTAAGTGCCCTCCGGTTAAAACCGTAATGGAATCATAGATCTGACTTTGCCTGAGGCTATGGGTTACAATCAGAACAAGGCGGCCCTGCTCTTGTGCGAGAGAAGCAAGAAGTTCTGTAATCTCCTCCTCTGATTTTGGATCAAGACCACTCGTGACTTCGTCTGCCAACAGAAGACTTGGTTGGGTGGTTAATTCCATCGCAAGTGCGAGGCGGCGGAGTTGACCTCCCGAAAGTACGCCCGCTCGACGATCCAGTAATTCGGTAAGACCAGTTTCTTCAGCGACTTGATCCACTCGAAAAGCGATTTCTGAGGCGGCCCCGCGTTGACGAAGGCGAGCGCCGTAGATCAGATTTTCACGAACCGTCAATCGGGGTTGAGTGCAGCTAAACTGCGGGACGTATCCCAGTTGATGCGATGGGAGATCTTCTGTTTCAAGATTCTTCCCCTGCCAATAAATCGAACCTGATGTATGAGGAACAATCCCTGCAATTACCTTGAGCAGCGTGCTTTTTCCGCATCCGGATGGTCCAATAATTGCCCCAAAATGAGATGCGGGGTACCAGGCCGATATGCCTGCTAACAGGGGAGGGTGATCTGCATTCAGGTTGAGTTCAATGGAATCAAGGACGAGCACTCCAATAGAGAATCCTCTTCAGAGGGGGAAGGCAACGTGGAAAATTCTCCCGCATCTTGGTGATTCTGCTACATCAAGAGAATGAATCAGGGAAAACAGGGGCAATCTAGGGTGAGTCGATGGTGGATCTTGGGCGGACTTGCAGCTGTTCTTTTTGCTTTCCTCGTGGTCATGGGCGCGCTTCTCCCGATCTGGGTGGTCCAGTGGCTTGGCGGGAAAGAGTTTCAGCGGTTGGCTTCGCAGCAGGTATCTTCTTTATTGCGGACGGAAGGGGATTTTGAGCCGTTCGAATGGTCTTCTTTTTCAGTCTATACATCTGGTTTTCAGAGTCGTGCAGGAGCTGCTGGTCCTTGCCTTTGGAACATTCGGGAGATCCGAACGGAAGTCTCCCCTAGGCTTCTCCTAGATCGTATTCTTCGGTTTCCAGAGATTACGATTGGCAAATTAAGCCTCCAGACGGGCATCAATCCATCTCCTGTTCGAGAGGCAACACCCCCAAGCTCATCAGCAGCGGGTCCTAGTGCAGAGATCTTTCGTGACGTCCAAATCGGAAAAGTAGTAGTCCGTGACTTTCAAATCACCCCTTCAGCCAAAACAGGGGGCTGGGGGGCAAGTGGTATTACGGCACTTGTTCAGCCCAGTAAGCAGACCACAACATTTTCATTAGCGAAAGGCGATATACAGACTCCGCTTTCTTGGTTGGGGCAGGTCAACCTAGTTGAGGCGAAGGGTCGATATGTTGACCCAACTATTTTCCTGACGTCTCTTTCCGTGAAAGCCAAGTCAGGAGGAGCCTTAGAGATGTCGGGAGAGTTTGTTCCGGGATCTATACCCCAGGCGAAAGGAAGGATTTCATGGGATCGATGGGCCGTTCCTGGCGGAAAGATTGGCGTCGGACTTTTCGAAATTCCTGCATCTATGTCGGGGGATTTCGTGTTGCAGGAATGGCGAAAGGGAGGTCCTGTCGGCAATGGACGAGTTCAACTTGTCGATGCTCGTCTCGAACCGGGCCGTGGCTCGGAGACAATCCTCGGTATCCTTGGGCTTCTTACTGGGGAGCCGCGTCTGCGGGGTTGTCCGTTAACGACAGCAAAAGCATCATGGGCTTTGCAGCCCGGGCTATACGATGTGAATCAAATTATAGCCGAGGCGCCGGGCCTTTTGAGGGCGGTCGGGCAGATTCAGGTTCGTGGAGAATCCTTGAGTGGTAGGATCGAATTGGGACTTGAAGGGGATTTGGGTCGAAAGGTAAATGCATTAACCGGAGGCGAGTGTTTCGCCCGATTGGAGAACGGCTACTCGGTCCAAAGCATCCAACTTTCCGGCACTCTTTCGTCTCCCAAAAATGATTTAGAGCCAAAACTAAAAGGAGCTCTTGCTCGAACTGCGATTCGGACCGGGGCACAAATATTGGAGAAGGCGACTGGGGCTCAAGGCTCTGGCGATGCAGCCGGTCAGGCGGTCAATGTTTTGAAAAGTCTTTTCGGTCCAGCCCCCAAATGAAGGAGGCTTCAGATTATCCGTAGCTCTTGAAGTACTTCTTTTTGTCTTCTGCGTCCGAGGCGTCGGTACTGGGAGGCGTCGCTGTAGTTTTGGGTTGGTGAGCAGATGCTGCAGGTTTTTCTTCCGGCATCATTTCTTCCTCCAAGGCAGACATGTCTACCTGAGGCCCGCGATCTGGCATCATTCCAACAGGAGTTCCGCCGCTCGCCTCCACAAAAGCTAACTGAACTTGCTGAAGTGCTTCCGTGATAATTTTGGTTTCTTGTGCAGAAAGGTTCCCCTCCGTCTTGACTCGAATGAGCTCAAGATGGTCGATCATCATCTTGGCGGCCTGGAGATTTGGAGGAATGCGATCTCCCTCTGGGGTCGGAATCCGACCCAAGACGTAAAGAATGTTCTGCGCTTGAACCATGACAAATTGAACAAAGCGTTTCGTCATTTCTGAGCTCAAGGCCGGGTTATTTTTTTGGACTTCAGCCATACTAGGATTTCTTGGAAGACGAAGCCGAGTCGCTTTTCCTTTTTCTGCGGATTCGGGGGGTAGGGGACAACTCCCTGCGAATCTTGCGTACTGCAAATGTAGCTTTTTGAGGTTGAAAAGGGGTCACAAAAGCTTCTGTAAAAGTCCAGATTTCTTGGAAATCATCCGGCCGATCGGTTTCGCTTTTTCCGAGGATTCCGTGTTGAACGAGATGAAAGACGATCTCACCCACTTGTCCGCAGTTCTCGATTCCCCAGTCATTCAAAACGGTCTTTGCCATCGGTCCGAACTCCTGGAGAGCCAACTGCCGGAACCCTTCGAGTAGTTGATGGCCTCGAACGTGGACAGGTTTCTCATCCTCCGACCGAACAAATTTCCTAAGGGATTGATCCAAGGAGCGCCGAACGAAATCATAGGCGGGTGCTGAAAACCTGGAATCCTTCTCACGGATTCTCTTTACGGCTTCAGGCAGGGAAAGGTGGCTCACCCTGAAATTATGATCGAAGGGCGTTGTTTTGTCTATGGCTTACGCCAGATATCGGCACAGTGAAAACAGAATGATGAGGGCGCCGCCACCTAGAATAAGGATTCTCTCTCGGCGACGTAATGACCAAGGGTTCATGAGCAAATGCAGTTCACAATCCGACCAGGCACGATAATAATCTTATCGATCTTCTTGCCTCCGGTCCAAACCGATAGCTCCGCATGGTTCCGCACGATCGCTTCGATCTGTTCTTTCGAGGCTTGCGGAGAGAGTTGGATCTTCCCCTTTACTTTGCTGTTTACTTGGATCGGAAGTTCCACGGTTGCATCCACAAGATCCTCCGGACGATACGCGGGCCAATCAGACAGACTGATTAGTCCTTTTCCTTCCAAGCGGAGATAAATCTCTTCAGCGAGATGAGGGGCAAAGGGGGCGAGCAAGCGGGCAAGATGAATAATTGCAGACTTTGGGCGAGAATTCAGTCCCGTGAGATGATTCACCAAGATCATCAGAGCCGAAATAGCGGTATTCATCTGGAGGGATTCGATATCCGAAGTGACCTTTGCCGTGGTTTTGGCAAGAGCACGGACTGTCTCTGGATCGGCAGGATCATCCGTTAACGCAGGGGAGGGGATCCATTCTCCCGATTCGGCCTCCTCGCACACCAGTCGCCAAACTCTGGCAAGAAAACGAATCGCCCCCTCCATGCCTTTCGAGCTCCAAGGCTTCATCTGCTCCAAAGGTCCCATGAACATTTCAAATACCCGTAATGCATCCGCACCATATTGTGCAATGACGTCATCCGGGTTGACGACATTCCCTACCGATTTCGACATTTTCCGATTATCCTCTCCTAGAATGATGCCCTGATTGACCAAGCGTCGAAATGGCTCCGGATGAGAAACGAGCTTTAGATCGAATAGGACCTTGTGCCAAAACCGTGCGTAGAGGAGATGAAGAACCGCATGTTCAGCCCCGCCAACATACAAATCGACTCCACCATTGCTCATCCAATACTTTTCCGCCTCGGGACTCCAAGGGGCTTGAGAGTTATTTGGGTCACAAAAGCGAAGGTAGTACCAACAGGAGCCGGCCCATTGGGGCATGGTATTGGTTTCGCGGATTCGTCCATCGGCAAGTTTGATCCAAGATACGGCCTTGGCCAGAGGGGGTTCTCCAGTGGGAGAGGGTTGATAGTCCTGCATTTCAGGCAAGGTGAGGGGAAGATCCTGAGGGGGCAGAGGTTGATGCTTTTCGCCGTGCCAGACGATCGGAAAGGGTTCGCCCCAGTACCTTTGTCTGGAGAAAAGCCAATCGCGCAGTTTGTACCGGATTTGTCGCCGTCCGAATTTCTGATTCTCCAGCCAATCGATCATCGCAACTTTCGCTTCAGCCGTAATTTTCTTATCAAGAAAACCCGAATTCACATTCACACCTTCTCCCGTGAAGCAGCTTTCGGTCGGGTGAGAATCGGGGCCGCGAATTACCACGCGAATTGGAAGATCGAATGTTTTCGCAAACTCAAAGTCCCGCTCGTCATGAGCAGGAACAGCCATCACCGCACCAGTTCCGTATGAGGCAAGAACATAGTCGGCTACCCAAACCGGAATCTTTTCGCCATTCACAGGGTTCACTGCAAAACGGCCGATGGGAACTCCGGTTTTTGTTTTCGCTAATTCAGTTCGTTCCAGATCGGACTTGGAGGAACTATCTTTTCGATATTTCTCCACAGCCACCTTTTGCTCGGGTGAAGTTAGGGCAGAAACCAGAGGATGTTCAGGAGAGAGGACAACGTAAGATGCTCCAAAGAGGGTGTCAGGCCGGGTTGTGTATACGGTGATCCTGTGATCTGATCCATCTACTTGAAAATCGACTTCCGCGCCTTCACTTTTTCCGATCCAGTTTTTTTGCATCTCCTTGAGAGACTCGGGCCAATCGAGCAGGTCGAGATCCTGAAGGAGTCGT
>Ga0114967_10003009_pt1 | contig 13976 bp, 12 predicted proteins | sample M_130628_MF_Meta_FD_92639 | JGI IMG/M metagenome (GOLD analysis project Ga0114967, IMG submission 92639) | Freshwater microbial communities from Lake Montjoie, Canada to study carbon cycling - M_130628_MF_MetaG | ecosystem: Environmental > Aquatic > Freshwater > Lake | place: Lake Montjoie... | reverse complement strand
TAACTGCGCAATCTAACGCTTTGAATACAGGAAGTGTTGAATCTATTGACAAGCCTTTTGAATACACCGAAGACCAAAAAGCAAGTTACGGAAGAAACCCTTACACTTACAGTTTTTATTCTGATAAAGACGTACAAAATTGGTATAAAGATATGACACCTGCTGAATTAGAAGCGTTGAAAAAAAGTATAGGTTATATTCCTGACCCGTCTGCTATTGGTACAAGTCAAATTGCACAAAATATGCAAAGTGCTGATTTCAGAAACGTTGGTAATATTGGGTTTACTAATATAAAAATTAAGTAATGAATAAAAGTAATTTAGGTGCATTAATAATTTTAGGCGGTGTTGCTATTATTGGATTTGTTTGGTTTAGAAGAAATAAACCAACTACTTCAGATAACCAATTGGCTGAATTAATTGCGAAATCTAATTCTATTGCTGATAGTATTGATAAGCCTTTTGTATATACCGAAGAACAGAAAAAAAATAGATTTAAAAATCCATATACTTCATCTTGGTCATTATTATCCAAAGCAGAGCAGGAGCAAATTGATAAATCAGTTACAGAAAATGTTAATTGTGGATTAGGATTATTTTGGGCGGGAACAGATTGTACGGATTATAATATTCGACAACAACAAATAGCAAATCCAAACAACATTAGTGCAAGTAATTGTAATCCTCCAAAATTATTAATTATGAATGTAGAAAGATTGGACGCAGGATTTCCAACGCCAAGTAGTAATGGAAGTTTATGGGTAGTTTATTATACAATTTGTGGCGGTAGTGCAAATGATTTACCTGCTAAAAGTTATAAAATTACAGTGATTGATTCTTTTGGTTCTCAAGAAATAGTGGTTGATAATAATTTTATTTATACGGCTAATTTTAGTGGTAATTTAGCTAGAAGACCAAAAACTGCGGTTATTAATTTATCTTTGACGGATAAAAACGGAAAAAATTATATTCAAACGTTTAATTATAAAGAATAAAGATTATGGTAAGTTCATACGGAGTAGGTATTATGGGTTCTTCTACTGAATACAGTAGAGCGCAAGAATCAGGTTATCAAAGAGTTTTAGATGAATTTGGCTCTTTGCCTTATAATTGTGTTTCTTTAGATAAGGATATTAAAAGGATTAGTGATAAAATTCTTGAGGAAAGAAAAAAAACCCCATCCCCAGATTTAAGACAAAAGTTATATTTAGAAGCACTTGAAGCAAAAAAAAGCGAGTGGGGTGGCACTTTTGATACTAAAAGTTGTAGAGATATAATTGAAAAAATAAGACTTACTACGGGTGCGGTAGAACAAAGTAAATTTGCGATTAAGGCAGAACAACAAATTTTGCCTAAAAATGAAAAAGACCAAAGTCTTTATATTGGGTTAGGTGCGGTTGTAATGTTAATTGGATTGTATATTGTTTTAAAAGAATAGAAATGGTAAATTTTGATATAGTTTTTGGAAACTCATATAGTTGTGAATCAGACGCAGGGATTTTGCTTATGAAAAAATCTACTTTAGATTATCATACTAAAAACATTGGAAATTCTACTAAATCAAATATAACTCCTGAAAAACTCAAGTTGTTAGAACTTGATTATGAAACTTCTAAAAAAAAGTATGATGCTTCGGACTGTGGGAAAGACCCTGAAAGAGATAAGTGTATAGCATTACAACAAAGAATTGAATCTTTAAAATCAACCGTTACATATTTTTATAGCGTTAGAGATAATGAATCTGCAATAAGAATAACTAATGAAATAAATGATTTAAAAAAAGAATTTGAAAAGAGTAAATGTGCTGATAAAATAGGTGAATTTAGAGCAGACGCAGTAAAATCTATTTTAGGAGTTTATAGCGGAATGGATAAGAAAAGAATTGAAGAGGATAGCAAGTACAAAGCAAAACAAAAGATATTTTTTGGAGTTTTAGTTTTTTGTGGGGCAATATTATTAGTTACAATGTTTGGTAAAAAAGAGTAAGATGAAAAAAGTATTATTATTTGGCGGAATAGCCATAGCGGGTTTTGGTTTGTATAGATATTTTAAATACCAAATAGATTTGGCTTTAAACTATGACTACAAACTTAAAAATTTTGAAATCGTTAGTCAAGATGGCGATATAATGACAGTTTCAGCAACTTTTGAATTAGTTAATAAATCTTCTTTTAAAGTTGAGGTTAACGGATATGATTTGGAATTATTTTTCAAAGAAGTCCCTTTTGCAAACACAAAATCAGATAATAAAGTCACAATTGAGCCAAACAGTTCATTTGAGATTGTAGGTACAGGAGAAATAAATTTAGCAAAGTCTAAAATTTTATTATTACCTTTTATAAAAGATATTGCGGAAAGAAAACCTATTGACGTATCTGTTTCAGGTATAGTAAATGTTGTATTTTTAGGAATTCCAACTTCTTTAAAATTCGATAAACAAAAATTCAATTATAGTGTGGATTTAATATCGGATTATAAATTGGGTGGTGCTTACGAAAGATTAAGAGCAAAATATCCTAAAGTATTTGACTTATTGGGAATTAAGCCTAAAAAATAATTTATTATTTAAGAATAAAAAAAATATTTTCTTATTAAAAAAGATAATAATTTAGTATTTTTGACACAAGAAACTTTTAAACTAAACAACAATGGTAGAGGGTATTGTAAAAAAAATTATGATGACGGGTATAAACAAGTATGCAGGTACATACGGCACGTCAAATGAAAACGTTCAAATCAAAGTTACTGACGATGTTGACGGAAATGTATTTTACACAATGTGTAAAGATTTCAAAGATGCAGAGCAAGTTACTTTTTTGAATATAATGGATAAGCGAATGGATTTCTTCGGTTACGAGGGTTTAGCATCGCCTTTCCTTAAAAAAGCATTAGGAATTTTTGCAACCGAAGCGGGTTGTGAAGTTTCTCAAGTAAATTGTTTTATTATGAAACATAAAGAAACAATTGGCTTGGCTTTTTACAATGGGTACAAAAACGGAAAAAACATTCTTCTTGCAAAGCAATTAGAAGAATTAGGACTATAAAATTTTAAAGTATGGCAGGAGTTACACCACCCCGTAAACCAAGAGAAACCTTAACGGTTAATGCTAAAGACATTACTTGGATAAAAGACGCTTTGGGTAAACTAAAAGATAAGGTTGATACAATCGACAAAACAACAACAAAACTAAATACAACCATAGTAGGCGACCCTGCTTACGGTCAAATTGGCTTGGTTCAGCAGGTTAAAGAACATAACGATTACATAGAAACCGATAAAGGTTTTAAATCAAAACTTATAGGCGGAAGCCTTGTTTTAGGTGCAGTTTGGACTTTGCTAATTAAATTTTGGGATAAAATATTTTAATATGGGAAATGTAACTACATCTTGTCCAAATAACATTTCAAGTCCTGACGGTAATGGTTTGGCAGTATTTGTTGATGGAACTACTGGCGTAATGAAAGTAAAAGATGTTGTTGGTAATACGCAACCAATATCTGATTTTGTAGGTGGTTGTGGTGGAGGTAGTAGTCCATTTCAATATGATGCTAACGCAAGTGGTATTGAGCCGATTTTAGGTAGTAATAATTCAAGTGGAACTTTTGCTACTATTGGTGGAGGTAATAATAATACTTCTTCTGCATTGCGTTCTACAATAGGAGGAGGTGCTTATAATACCGCTTCTTGTAGAGGTTCATTTATAGGTGGTGGCGAACTTAATATTGTATCTGGTTTACGTTCTACAATTGGGGGAGGGATAAGTAATACTGCTTCGGGAGGTTGTTCTACTATTGGTGGTGGTTATAGTAATACTGCTTCAGGAAGTTTTTCGGTAGTTAGCGGTGGTAGAAACAATTGTGCTACTGCTTTAAATTCAATCGTTAGCGGTGGTAGAAGCAATTGTGCTACTGCTAATTATTCAATTGTTAGCGGTGGTAGAAGCAATTGTGCTACTGCTAATTATTCAATTGTTAGCGGTGGTAGAAGCAATTGTGCTACTGGTTTAAATTCAACCATAGGTGGTGGTAAATTCAATTGTGCTTACGGTAATTTTTCAATTATTGGTGGTGGTTATTGTAATTTTTCTTCTCAATGTTATTCAACTATTAGTGGTGGTAAAGATAACAAAACTATTGGATGTTATTCAACAATTAGCGGTGGTAGAGTAAATTGTGCTTATGGTTGTATTTCAACAGTCGGTGGTGGTTTAAGTAATATTGCTTTTGGTATTAATTCAACAATAAGTGGTGGTAAATTCAATTGTGCTACTGGTACAAATTCAACCATTGGTGGAGGATATTTGAATTTTGCTTCTAATTTCTGTACAACAATAGGTGGGGGTAAATGTAATATCGCATCTGGTTGTAATTCAACCATAGGTGGTGGTGGAAATAATACTGCTTCTTCATTCTTTTCTTTTATAGGAAGTGGTACAAATAATATTAGTTCTTGTAACGGTTCGGGAATAGTCGGAGGTGTTTATAATATTGCTTCGAGTTATTATTCATCGGTAGGTGGTGGTAGAAACAATACTGCTTCTAATAGATATGCAACGATAGGTGGTGGTTTTTGTAATACTGCTTCTGGTTGTAATTCTTCTATTTTAGGAGGAATATGTAATAATACTTGCTCTTTTACAGATGCAATGATAATTGGTTCTAATTTATGTGCAAATAGAGTGTGTGCTACATTTGTAAATCAACTTTCAATTATGAATATTCCAACTGCAAGTGCAGGTTTACCAAGTGGTGCAGTTTGGAGAAACGGTACAGTTTTAGAAATAATACCTTAATAAAATAATAAAAAATGGGAAATGTAACGAAGTCGCAACAAAATAATATCACAAGTCCAAACGGAAATAGTTTGGCAGTTTTCGTTGAGGGTACTACGGGCGTAATGAAAGTAAAAGACGTAAATGGTAATATTCAACCATTATCTGATTTTGTAGGCGGTGGTGGTGCAGGTAGTAGTCCATTTCAATTTGATACTTGTACAAGTATAAAACCTTGCTTTGGTAATAATAACGCAAGTGGTAGTTATAGTACAATTGGAGGTGGCACTAATAATACTTCTTCAGGTATTGGTTCATTTATAGGTGGTGGTACTTCACACATTGGTTGTGGATATGGTTCAGTTATAGGTGGTGGTGGCACAAATCAAGCATCTGGTTGTTATGCAACAATTGGCGGAGGTCAATCTAATACCGCTTCTGGTTATAATTCAACAGTTGGAGGAGGACAAAATAATACTGCGTTGGGAGGTTATGCAACAATAGGTGGTGGTAAAAATAATACTGCTTCTGGCACTTGTAGTTTTGTAGGTGGAGGAGTAGGAAATGTTGCAAGTGCTGGTTTTGGAAGTCTTGTAAGTGGTGGTTATTTTAATACTGCATCAAATGTAGCATCGGTTGTAAGTGGTGGTTATTGTAACGTAGCATCTGGTAACACTTCAACAGTAAGTGGAGGATATTTTAATCAAGCAACTGGTTATTTTAGTTCAATAGCTGGTGGTCATTCAAATACTGCAAGTGGATGTCATTCTTTTATAGGTGCTGGAGATTTTAATACTGCAAGTGCTAATAAATCATTTGTTGGTGCTGGTAATAATAATTCTGCTTCTGGATGTTATTCAACAATTGGTGGTGGTAGATGTAATACTGCTTCTAATATTTATGCAATAGTAAGTGGTGGATATAAAAATACTGCTTGTTCTGGTTCTGCAACAGTTAGTGGTGGATTTTTCAATGTTTCAGCTGGTGCTTATTCAACAATTGGAGGTGGTAGTCAAAATACTACTTCAAATATTCATTCAACAATTGGTGGTGGTAAATTAAATGTTGTTGGTGGTACTTATGCAACAGTTAGTGGTGGTCAATGCAATAATGCTTTAAATACTCATACATTTATTGGAGGAGGTTATCGTAATGTTGTTGATGGTATTGGTTCATTAGTAGTTGGTGGTTGTTGCAATAAAAGTTATGGTCAAAATTCAGTAGTAGTTGGTGGTTGTTTAAATTATACTCAAAGTTATTATGCGTTTGTAGGTGGTGGTATTGGTAATATTGCTTGTGGTAGTCGTTCAACAATCGGTGGTGGACAAAGTAATATTACTTCTGGTTATTGCTCAACAATTGCTGGTGGTTATGGTAATATTGCATCTGGTGGTTGCTCTTTTGTTGGAGGTGGGTATAGTAATCAAGCAACTGGTTTACGTTCAACAATTGGGGGTGGTTATGGTAATATCGCTTCTGGTCAAGATTCTTTTGTTGGAGGTTATTGTAATGTTGTTTCTAATACAATATCTTTTATTGGAGGTGGAGAACAAAATACTGTTTCTGGTGCAGTATCTTTTATTGGAAGTGGACAATGTAATACCATTTCAAGTAATTTATCTTTTATTGGGAGTGGTTATTGTAATAGTATTGGTGGACAATGTTCTTTTATAGGAAGTGGAGAATATAATAGTGCAAGTGGTGTTCTTTCTTTTATTGGAACTGGTTGTTGTAATGTTGCTACTGGTAATTGTTCAGCAATTTTAGGAGGAAATTATAATAATACTTCTGGTTGTGATTTTGCAATGATTGTTGGTGCTTATATAAATGCCGATAGAGTAAATACTACATTTGTAAATAATTTATCAATTAAAAATATTCCTACAAGCGGTGCTGGTTTACCAAGTGGTTCTATTTATAGAATTGGTAATGCAGTGTGTATTGTAATATAATTAAAAAATAAAAAATGAATAAATTAGAAATTATTATAGGCAGTTTAAGAATATCAGTTGGTGGTACAGTAGTTTTGGTAATACCAAAAGATGCTTGTGCTATTGATACATTAGGATTAAAAGATGCAACGCCAACAGTAATTATATTCAATAAATATTTGGCTAACTTCACAACAGTTTTTAATCAACCATTATCAAGTTGTGTAGATTATACAAACACTCCTTTTACGCAAAGTTCGTTTATTGCTTTTGCGGAAGCAAATTTAGGATTTTAATAAAATAAAATTATGATTAAATTACAAATAGTCGATGGAAGTTTGCAGGTATCAAGTAATGGAACTATAATTTTAGTTACACCAAAAAATGCTTGTGCTATTGACGTGTTATCATTATATGATGATATTCCATTAGCAGTAATTTACAATAAATATTTAGGTAACTCAACTGTTATCTTTACCCAACCTTTATCGGACTGCGTTGATTCAGCCAATGTGCCTTTTAGTGTAAATACATTTATTGATTTTGCGGAAGCAAATCTTGGTTTTGATACTTATGGCGGTGGTTGTGGTGGTGGAGGTTGTAACACAAGTCCATTTGAATATAATTCAAATTTATCTGGTATTCAACCAATTGTAGGTAGTAATAATGCAAGTGGAACACTATCAACTATTGGTGGTGGGTCTGATAACACTACAAGTGGGTATCATTCAACAATAGGCGGTGGAGATTGTGGAACTGCTTTTGGCGACCATTCAACTATTGGTGGAGGTTTAAACAATTGTGCAAGTGGAGAATGTGCAACAATTGGTGGAGGTATAGACAATACCACTTTTGGTAATTTTTCAACTATTGGTGGTGGTAGTAATAATTCTACTTGTAGTGGTTTTTCTTATGCTTTTGTAGGAGGTGGTGCTAATAATACTGCTTCTGGAGAAAAAGCAACAATTGGTGGGGGATATTACAATATTTCTTCTAATTCTTATACAACAGTAGGTGGTGGTAAATATAATTCTGCTTCTGGTTTTTATTCAACAATTGGTGGTGGTATAGGTAATGTTTCTTCTAATGGTTCATCAACAGTTGGTGGTGGTCAAGGAAATACTGCATCAGGTTTAAATTCAACAATAAGCGGTGGATGTTCTAATATTGCATCTTGTTTTAAAACAACAGTTGGTGGTGGTGGAAATAACTTTGCAACATCTGATTTTGCTACAATTGGTGGTGGTCAAAATAATAGTGCATCAAATAATAGTGCAACAATTGGTGGTGGTTACTTAAATTGTGCTTCTGGTGTTTGTTCCACAATTGGAGGTGGTAGTTATAATACTGCTTCTGGTAAAAATTCTCAAATAGGTGGGGGTTATTGTAATATTGCTTCTAATTATTATACAACAGTTGGTGGGGGTCGTTTAAATACTGCTTCTAGTCTATATGCAACAGTGGGTGGTGGTTGTTATAATACTGCTTCTGCAAATTATTCAACAATTGGGGGTGGTAAAAGTAATACTGCTTCTGGTAGTTGTTCAACAATTGGTGGTGGTCAGTTTAATAATGCTACTTATAACTATTCAACAATTGGAGGTGGTTATTCGAATACTGCTTCTGGTTATTATTCAACAATTGGAGGAGGTCAATCTAATACTGCTTCTGGTTGTCGTTCAACAATTGGAGGAGGTCAAAATAATACTGCTTCTATTAATTATGCAACAGTTGGTGGTGGTTTGTGTAATGGTGCTTCTGGTAATAATGCTACAATAGGGGGTGGTATGTTTAATACTGCATCAAATTTATATTCAACAATAGGTGGTGGTTATAAAAATATGTCATCTAATTATCGTTCAACAATTGGAGGTGGTTATTCGAATACTGCTTCTGGCGGAACTTCAACCATTGCTGGTGGTTGTTACAATATTGCTTCTGGAACTCAATCAACAATAGGTGGTGGTTTATTAAATTGCGGTACTGGTGCTTGTTCTTTTATTGGAGGTGGGTGTTTAAATACTGCTTCTGGTATAAATTCAACAATTTCTGGTGGTTTTAATAATACTGCTTCTGGTATTGCTTCAACTATTAGCGGTGGTGCTTCTAATTGTGCATCGGGAACTACTTATGCAACAATTGGTGGTGGTCAATCCAATACTGCTTTTGGTTCACATTCAACAATTAGTGGTGGTAGATTAAATTGTGCTTCTGCAACTTGTTCTTTTATTGGAGGTGGTCAATGTAATACTGCATCAAATATTTTAACTACAATTAGTGGTGGTTCTGCAAATACTGCTTCTAATTTGGTTTCAACAATAGGTGGTGGTCAAAATCATATTGCTTCTGGGAGTAGTTCAACAATAAGTGGTGGAGCGACAAATACTGCTTCTGGCGGTTGTAGTTTTGTTGGTGGGGGTTCTACCAATACTGCTTCTGCTATTTTTACAACAATTAGTGGTGGTTTTACTAATACTGCATCAGCAACTTATTCAAGTGTAAGTGGAGGTTTTTGTAATATTACAAATTCAAGATTTTCAACTATTAATGGTGGTCAAAGAAACATAGTTCAATCGCCTACTAACGAGTGTTGCTCTTTAGGAGTTACAATTGGTGGTGGTATAGGTCATAATACTGCTGGTGGTACATTAAACAACACTACTGGAGATTTAACTGGAGCAATTACTTGTTGTAATGCTGGTAAATTATCTACCATTGGAGGTGGATTGAGAAATTGTGCTACTGAACTTGGCTCAACAGTTGGAGGAGGGCAAAATAACGCTTCATTAAATGGTTGGGGAACAATTGGTGGTGGTTATGGTAATAAAACTTGTGGTGGTGGTTTATCAACAATTGGAGGTGGTGCAAGAAACGTATCTTCTGGTAGCTATTCAACAATTGGTGGAGGAAGTTATAATATTGCTTCTGGTACAAATTCTTTTATAGGAGGTGGTGGAGGATGTTTTTGTTATGGGAATAGTGGCTACCCTGATTACAATCCTCTTTATAAAGTAGGTAGAAATTGTGCTATTGGTATTAATTCAGCAGTTGTTGGTGGGACTTGTAATATTGCAAATGCTTGTAATTCATTTATCGGTGGAGGTATATACAATACATCTAATGGTTGTTCATTTGTTGGTAGTGGTTGTTCAAATTCTGCTTGTGGTGTTTTATCAGTAATAGGGGGTGGTAATGCTAATACAACATCAAATACTGGAACAGTAATTGTTGGGGGAAATGGTAATCAGAATAGTGGATTTATGTCAAGTATTCTTGGCGGATGTTTTAATATTGTTTCTGGTTGTACTTCTTCTGTTGTTGGCGGATTATCAAATAACGTTTCTGGTACTTGTTCTTTTTTAGGAGGTGGTAGAAGTAATTTTATTACTGTTTGTTTTTCTTCAATTGTCGGTGGTTGTGGTAATTCTGTTTCTAATTGTTATTCAACTATTGGTGGTGGTAAGGGTAATTCTGCTTCTGGTCAAAATTCAACAATTAGTGGTGGTTTTTGTAATACTGCTTCTGGTCAAAATTCAACAACTGGTGGAGGTTGTTGCAATACTTCTTCTAATCTTCATTCTACAATAGGTGGGGGTTATAAAAATACTGCTTCTAATAGTGCTTCAACAGTTGGTGGTGGAAATACTAATCTTGCTTCTGGTAGTGTTTCATTCATCGGTGGTGGTAATTTAAACACAACTTCTGCAACAAATTCTTCTGTTGGGGGAGGTAATTGTAATATAACAAATTCAAGGTTTTCAACAATAGCTGGTGGTCAAAGAAATATTATTCAATCGCCTACTAACGAATGTTGTTCTTTAGGAGTAACAATAGCTGGTGGTATTGGACATAATAGTAGTGGAGGTACATTTAGTGCAACTACTGGAGATTTAACTGGTACAATTACTTGTGTTAATGCTGGTAAATTATCTGCTATTGTAGGTGGGGCAAGAAACCAAAGTGTTGGTGCTTGTTCTTTTGTAGGTGGTGGTTTACAAAATTGTGCTTGTGGAACATTCTCTACTATTGTTGGTGGTACTTTAAATTCAACTGGTACTTGTGCTTGTGCAATGATTGTAGGAAGTAATATAACTGCCGATAGAGTATGTACTACATTTGTAAATAACTTATCAATAAAAAATATTCCAACTTCAAGTGCTGGTTTACCGAGTGGTTCGGTATGGAATAATTCAGGAGTATTATCAATAGTAACATAATACTAAAAAAATAAAATTATGATTAAATTACAAATAGTCGATGGGAGTTTGCAGGTATCAAGTAATGGAACTATAATTTTAGTTACACCAAAAAATGCTTGTGCTATTGACGTTTTATCATTATATGATGATATTCCATTAGCAGTAATATACAATAAATATTTAGGTAACTCAACTGTTATCTTTACTCAACCTTTATCGGATTGTGTTGATTCATTAGATGTGCCTTTTACTGTAAATTCATTTATTGCTTTTGCCGAAGCTAATTTAGGTTTTGATACTACTGGTGGAGGTTGTGGTGGTGGTGTTTGTAGTCCGTTTGAATACAATGCTAACGCAACTGGTATAGAGCCAATTTTAGGTAGTAATAATGCAAGTGGTTTAAATTCTACAATTGGTGGTGGTACTGGTAATACTGCTACTGGTAATAAAACATTTATTGGTGGAGGAGGAAATAATAATGCCACTAATTATTTTGCAACAATTGGTGGTGGATTTGGTAACAATGTATCTTCTACATATTCAACAATAGGTGGTGGTAGAGGAAATGTTGCTTCCAATGGTTATTCTACAATAGGTGGTGGTCAAGGTAATACTGCTTCTGGTTATCGTTCTACAATAGGTGGTGGTTACCAAAATACTGCTTTTGGTGTTTATAGTTTTATTGGTGGAGGGCGACTAAATATTACTTCCAATGGTTATTCTACAATAGGTGGTGGGCGACAAAATACTGCTTGTGGTGTTTATAGTTTTATTGGTGGAGGGTATTATAATATTGCTTCTGGTGATAAATCTACAATTGGTGGTGGTAGTAATAATGCTTCTTCTAGTAATTTTTCAACAATAGGTGGTGGTAGAGGAAATTGTGCTTCTGATACTTATACCACAATTGGTGGTGGTAAATATAATATTATTTCTGGAGTATATGGAACAATTGGTGGAGGGTATTGTAACTTGGCATCTGGTAATTCTTCAATAGTTGGTGGAGGGATTAATAATACTGCTTCTGGTAATAATTCAACAATTGGTGGTGGTAACTATAATATAGCTTCTTGTATTTATGCAACAATAGGTGGTGGTGTAAGAAATAATGCTACAAATGAATACTCAACTGTTGGTGGTGGTAGATGTAATTCTGCCAATGGTAACAAATCAACAATTTCTGGTGGTTATTGTAATACTGCTTCTAATAATTCTACAACAATAGGTGGAGGGATTAATAATACTGCTTCTAATAATTATGCAACAATAGGTGGTGGTTTACAAAATTGTGCATCTTCTACATATTCAACAATAGGTGGTGGTAGATTTAATACTGCTTCTGGTTATAATTCAACAATTGGTGGTGGTAGAAATAATATTGTATCAAATAATTATTCAACAATTGGTGCTGGTTATTATAATACTGCTTCTGGTTATATTTCAACAGTTGGTGGTGGTATAAACAATACTGCTTCTTATTGTTTTGCAACAATTGGTGGTGGTAGAAATAATATTGCTTCTTGTTATAGTTCAACAATTGGTGGTGGTCAAAGTAATACTGCTTCTAATTATTTTACAACAGTTGGTGGAGGTTTTAATAATACTGCTTCTGGTTCTCGTTCAACAATTGGGGGTGGTTATTGTAATACTGCTTCTAATAATTATGCAACAATAGGAGGTGGTAGAAATAATAGTGCAACTAATGTTAGTTCTACAATAGGTGGTGGTAAAGTAAATTTAAACAAATCACAATCTGGTTTTATTGGTGGTGGTAATTTAAACTTGACATCTAATGCTACTATATTTTCCCCATATTGTGTTGATGGTTCTTATTTTTCTATATATGGCGACCAAACTGCATTATTTACTGCTGGAGATAATTTTATTGCATCAAATACTTATAATTGTACTTATGCTGGATGTATAATTAGTGTTGTTTATAATAGTCCTTATACTTATTTGAACACAAATACTGGTTTTAATAATGGCAGTTATCCAAAATTAGTAAATACAACTACTGCTCCAAATAGTGATAATTTTGCAACTATTGGTGGTGGTTTTGCAAATAGAAGTTTTGGTAATTCTTCAACAATAGGTGGTGGATATAGCAATATTGCTTCTGGTAGTCGTTCAACAATTGGAGGTGGTCAATGTAATACTACATTAGGTGGCATTTCAACAGTTGGTGGAGGGATTAATAATACTACTTCTGGGTCTGTTTCAACAGTTGGTGGAGGTGTTGTTAATACTGCTTCTGGAAATATTTCAACAGTTGGTGGAGGTCAAATTAATACTGCTTCTGGTAATACTGCAACAATTGGAGGAGGACAATGTAATATTGCTTCTGGTATTGGTTCAATAATTAGTGGTGGTCAATTTAATATTGCTTCTGGTTATCGTTCTGGTATTTTAGGTAGTTTTAATAGCACAAACTCTTATGCTTGTGCAATAATTGTAGGTGTTAACATAAATGCCAATAGAAGTTGTGCAACATTTGTAAATAACTTATCAATTATGAATATTCCAACAAGTAGTGCTGGTTTACCAAGTGGTTCAGTATGGAGAAATGGTAGTTCTTTATGTATTGTACCTTAAAAAAATATAATTAAAAACAATAAAACCAAAATACTTTTTTATATTTGTATTTCAAAAATTGATTAATAAAATTAAAATTAAATAAAATGGAAAATTTCACAATTCACGTTTTCGGTTATGGGGAAACACAAATTAATTCAAAAGATTTGTCGGTAAAAGTAGCAACTGATACTTTAACTACTGTAACGCCTTTATTAGCTGGTGTATTTGCTAAAAAACCAGCAGATAATCCAACTTTAGTTACTGAATTTCACGCAGTAAACTTTTTTGGTTACAATGATGTACGTTGGATGTCAAAAGAAAGTTTTGATGTAAAAGATGATGCTGATTTGAAACCTCTTATTGATGCTTTGATTTCAGAATTGCAAACTGCAAAAGATAATGAAGCGGTAGTTACGCCTCCAACTCCAAATATGGATGCTCCAAAAACAAAATAAATAAAATAAGTCTGTGATGCTCGGTAACTCCTCTTTGTTTATT
>Ga0114967_10003007_pt1 | contig 13984 bp, 10 predicted proteins | sample M_130628_MF_Meta_FD_92639 | JGI IMG/M metagenome (GOLD analysis project Ga0114967, IMG submission 92639) | Freshwater microbial communities from Lake Montjoie, Canada to study carbon cycling - M_130628_MF_MetaG | ecosystem: Environmental > Aquatic > Freshwater > Lake | place: Lake Montjoie... | reverse complement strand
TTGCGCGAGCAAACGTGGCGCAATACCACCACCGATATAGACGCCGCCCCTAGCGCCGAGCGTTAACGCCAGGTCACCAGCAACACTTCCGAGAAAAGCACAAAACCATTGCACGGCCCGCTTACAGTCAGGATCAGAATCGGATGCTTGAAGAATTTTCTCCGGAGTGTTCAACGCTGGCGAGCGCGAGTCAATGGCGGCGCTTGCTTCGTACAAGTTGACCAAACCGGGACCGGACAACACGCGCTCAGCAGAAACATGGCCGAAACCGGCGCGCAAATGGGCGATCACCGCGGCCTCTTCCTCGGTCTGCGCCGATAGCGAGACATGCCCGCCTTCACCCGCAATCGGCACCCAAGCGCTCTTCCCGCCAGGTAGAAGGCCAGAAACGCCGAGACCTGTCCCGGCCCCGATCAAGGCCTTGGGCGAACCCTCAACTTCTGCGCCCGGTCCAATCTGATGCAGTTCTGAACGGGCGATCTCGGGCAACGCCAGTGCCAACGCGGTGAAATCGTTGATCACAATAAATTGCTCGAATTGATAATGATTCTTCAGCGCAGAAATTGAAAAGGACCAGTGATGATTCGTCATCTGGACCCGATCGCCCGTAATCGGGGTGGCAATTCCGATTGCGCAAAAACGTGGCGTCGGTAGACCGTGATTGTCGAGGTAAGTCTGAATCGCTGCGCCGATCGATTCAAAGTTCGAACAGGGAAGGCGTTCGATCAGAGTCAGGGGAGCTGCGGGATCCGACTGCCACGCAAACCGGGCGTTGGTTCCACCCACATCGCCAATCAAACGACCCGAACCAGGAACTTTGGTCAACAAGTCACCCATCACTTGAAAATTCACAAGGCGCCAACCGCCAATTGTCTTGCCACCAAGGCATGATAGCGCTTTCACATTTCGGTGAAACACTCCGTCGCACCTGAGCTTAGCCACGGCCGAATGAAAAAACGCAACCCGAACAACGATCTTCCGCAACGCGCCAATTTGGCCATGGTGGCAGCCAGGGCGGGTGTCTCGCCTGCGACCGTCTCACGAATCCTCAACGGTTCGGCGCGGGTCAGTGAGACCAAGCGCAACGCTGTTCAGGGTGCCATCGCCGAACTTCAATTCCGCCCCGATCCAGCCGCACGGAGCCTCGCCGGTGGCCGCACGATGAGCGTGGGCGTTCTCACCCAGTTCATCGACAGCCCCTTTTACGGCGAAGCACTCCGCGGCATTGAAGACACCCTTCAGGAACACCAGTATGTGCCGCTATTTGCCAGTGGCCATTGGAACGACGACGATGAACGAGCCCGAATTTCCCTACTCATCGAGCGCAAGGTCGATGCACTGATTGTGTTGACGGGCCGCCTCTCGAACCAAACTCTGGTCGAGACGGCGCGAAAAATTCCAGTGGTTGTGACGGGCCGCCAATTAGTCGCCAGCAACCTTTTTAGTATCGATTTTGATAACGAGGGAGGATCCCGCCTCGCTGTTAGACATCTTATCGGGCTCGGTCACCAGAAAATCGCGTTTATTTCAGGGCCAGCGGACCACCCAGATGCCCAGCAAAGGCTCTTCGGTTATCAGGCGGAACTGCGATCGCGCGGCATCTTGCCCGATGTTCAACTGCTGGGTGAGGGAAACTTTCAGGAAGCGGGCGGAAAACAGGCAATGAGCACGGTGCTGCGGCGCGGAGTGCCCTTCTCTGCCGTCATCGCCGCCAATGATCAGATGGCTTACGGCGCCCGTCTAGCGCTGCATTTCGCAGGATTAAGGGTCCCAGAAGACGTGTCTCTGGTCGGCTTTGATGATTTGCCGCACTCGGCATTCACCCTTCCGCCACTGACAACGGTTCGACAGCCGGTTTACGAAATTGGCAAGCTTGCGGCCGAGACCGCCCTGATGTTGCTAAACGGCGCGATGCCAGAGCCGCTCCTAATCGAAGCCCAGCTGGTCGCACGTGAATCAACCCGCATCGCTCGTCATTAAGGAATACCCTAAAGCTGTCGCTTATCCCTTGGACGCTTTTGAAAACGCTTTCATAATCTCAAGGGAACCTATTCAGCCAAGGAAATCGTCTTGTTTCGCCGGATTATTCTGACCCTGTTGCTGGTTTTTTCGCTAGGTGCGCAGGCCGAGAAAAAAGTCCTCACCGTTGCCGCGTATCCCGCGGTCGACGCCATTGTGAAAGCCGCACTACCGGCATGGCAGCAAAAACATCCAGACGTCGACGTCAAAGTTGTCGCGCGCGAATACGCCGACCACCACACGGCCATGACCACCGCCCTGGCCACGTCTTCCAATTTGCCTGATGTGATGGCGGTCGAATATGGTTACCTTGGCCGGTTCGCAATGAGCGGGGGCCTCGAGGATCTCGCCAAGCCGCCCTATCTCGCTCACCAGTACCGCGATCAATTTGTCGCCTTTGCGTTCGCCCAAGGCGGAACATCTGCCGGCACCGCGGGGGGGACGGGCGGCCAAAGCGCCATCCCAACCGATATCGGTCCGGGGACCTTGTTTTACCGAAAGGACATCCTCGACAAAGCAGGGCTTCAGGAGTCGGACCTCACGAGTTCGTGGGACGCCTATATTGCGTCCGGAAAGAAAATCAAAAGCACGACGGGAGCGTACCTTCTGGCCCATGCACGTGACCTAAAGGACATTCTCATCCGCGCGAATGTGCCAGCCGGTGAAGGGGTCTACTTCGATGCCCAGGGCAAGTGCGTGGTGGCAACCTCGCCCCGGTTCAAGATTGCGTTTGAACAGGCGAAAGCAGTTCGCGGTGCAGGCCTGGATGCGAAAATTGGCGCGTGGTCCAACGAATGGGGCGAAGCGTTCAAACGGGGCAATGTGGCCAGTCAGATGATGGGCGCCTGGCTTGGCGGCCATCTCTCGAACTGGCTTGCACCGCAGACCAAAGGTTTGTGGCGTTCTGCTCCACTACCAGGCGGGATCAATGCCGCCTGGGGTGGGACTTTTTTTGCAATCCCGGCGCGTGCAGTGAATAAAGAACTGGCCTGGGATCTGATCCGCCACCTGACACTGAACAAAGAGCAGCAACTCGCTGCCTTTCGGCAGCATGACGCTTTCCCCGCATTGAAGGCGGCGCAAAGCGGACCCTTCTTCGAACAACCTATCGAATTTCTGGGCGGGCAAAAAGCTCGGCTGCTTTGGCGCGATACCAGCCTCGCGATCCGCCCGACTGCCGTTTTCAAACACGATCCGATCGCTGAAGAAATCGTCAATGCAGAACTCGACCTGGTTCTGACCCGCGACAAACCAATCGCCGACGCCCTCAAAGACGCTGGGGCCATGATCGACCGGCGAGCGCGACGCTGAACGAGGTCGTTCTACGGTCTGAAATTATGCCCAAGGCATCCGTACCCTACCTATTTCTGAGCCCTTTTTTTCTGCTTTTCGGGATCTTCGGCATATTTCCGATCGTCTTTTCGTTTGTGCTGATGTTCCAGCAGTGGGATCCGGTTCAGGGGATGGGTGCGATGCAGTTTGTCGGCCTCGAGAACATCCGCTTTACGCTCGAAGACCCCTGGGTCTGGAAATCACTCCGGAACACATTCTGGTTGGCCATCGCATCCGGACTACCCCAGCACCTCGTCGCGGTGCCACTCGCATACCTCATCAATGAGAAATTACAGGGCTCACGCAATGCCCTAATGGGCGCCTACTTTCTGCCCTACATCACGTCAACGGTGGCGATCGCAATGATGTTCACCACCTTGTTCTCAACCGACTATGGCCTTGTCAACGCCCTTCTGGAGGCACTCGAACAATGGCCACTTCCTTCGTGGCTGATCCCCCAAGAGCGCATCGACTGGTTAGGCACTCCAGAAACGGTCAAACCCGTCATCGCACTCGTGGTGTTCTGGCGCTATCTCGGCTTCAACCTGATCCTGTACGTCGCCGCCCTGCAGAGCATCCCCCGAGAACTCTATGAAGCCGCCCGCATGGATGGCGCTAGGGAGTGGCGGATTTTCTGGTCGATCACCCTGCCCCATCTCAGACCGATGATGATGTTCAGCATGACGCTATCGGTCATCGGTGGACTCCAGCTCTTTGAGGAACCCTTCATCCTGACGGGTGGCAAAGGCGGTGTTGAGCAAGCTGGTATGACGACGGCGATGTACATGTACCGGACCGCCTTCGAATTCAATGACTTTGGCCTGGCCAGCGCCATGTCATGGCTGTTGTTCCTCATGATTGCCGTTGCGACCTGGCTGACAAATCGGGCCTTCGGCCCTCAGCAAGAGTCGATCTGATGACTGGCACGGACATTGGTCAACGGCCCATCGGACCCATTGGAATCGTCGCGTTGACCATGGGCGCTGTAATGATGTTGGCGCCCTTTTACTTCATGTTCGTCTTCGCGACGCACACTCGCAGCGAGATTTTTAGCATGCCACCCCCCCTGTGGTTTGGCGAGGCGTTTCTGCAAAATCTTGACATCCTGCGCGCGAAGATTCCGCTATGGCGCAACCTCGGCTGGAGCGTTTATGTCGGGCTGATGAGTACTGCTTTGACACTCCTTTTCTGCGCGATGGGGGGGTACGCCTTTGCCGTTTACGAGTTTCGCTTTAAGCGGCAGCTGTTCGGGATCGTCATGGCCACGATGCTGATTCCGTCTTTTCTTGGAATGATTCCTTCTTTCTTAATCATGGATTTTTTGGGATGGATCGACCAGCCACGTGCGTTGTACATCCCAGGGGCCGCGCCGGCCATGGGTATCTTCCTGATGCGGCAATACATCCTGTCGGCGATCCCACGCGAGCTGATTGAGGCGGCGCGCATGGATGGGTGCAATGAATTTCGTATCTTCCGCAGTGTGGTGTTGCCGCTGCTTGGACCGGTCTTCGGGACCCTTGGCCTGATCACCTTCATTAGCAGCTGGAACAACTTCATTGGTCCGCTGGTCGTGATGCGCTCCGTCGAGATGTACACCTTCCCGCTTGCCCTGCGCAGTGTACAGAGCCCCGTCGATACTGAGTGGGGCGCACTGATGGCGGGCTCAGCCATTGCGGTCCTGCCGCTCCTGGTTCTTTTCGTCTTTTCGTCACGCCGCCTGATCGCGGGGCTCACTGCGGGCGCCGTGCGCGGATAAGTCCCGACTTTGCCTAGGAAATTGAATGACCACCTCGCTTAGCCGCCAACAGTTCCCAGTAGATTTCCTTTGGGGAGTCGCCACCTCGTCTTATCAGATTGAAGGAGCTGCGAGCACCGATGGCCGAGGACCGTCGATCTGGGATCATTTCTGTGATCAACCCGGCACGATTGCCGACGGCAGCAGCGGGTTGGTTGCCTGCGACCACTATCACCGTCTAGAGGCTGATCTCGATCTCATCCAATCCCTGGGCGTCATGTCCTACCGTTTCTCGGTAGCCTGGCCGCGCGTCCAGGCGCTCGGGTCTGGGCCCTGGAATGAAGCTGGTTTCGATTTCTATTCCCGCCTGGTTGACGGGTTGAATCGGCGGGGTATCCAGCCCTACCTCACGCTCTTTCATTGGGATCTGCCACAGGCCCTGCAGGAACGCGGCGGATGGGCGAACCGCGAGACGGTAGGGCATTTTGTTGAGTACGCACAAGAAGTCTACCGACGACTGGGAGACCGGGTCACGACGGTTGCAACCCATAACGAACCTTGGGTCGTTTCAATTCTTGGGCATGAACTGGGTATCTTTGCGCCAGGACTGAAGGACCGAAAAACGGCCTACCAGGTAGGACATCATCTGTTGCTATCCCATGGGCTCACACTCAAAGCATTGCGCGAGCAGGGTTGCCGCCTTCCACTCGGAATTGTTCTGAACCAGTCACCGATTTATCCAGCGACGGATAGCCTGGCTGATCGCGAGAAAGCCCGTCTGGATGATGGCATTGTGGTGCGTTGGTATATGGACCCACTGCTCAAGGGTCATTATCCGGAAGATGTCGTCGCACATCTCGGGGACGATGCACCAGAGGTTGCCCCAGGCGATATGGAAGTGATCCACCAACCACTGGATTTTCTGGGCATTAACTACTACACGCGAAATTTCTCAAGCACAGGTGAGCCCTGGGATGTTCACACCCCAGGCAATCCGGTGACCGACATGAACTGGGAGGTCTACCCGGCCGGGCTCACCGAGCTTCTGGTGCGTTTGCACCAAGACTACACCCTGCCACCGATCTACATCACCGAGAATGGCGCGGCGTTTAAAGATGCGATCGTCGATGGCGTGGTGGCCGACCCGATGCGGATCGACTATCTGCGCGATCACATGCAGGCGACTTGTGACGCGCGATCGCAAGGTGTCGATGTTCGGGGTTACTTCGTCTGGAGCCTGCTTGACAACTTTGAATGGGCATCGGGCTACGCGAAGCGATTCGGGATCGTGCACGTGGATTATGAGACCCAAAAACGCACCCTCAAGACCAGTGCGCACTGGTATCAACGCTTCCTTGGGAAGTAAGCGTGTCCAGCGTAACGTTTCAAGGAGTCAGCAAGCGATTCGGCGCAACAGAGGTCATCGACAAGATTAACCTCCAGGTTGAGGACGGAGAGTTTTTGGTCTTCGTTGGCCCATCAGGGTGCGGGAAGTCGACGATGCTGCGCATGGTGGCGGGCCTTGAAACGATCAGCCAGGGTCATCTTCTGATCGATGGCGAGCGGGTCAATGACCTCGGCCCATCAGAGCGCGGCGCCGCCATGGTCTTTCAAAACTACGCGCTTTACCCGCATATGACCGTGGCCGAGAACATGGGTTTTGGGCTTCGCGTCGCCGGCGTTCCCAAACCGGAAGTTAATGCAAGGGTTCAGCAGGCTGCTGAAACCCTTCAGATCACGGATCTGCTCGCCAGACACCCCAAACAGCTCTCAGGTGGGCAGCGCCAGCGTGTCGCAATTGGACGAGCCATCGTGAGACGTCCCAAAGTCTTTCTATTCGACGAACCTTTGTCGAACTTGGACGCCTCTCTCCGTGTGCAACTCCGCATTGAATTAGCGAAACTGCACGCCTTACTCGGCACCACGATGATTTACGTGACCCACGATCAAACAGAGGCGATGACGCTCGGTGATCGGATCGCTGTTTTCAACCGGGGGAAGATTGAGCAACTCGGAACGCCCCTGGAGCTCTATAAGCATCCAACCAACCGGTTTGTTGCCGAATTTCTGGGGAGCCCCAAGATCAACATGATTCCGTATCGGTGGCGCAAGGCCGAAAACGACCTGCTGCTGGCCGGAACCACATCAGTCCGGCTTGAGGACGGTTTTGCGAATCTGCACCGAATCGAAAGCTGCGAATTTCTCGGTATCCGTCCTGAACATTGGACGGTCCGGGTCGACAGCCCCGCGGGTTACTCAAACGGCGGGAGCCCCGGTGTCCCAGTCAGTGTTGAATTGATTGAAAATCTCGGCGATTCAGCCATCGTCTACGGTCGGCTCGCGGGACACCCTGAGTTGATCACGCTCCGACTCACCCAGGACACTTTGGTCGAGTTGGGGCAAAGTATTAGATTAGTTCCAAAAACCAATGAAGTTCTGCTGTTCGACATGAACGGCAAAAAAGCGAGTTAGGCTTGCGTGGCGGTGCTCTCTAGAAGCGCGCCCCACTGTACAACGGTGTTGTGCAACTTGGGGCATTCGGAACCGATGAACCGCACAATGCGTAGTTAGGCGCGCGATTCTTATCCCACAAACCCCATGCATCATCCGTTCCCTTCCAGGACTCATCAAAGCCACTGAAATAGAAGATGGTCTTGGGACCCGACCCATCGGCCTGCCAGGCGTTCATCAGGTCGAAATACCATTTGGCGTTGACGGGTGTGGCTGCAGCGGCCTCCAGGGGATTGCCAGGATTTGTCTGTCGGGTCTTCCAACCCGTTTCGCCAATTACGATCGGGAGCGCAGCCCCCACGGTGGTCGAAACTCCAGCGGCGGTAACAAAGGGATAGGCTTTTACTGCGGCGTAAAGGCCTTTCGCATCATTGGCTGACGCCGTCATGAGGTCCGCCGCGCTTGCGCGGAACGAAGCCCACGGCCAAAAGTTGTACGTCAGCAGGGGGTAGGTGTGGATGGACAGAAAATCCAACCACGGCAGGAAACTGGCGCCGGAATATAAAACTCCACCAGACGAGAAGGTTCTCTTGGCTGTATAAAGCGAGGCGTCATCGTCGGCGGTAATTGGTTGGGGTACCTGCTGTTTAACCCGCTTGATATAACCTTCCATGCAACTCATTAACAGGGCGTTACTGGTGAGCGAAGGTTCATTGCCCACGCTAACCGCGACGACACTCGCATAGGTCGTCGCCAGTTTGATCGCAGTCGAAATTTGTGAATCATTAACCGCATCGGCGTTACAAGATTGCGGACCTCGCAAATAGATACCCAGCTGAAATTTCAGGGAAGGGAATTCATTTTTTGCGAGCTCGAGGATGCTGGTGCTCACTGCGTCAGAACCAAACAAACGAATCAGGCCGAACCCATAACTACTCAAGAGCCGCAAGTCTTCACGGAGACCGGCGACTCCTGGAACTTCACTGACATCTGGTCCACCGGATCGGTATGGACCGTAATTAATCGCCTTGACGGCCCCCGTCGTGTAGGTGGACGGTAAAGCCCTCGTCGACAAGCTATAAGAAGCGCTGCTGTCTGCCCCGCCCCCAGTACCCGAGTTACCACCGTCCCCACCACCGCCACAAGCACTTAAACCAAGGGCAAGGGCCAACAGCGAGGCGCCCAGTCGAACAATCCGCGGCAATCTAAAGTATTTCGTCATGAGGGCTGCATCCGCCGACCAAAATACGGAACCCCAAAGGGGGTTCCATAACCGTCGAGTCGATCAAGAGAAGGCAATGAATCCGACTTTTGGCAGGACGAAATTGCCTGTTGTAGACGTATCGCGCGCGGTCAAATCTTTACCGCCCAGAACCTTGACCGTGACCGCTTTTACAGTCGACTTCAGTGAAGTCAACGCGGCAGCCGAAGTAGATCCTCCGGTGCACGTGAAGTCTGCCAGAGCGATCTTGTAAGTACTCATTCCCAAGGGGTTGCCGTTGGGCTGGAAGTTAGCGGCAGGAATGGTCACATCCTTCTGACACGAGTAGGCATAGGTAAAGGCCGTCGCGTTGTAGTCACCGCCTTCAACGAAAACGCTGAATACCCGAGCCGTATTGGCATTCTCATTCACGTTGACCCCGTTGCCCATCTGAATGACCAGATTGCTCGACAGTGAAACGTCCAGAGCAACGTTTGCGGGCGATTTAACCTGCAGGTACAGGAAGTCGGTGGCATTCAGAGCGGCGGCGTGACGAAACTGGATGCCAACACCCTGGTGGTAGTTAATCGCGGCGTTGTCGAAAATCCCGAAATCCCCATAGATAAAATTCCCGCCGTCCTTGGCGCCCATGCTTGCCGTGCCGCCTTCGAGCGACGTCCATTTCGCAGGATCGCTAGCAGCCACATTGGTATTGAAGGTGTACGAAGACGCGAACAGCACGTATTTGCTCACGGTCCCGGCAGCAGCCGTCGCGGTGTCGCCACCTCCGCCGCAGGCGGCAATGATTGTTCCCAGGACTCCCAGTCCGCCGAGCGCAAATGATTTGCCGATGTAACCGAGCTTGAGCTGTCGCATGGTGATCTCCTCAGATTATTGAATACGAGAATTGAAATGTAGCGCGCATCGGGGCTACCCACTTGTTTGAAAGCGCTTTCAAAACGCATTGATATTCTACAGCTAACCACGCACGCTTCTGCCTGTGGTTTTCCCTTAGGGTGACCCGACAAAATTGCCAATGGCTCCTGACAATAGCCAGCTTCTGGCTCGCATTTAGAACAAAAAACACCTGGGAAAACCCAAGACCACGCGGGGGAATCCGAGTTGACAGAGCCAAAAAACCGGTCGACACTCGCCCCTTGAAAGGGCTTTCATCGCCTACCGATTGCACAATTTTGGGACCAACCGTTTGTTGCTCGATGAAGGCCACTCCCCTACGACAGTAACGCCTAGCAGGCCGGCAGGTTATGAACCGAACTTTACTCACCCACCTGATCAGCATGATCGGCCTGATCGGCGCGACATCCAATGCCCTAGGGGAAATCCTGACGGACTCATATGGCAACAACTATGAGATCCGAGGATTCTTAAAATTGGAGGGTGGAATTTCGTCAACGACGCCCAAGATTGTCCCGAAGGAGGCCTCTGAATACCTGAGAGATTCACGCAATGCGTTCCAGCCCTATCCGGCTGCGTCCGCTGTAGATCGTGGACCCAGCGTTTCGCGGCTCACCATGCAGCAGGTCACGCTTGGGGTGAGTCGGGAGACTGATTCCGCGCTGACCCTCGAGACCAAAGCGACCTACCGCTGGAGATCCCCTGCCGGGGCTAGTTTTTCGAATTGGTTCAACCAACCCGATGTCGATTACAAACCAGGCAACGGGCTTGAATCCGCTGACTATTTTGAAAAACTCGTTGGCATCGGACGACCCGACTTGGGAAATCTTCGTTATGGAACACAACTTTCCCGTTCCTGGTCACGTTCCGATGCGTTCACCTTTCCGATCGGACTCTCAAGTCAGTGGGCAGATACCGGCGCAGGCTACGGGATATTCCCAGAGGCGCTCCGATATACCAGCCCAACCTTTGAAGCGGCCAACGGCAAACTGACCGCGGAAATCACGCTGGGCACCAATGAGCGCAACACCCTTGGCGTTCCTCAGAATAGGGCAACGATCAACAACACCGCGTTCACCCCAGGCGCGCCTCGTCCAATGTTGGCAGAGGTCTTCGTTCAGTATTCCAATACCCAGAACCTGATTGAGTTGATTATCCAAAGCTCGTCAGGCGCACGACAATCGTCGTTCGGGAAATCGGGATTGGTTGGCTGGATCGGCGATACCGATCGGTTCGACCTACCCGGGGGTGGCCTCAGCCAGTCCGGCAAACCGAACCAGACCGTCGCCCTCCTTCAGGGCAACCACTGGCCAAACCCAACTAATATGTTTACCTGGGGCCTTCGACATAATCAATGGTCGGGCTCGCCGTCCCTTTGCAACTACGTGACCGTGGTCAACGGCCAATCGATAAACGGCTGCTACTACGTTGATTCCGGCTTTAACTACGGCTCTTCAGCTCAGAATTATCAAGGATTCCGGGCCAGAAACTTTGATCTGATGGGGGGTTGGAGCCACTATCGGGGGTTGTGGACCTATACCCTCGGCGGCGTTTATTTCGGCCATGCCATCTCGGCCAACCCGATCGAATGGGGTCAGCGCAATTCAGCGCTGAGTTTGAATATGGGGCTTTATCGAAAGCTTCCCGAAGTCCACAAAGGTCTCGGCGTCTATCTCGGCCTGAGTCACGCCAATTACGAACGAACCGGACCGGCACCGATCAGCATGCCGAACAACTCCCTGCTGGGTCCCAATTCCCTCTACGACAAAACCGGATTCGGTTTCACCGTCGGTTCGACTCTCGTTTTCTAACCCGTATGGAAGTCTGATCCCATGCGTTCGATCGGTTCGGCGAAGCGGCTTGCCCCGATCATTTTTCCCGTGGCGTTTGCTTTTCTGAGTGCGGTTTCCTTCGCCCAAACCCAGGAGGTCGGCCAGGGTCGAATCTGGTTGGCGCCCAAGGCGGACGCTGCGGTCCGCCCGAAACCCGCCGAATTCCGGGCGGGCGCAATGGTGGAACGCGCGGTCACCACCAACACCTGGTACTCGTCGCTCGCCTATGGGCGGTGGTCCGGTGTTCTGCACGCGCATCCGCTGAGCTTCCAAGCCACTGAGAACGGGCTGGAGATGGGGGTACCGAGCAAGGAGTTGGGCCCGATCTCCAAGCTGAAAGATTGGGCGGGTCCGACCAAGGATACGGCGGTCGTTCTACATCGACACCGCGCTGACTTGACGGTTTCACCCGTTGAGTTTCAGCCGCAGGACGCACGACTTGCATCCGCGGGGGACTGGAACGTCGGCATTGAAATGGCTCAGGGCGCGGACGCGCTTCGCGCCACGATCTTGCATGGCAGTCCCTATGCGTATTTCAGGATCAGTCACGGCTCGGTTCGCATTCGGACGGGTGGGCCTGCAAAAGCAGTATCTGGTCCCCCGGGGCCTGAAGGCCCGGCGGCGAAGGTCATTCAGATTCTTGAGGTCGCGGGCCAGCACTATGCGGTGTATGCCCCCCCGGGAAGCCGATTTGAATGGCGCAACGACCGCGAATGTATTCTTCATCTCGCGAGTACCGCGGACTATTTTGCGATCGCCGCGCTACCCGACCTTCAGGACTCAACCCACCGCCTGCTTGCAAAACACGCTTTTGCATTTGTAGAAAACACCCGTACCGAATGGCGGTACGACGAAGCCAAGAGCGAGGTCGTTACGACGTACAAGACGATCGCGAAGGCCATGGACGGAGGGGAATCCGAACCGCTTGTTGGCCTATATCTGCATCAGCAAAAGGTCCTGAGCCACCCAGATTCGATGCTCCCGCAGTCTTTGCCCTCGATTCGCGGACCAATCCGATGGCGGGCAGGCGCCCAGTTTGAAACCCGCCTCGCCTTTCATGGGCTATTGCCCGTCTGGCCCAGGGTCAGCGAGCCCGCCGCAGACGAGCAGATCCGCAGCCTCCTGGTCGGGGATCGGCGTCGCGCCCCAGGACTGTTCAGCAAGATGGGAACAGGCACCTATTGGACCGGAAAGGGGCTCGGAGCAGCCTCACAGCTGATGGGCATTGCCGAACAGATTGGAGACACCGAGGCGGCCACCGAACTCGAAACCCTCATCAAACGTCGCTTCGCAACATGGTTCTCAGGGACCGCGCCGAGTCATTTCGCATTGGACAAAAAAATCGGAACCGTTATCGGTTATCCCGAGGAGTACGGCAGTATTGCAGCGCTGAACGATCATCATTTTCACTACGGCTACTGGATCATGGCAGCCGCCCACCTGGCGCGTCGTGACCCTCAATGGGCGAGTCCCGGACAGATGGGTGGCATGGTGGATCTGCTCGTTCGGGATATCGCAACGATGGAACGCGGGCGTGCAGACTTCCCGTTTCTGCGTAACTTTGATCCGTACGAGGGCCATTCCTGGGCGGGCGGCGATGGCGAATTCTTCGGCCATGGCAACAATCAGGAGTCGTCATCCGAGGCGATTAATGCCTGGGCCGGGATCGCGCTGTGGGGTTCGCAAACCGGCAACAAAGCGCTTCGGGATCTGGGGATCTACCTGTACGCAACCGAAGTATCTTCGTTGATGCAGTACTGGTTTGATGCCGACGACCGAGTCCTCGACAAAGAGTACGGAAAGCCTCTGGCCAGCATGGTGTTCGGCGGCGCCTACGCATACAGCACCTGGTGGACAGAAGAGCCACGTCAGATTACCGGGATCAACTGGCTACCCATCACACCAGCCTCGAGTTATCTGGCCCAATTGCCCCCGCACAAGGTGCTCGACACCGTTGCGTTTGCAGATCAGGCGCGAAAGGACTACGACCGTAGCGGCCAGTCCGACGGGACTTCTTCTGATATTTGGCAAGACATCGTCGCAAGTGTTCTGGCCCTGAGCGATCCGGCCGCCGCGCTAGCGCGCTGGTTGCCTCGGGGGTCTGTCGAGCTCGGTGAGACCAGAACCCATACGTTGCACTGGTTGAAGGCCCTCAAAGAAATGGGCCCACCAGACTTAAGTGTGCGAGCCGACACGCCACACTATGGCGTCTTTCGTCAGGTGGGCGGAGCCCGAACCTACGTTGCTTATAACCCGAATAATGAAGTTCGCACCGTTCGCTTCAGCGACGGGACATCTCTTGAAGTCCCGCAACGGCAAATTGCGAAACTGACGCGTCCGGTCCCACGCAACGCCGGCTCTTAACGTCTTACTAGATTTCCTCGGGCCAACTTGAACCATCACGAGCGGCGAGAGCACTCGCACCGGGCGGGCCCCATGTGCCTGCTGCATAGGGTCGGGGCGGCAGAGGGTCCTGAGACCAAGCGTCCAAAATAGGTG
>Ga0114967_10003004_pt1 | contig 13987 bp, 15 predicted proteins | sample M_130628_MF_Meta_FD_92639 | JGI IMG/M metagenome (GOLD analysis project Ga0114967, IMG submission 92639) | Freshwater microbial communities from Lake Montjoie, Canada to study carbon cycling - M_130628_MF_MetaG | ecosystem: Environmental > Aquatic > Freshwater > Lake | place: Lake Montjoie... | reverse complement strand
CTCACTCTCGTGCGCATTGCAACCTGGAACATCAACTCGATCCGAACCCGAATCGACCGCGTCGTCGACTGGTTGAGCGCAAGCGACATTGATGTGCTCGCATTGCAAGAGACAAAGTGCCGCAACGATCAGTTCCCGCGCGCCGCACTCGAGGACGCGGGCTATGACATCGTGTGCCATGGGTTGTCGCAATGGAACGGTGTCGCGTTCATCTCGAGGCTCCCGATGTCGGACATAACCGTTGGATTCGAGGGGATGCCCGGGTTTGCCAAGGATCACGACGGGGATGACCCGCCGCTCGAGGCCCGCGCGATCGGCGTGACGATCGGAGGCGTGCGACTCTGGAGCCTGTACGTCCCGAACGGACGGTCACTGGATGATCCACACTTCGATTACAAGTTGCGTTGGCTAGAGGCTCTCCGAACATCGACCGCGACAGAAATGGCGACGTTTGACCAGCTCGCAATCTTGGGGGATTTCAACATCGCTCCGTTCGACGAGGACTGCGGAGACCCGCGAATGGTCCCTGGCCTGTCGACACACATTTCACCCATCGAACGGGAATCGTTCGCGAAGTTCGAAGCGATGAACCTGACCGACTGTGTTCGACCGCGGGTCCCCGAGGGTTACACCTATTGGGATTACAAGAACCTGTCATTCCCGCGTAACGAGGGTCTGCGCATTGACTTCATCCTAGGTTCGCCAGCTTTTGCAGCCAACGTCACCGATGCCTACATCGACCGCGATCAGCGCAAAGGGGAACAGCCGAGCGATCACGTTCCCGTCGTCGTTGAAATTGGCGGCGCAGACGAGGATGACGACCGACCGATGTTTTGGTGACCAAGGAAAGGATCCCTGATCATGGCTTTAGACCCCAATGATGTGCGTGGCGTCTGCGATTACATGAACGACCCATCGATGGCCGACCACATGCGATTCATGGCGGAAAAACTGGCCGGCGCAGAGCTCGAATCGACGGTGCTGTTGATTGACATTACGGAATCAACCGGTGTCTTCACCATCGAGAAGGACGGAGAGACCCGCGAGGTTGCAATCCCGTGGACGTTCCCCGTCACGAATCGTGACGACATGAAGTCGGCACTTTTCGCGCTCCTTGATAAAGCCTTGCTCGGCTGAATCAATCTAGACGCACAGTCTTCGGACTAGCGCACGACCTCGGTCAGAGCTTTGCGCTCACGTGGACCCGTCTCCGCTTCGCGCCGATCCTCAGGAAGTTTGTTGGGGTCACCCAGGGCACCAACGGCGATGAGAGACACGATCTCCCACGGCTCTGTCACACCGAGAGAGATGGTGAGCGCATCAATGTCGAATCCGCCCATCTGGTGGGTCATGTGGCCATCCGCGGTCGCCTGGATCGTGAAGTGCGCAACGGCCTGCCCGAGGTCGTAACGCGCATAAGCGTTTTCTCGACCCGACGCCGTGACAGTGTTGGTGACGGTTACGACAAGTGCGCTCGCGTCCGGCGCCCACCCCGCATTGAACCCCGAGAGGTCGTTGACGATTTTCGCGAAGGTCTCGTCACCGCGATAACCGACGATGAACTGCCAGGGCTGAAGGTTGTTGGCAGATGGCGCCCATCGGGCAGCCTCGAAGGCCGGTCCCAAATCGGCCGCGGTGAGGACCGCTGTCGGGTCGAAGGAACGGGGACTCCAACGGTTCGCCAGGGCGTCGTTGATGGGGTATTCGGTGACTGCTCGCTTGCTCATGATGTCCTTTGTGTGATTGGGGCTTATGGGATGTTGCGGGAAACGGTGAGTGAGTCGCCATCGGATGCCACGTCAACCACAACCGCATCGCCGTCGGAAATGTTCCCGGCAATTAGCGCGGTTGCGAGGCGGTCGTCGATTTCATGTTGCATCAGTCGTCGAAGTGGGCGGGCCCCGTAGATTGGGTCATATCCGCGTTCAGACAACCACACGCGCGCGCCGGGAGTCACCCCAAGGGTCAGGCGACGGTCAGCGAGACGGCTGGCGAGTCGGTCGACGGTGATGTCGACGATGCGCTGCAGGTCATCGCTGGTGAGCGGCGCAAAAACCACGATGTCGTCCAGTCGATTGACAAACTCGGGTTTGAACGCCTGTCGAACCGTCTCGTTGACGGCAATCTTCTTGTCTTCCCACGACAGTTCTGGGTCGACGAGGAAGTTCGAACCGAGGTTTGAGGTAAGGATGAAAATCGTGTTGCGGAAATCCACGGTTCGCCCCTGACCGTCTGTGAGGCGGCCATCATCGAACACTTGCAACAGAAGATCGAACACTTCGGGATGAGCTTTTTCGACCTCGTCGAGAAGAACGACGGAATACGGTCGCCGGCGAACGGCTTCGGTCAACTGACCACCCTGTTCGTACCCGACATAGCCGGGGGGCGCACCAATCAGACGCGACACCGAGAACTTTTCGCCGTATTCGCTCATGTCGACGCGAATCAGGGCCTTCTCGTCGTCGAACAAGTAGTCGGCGAGCGCCTTCGCGAGTTCGGTCTTTCCGACACCGGTCGGTCCGAGAAACAGAAATGAACCGGTCGGGCGATTCGGGTCCGAGACGCCCGCGCGACTGCGGCGAACCGCGTCGGACACCGCGTGAACGGCGTCCTCTTGGCCCACGAGGCGCTTCGCAAGTTCTTTTTCAAGGCTCAACAGTTTTTCGGTTTCACCCTGGGTCAGTTTGTCAACGGGGATTCCCGTCCAGGCGGCAACTACGGCGGCGATGTCGTCCTCGGTCACGCGGTCATTGACCATGCGATCGCCAATCTGCTGGCCCGATTCGGCCGCAGAGATTGTCGCCTCGATTCCGGGAATAACTTCGTAGTTGATCTTTGAGGCCTTTTCGTAATCCCCTTCGCGCATGGCGAGATCGAGTTCGATTCGAGCGTCGTTGAGTTTCGTCATGAGGTCACCGACGCCCTGCAGCGAGGCTTTTTCCGTTTCCCAGCGTTTCTGAAGTTCAGCGAGTGCAACGCGCTTGTCTTCGAGTTCGCCGCGCAGTTTCGAGAGACGCTCTTTTGACGCGTCGTCCTTCTCTTTCTTTAGCGCGAGTTCCTCGATAGTGAGGCGATCGACCAACCGGCGCAATTCGTCGATTTCGACGGGTGACGATTCGATTTCCATTTTGAGACGGCTTGCAGCCTCGTCGATGAGGTCAATGGCCTTGTCCGGCAGTTGTCGAGAGGTGATGTATCGGTTCGACATCGTTGCTGCAGCAATTAGTGCGCTGTCGGCGATGACGACTCGGTGGTGCGCCTCGTAGCGTTCCTTGAGTCCGCGCAAGATGGCAATCGTGTCTTCAACGCTGGGTTCGCCGACATAAACCTGCTGAAAACGGCGTTCAAGCGCTGCATCTTTTTCGATGTATTCGCGGTACTCGTCGAGAGTAGTAGCGCCAATCAGGCGGAGTTCTCCGCGCGCGAGCATCGGCTTGAGCATATTTGCAGCCGCCACGGAACCTTCCCCACCGCCAGCACCCATGAGGGTGTGTAGTTCGTCGATGAAGGTGATGATTCGGCCATCGGACTCGTCAATCTCTTTGAGCACGGCCTTGAGTCGTTCTTCGAATTCGCCTCGGAACTTCGCCCCTGCCACAAGCGCAGCGAGGTCGAGTGAGACAATTTCCTTGCCCTTGAGGCTGTCGGGAACATCGCCCGCGATGATGCGCTGTGCGAGTCCCTCGACAACAGCCGTCTTTCCAACGCCCGGTTCCCCGATAAGGACAGGGTTGTTCTTCGTTCGGCGGGTAAGCACCTGGGTGATTCGTCGAATCTCGGCATCCCGCCCGATCACGGGATCGAGTTTTCCGGTCTGCGCAATCGCGGTGAGGTTCACCCCGTACTGTTCCAGTGCGGATTTCTGCTCTTCCTGCGAGGAAGGAGCACCTTGCATGTTAGCCATGATTTTCTCCTCAGGCCCTAGCGGTCTCGCCAGGGAAACGGTCGCCAGACAACGACCTGGTTAGATTTTTGTGAGCGCGTGCCGGCTCGAAGGGAGACAACCTCGCCGCCCTTACCCGCCGCAAAGACACGGCTTCCCGGACGGGCGATCAGCGCGTCGGCGAGCAGCGATTCGAGCTCGCGAACCCGCTGGTTCAAGTCGGTGACGGTGTTTTCAAGGTCAAGGATTCGGCGAATGCCCTCGAGATTGAGCCCTTCATTCGAGAGGCGTTGGACCTCACGTAATTGCACGATGTCGCGCATCGAATACCGCCGGGTTCGACCAGCGGTTCTGCCCGGTGATACGAGCCCGAGGCGGTCGTATTGTCGAAGCGTTTGAGGGTGCATCCCCGCGAGTTCCGCCGCGTGGGCAATGGAAAAGATTGGATCGTCTTCAGTGAACACGGTCCCCCCTAAAGGCTCGCCTTGCTATAGAGCGTCTCGCGCGGACTGTGAACGTCGTTCAGGGTCTTGAATTCCTCAACCAGTTTCTTTGTCTTGTCCGAAATCAGGTCGGGAGTGACGATGAGAATCGTCGCGAGAAGATCGCCGCGCTTTCCCTTGACCTTCACTCCTCGATCACGAACGCGCAAGACGCGGCCACTTGGAGTGTTCGCCGGAACCTTGACCTTGACCCGGTCGCCCTCGAGCGTCGGGACCTCAATCGTCGCACCCAAAATCGCTTCGGGGATAGTGATCGGAATATCGACGCGCAAATTGTCGCCGTCGCGATCGAAGACCGGGTGGTCGCGAACCGTGACGGTGATGACGAGGTCGCCTGACGCTCCGCCCGTCATCGATTGTTCGCCCTTGTCACGAACCCGAATCTTTTGTTTGTCATTAACTCCGGCGGGAATCGCGATTTGGAGAGGCTTGGTGCCCCGAATTGCGAGACTGACTTCACCGCCTTGAATCGCGGTCCGGAAATCGATTGTGATGTTCGCCGTGAGGTCAGCGCCCTTTCGGGCACTTGAGCGTTGCTGGCCGGTGAACCCGCCGGCTCCGCCGCCGAACATTCCGCCGAAGATGTCCTCGGGGCTCTGTTGAAAGCGAGTCCGTCCGCCGCCACCGAAGATGTTTCCAAACACGTCGTCGAAACCGCCTGGACTGTTGCCCCCCGACGAGAAACGAGCGCCGCCGCCCATTGCGCGAATCTGGTCGTATTCCTGGCGTGACGCCGGATCGGACAAGACGGTGTAGGCCTCGCTGATTTCCTTGAATCGCGCCTCCGCCTTGGCATCACCGGGATTCGAATCGGGGTGGAACTGCCGGGCCAACTTTCGGTAGACCTTTTTCAGTTCGGCATCCGACACGTCTTTCGAGACGCCGAGAACGGCATAAAAGTCTTTATCAAACCAGTCTTGACTTGCCATAGCGTCCCTCCTTTGACTATTCCGTTGGTGCGGCGACGGCGACCTTGGCAGGTCGAATCAGCCGATCACCGAGTGTGTAGCCCACCTCAACGACATCAGCAACGGTTTCGCTCGTTGCACCTTCGGTGGGAAGTTTCACGATTGCTTCGTGACGGTTCGGGTCAAACGCTTCGCCAACTTCGCCAACCGCGGCAAGTCCAAACCGGCCGAAACCGGTGCGGATTTTCTGCGCGACGATTTCGAGCGGGCTGCCGGCCAGGTCTCCGTGTGACTCGGCACGATTGAGGTCGTCCATCGCGGGGAGTACGGCACGAATAACTTCGGCGATGACGGCGTCACGGTTCGCCGCGCGATCCCGTTCGACACGATTTCGGAAATTCGCGAGTTCGGCCTCAGCACGAGCAGCACGGTCGCGGTATTCCTCGACCAGGTTCCGTTCGACCTCGCCCAGCATCGACTCGAGGAGCTCCTCGGCGTTCTGTTCAGCCGCTTCGTCCGCGAGGCTGGGTTCCCCCGCCTCGTCGGTCGTCTCCTCAGAAGAGTCCTCGACCGGTTCGGTGGGGGGAACCTGCTCGTCGTTGTTCTGTTCGTTGTCCGACATGGTTACTTCGAGGAATCCTTGTCGGTGGCTTCTGTCGCAGAATCTTCGTCGTCGACAACCTCGGCGTCAATGATGTCCTCGTCGTCCTTGGTCGACTCGGGGGTCTCGTCACCTGCAGCGTCACCCTGGTTCGCATAGATCGCGTCCCCGAGCTTGCCCTGGCTGGCCTGAAGCCTTTCGACAGCGGCGTCCACCGCGGCATCATCCGTTCCAGCGAGTGCCGTCTTGAGCGCGTCGACATCGGCACGGACCTCGGACTTGACGTCGTCAGGCAATTTGTCGTCGTTCTCTTCGAGCAGTTTCTCGACCGAGTAGGCCATCTGTTCGGCGACGTTACGCTTCTCAGCCGTCTCGCGCCGCGCGTGGTCTTCGGCGGCGTGTTCTTCCGCTTCGCGAACCATGCGCTCGATGTCGTCCTTCGAGAGCGACGAACCGCCGGTGATTGTCATCGATTGTTCTTTGTTCGTTCCCTTGTCCTTCGCGGACACGTGGACGATTCCGTTTGCGTCGATGTCGAACGTGACCTCGACCTGCGGGACACCGCGAGGAGCTGGGGCAATTCCAGTGAGCTCGAAGTTTCCGAGTGACTTGTTGTCGCGCGTGAAGTCGCGCTCGCCCTGGAAGACCTGAATCGACACTGACGGCTGGTTGTCGTCGGCAGTCGTGAAGGTCTCGGAGCGCTTGGTCGGGATGGCCGTATTGCGCTCGATGAGCTTGGTCATGATTCCACCCTTGGTCTCGATTCCGAGGCTTAGCGGAGTGACGTCGATGAGAAGAACGTCCTTTCGCTCTCCCATGAGGACTCCGGCTTGGAGCGACGCTCCGACAGCAACGACCTCGTCGGGGTTAACGCCCTTGTTCGCTTCCTTGCCCGCCAACTTCTTGACGAGCTCGGCAACAGCCGGCATACGCGTCGATCCACCAACAAGAACCACGTGGTCAATGTCGGCGACCTTAATCTTCGCTTCCTTGATGACGTCTTGAAACGGCTTGGCCGTGCGCTGCAGCAGGTCGGCGGTCAGTTCTTCGAACTTTGCGCGCGTGATGGTCTCGTCGAGGTTGGCGGGGCCGTTCTCGGTGAGAGACAGGTAGGGAAGCTGCACGGACGCGCTCATCGAAGACGAGAGCTCTTTCTTGGCTTGCTCAGCCGCTTCCTTGAGACGCTGCTTGGCAATCTTGTCGCCCGACACATCAACACCGGTCGTCTCCTTGAACTGTTTCGCGAGGTAATCGACGATGCGGGCGTCCCAATCGTCGCCACCGAGACGGTTGTCACCGGCTGTCGCGCGAACCTGGATTGTGCTGAAGTCGTCGTCTTTGCCCACTTCGAGAAGCGACACGTCGAACGTTCCGCCACCGAGGTCGAATACGAGGATGAGTTCGTCTTCCTTGCCCTTATCGAGACCGTAGGCGAGCGCGGCCGCGGTGGGCTCGTTGATGATGCGAAGAACATTGAGACCGGCGATCTCGCCGGCTTCCTTGGTCGACTGACGCTCTGCGTCGTTGAAGTACGCGGGGACAGTAATGACCGCATCGGTCACCTTGTCACCGAGGTAGGTCTCGGCGTCGCGCTTAAGCTTGCCAAGGATTCGCGCCGAGATTTCTTGGGCGGTGTACTTTTTGTCATCAACGTCTTGTGTCCACGTGGTTCCCATGTGGCGCTTGACGGATGCAATTGTGCGGTCGACGTTCGTAACGGCCTGGCGCTTCGCGGTTTCACCGACGAGCACCTCACCGTCCTTCGTGAATGCGACGATCGACGGAGTCGTGCGGAATCCCTCCGCGTTGGCGATGACGGTGGGTTCTCCACCTTCGAGGACCGCGACGACCGAGTTGGTCGTTCCGAGGTCAATTCCAACAGCTCGTGCCATTGTGTCTTTCCTTCCCGCCGTTGCCGGCGATGTTTCGGTTTAGAGTGAAAATCTGGCGACCGCTACCAGTGTGACTGATAACTTGAGCCGCATTGTGTCAAGTTTGACACCTGTGTATAACTTTGTCAAGTCGAAACCCAAATATCTGAGCGCGTGTCGCTCACATTCAAGAATTCTCCGCCTGTACTAGCGTTATTCACTCCCCACGCGCTAGCGTTGTGGAATGACGAACAACGCCGTTGATCAAGCCCGTGAGAAGACTCCCCTCATCCAGACAATCTCGTGGGCGCTGTGGGATTGGGGAACCTCCGCTTTCTCTGTACTCATCACAACGTTTGTGTTTGCGCGGTACATCGTGTCGGATTACTTTATCGATCCCGACGTCGTTGCGGCCTACAAGCCGAGGCCTGGTGTCACTATCGAAGGCGGCTTTGAGGAGCGGGTCTATAACGCCGCAAGCTCGGCCCTGACCGCCAATCTCGGCTGGGCTCTTGCCCTCGGTGGTGTTGTCGTCGCGATTCTTGCCCCCATCGTGGGGCAGCGAACCGACCAGGGCGGCCGTCGTCGTCGCTGGCTGGGAATCAATACCCTCGTTGTGATTGTGGCGACTCTCGCGATGTTCTTCGTCGAGGGAACGCCCGACTTCTTCATCACGGGCCTCGTGCTAATTACCGTCGCCACCGTGTTCTATGAAATGGCGAATGTCAACTACAACGCGATGCTCCTCCAAATCTCAACCCCCAGCAACGTCGGGCGCATCAGCGGTTTCGGCTGGGGGCTCGGTTATCTCGGTGGAATCGTCGTTCTCGTCATTGCACTTCTTGGTTTCATTCTCGGAGACGTTCACTGGTTCGGCGTCACGGAAGATGCCGGGCTCAACATCCGGTACATCGCCCTGTTGGCGGCTATTTGGTCGGCCGTCTTCGCGATTCCGGTGCTGCTGTTTGTCCCCGAGAACACCGCGGTCGACCCCGACGCCAAGCTCGGAATTTTCGGTTCGTACGGCAAGGTGTTCCGCAAGATCGCGAGCCTCGCGAAGAACACGCCCCAAACCTTCTACTTCCTCCTTGCGAGCGCGGTGTTCCGTGACGGACTCGTCGGCGTATTCACGTTCGGCGGAATCCTTGCAGGCAAGGTGTTCAGCTTGACCGACACCGAAGTCATCTTCTTTGCGATCGGCGGAAACCTCATCGCGGGCCTCGGCGTATTCGCCGGCGGAATCCTTGACGATCGTTTCTCGTCGAAGGGCGTCATCGTCGGATCGCTTCTCGGCCTCGTGATTTCGGGAACGATGTTGTTCGTCCTGCACGACGGCGGACCAATGGTCTTCTGGGTCTTCGGGTTGTTGCTCACGATGTTCGTCGGACCGGCACAAGCATCAGGTCGGTCGCTCCTCGCCCGCCTCGCGCCCGAGGGTGGCGAAGGGGAGCTTTTCGGTCTCTACGCGACATCGGGTCGAGCAATCTCGTTCATCACGCCCGCGCTCTTCGCGTTGTTCGTAACCCTCGGTGGCGCTGACTACTGGGGAATTCTCGGCATCGTCGCAGTTCTTGCGCTTGGTCTCGTGTTGATGCTTCCGCTTCGACCGAAGTTCGAGCGCTAACTAGCGAATAGCGTTAGCGACTTCGCGGGCTACGGCCGCTTGATCGACCCGACCAGCGTCGATGCCAAGCTCGTGCGGCACACGAGCAAATAGTCAGACACAACTCGCCTCGTTGCTGGTGACCTCGGTCAACGCGGGCGATCCCGCGGTGAGTCAGGAACCCGTCTTCCTCCGAGTGCGCTTCGCGCCGGGCGTCAGTACGGGGAGCAACCAGTGCCTTGGCGGAAACACCGAAATTCTGACTCTTTATCCACTCACAATTGCGGGCGTCACCGACGGGGAAAATATAACGCTCGGCTAACGTCGACCGATTTCCACGTCGGGAAGAGGGGTCGCGGACACGTCGCCTCGAAGGCGCTTGAGAAGCACTTCTGCCGAAATGAGACACATGGGAAGTCCGATGCCAGGAATTGTGCTGGACCCGACGTAATACAAGTCGTCGACCTTCTTCGAAACGTTGCCGGCACGGAACACCGCGCTCTGCATGAGTGTGTGTGCCGGTCCGAGCGCATTGCCCTTCCAGGCATTGAGGTCGTTCTGGAAGTCGGCTGGACCGACTGTTCGGCGAAGGACAATACGGTCGCGGAAATCAGGAATCCCTGCCCAGCGCGCGATTGCGTCAATTGTCCTGTCAGCGATTTCTTCAATCGTGGGGTCGCCCTTGCCGTCGAGCCCACCTTTTCCGAGCGTCACGTCGGCGGGGCATGGAACGAGAACAAAAATGTTTTCGTGGCCCTTCGGTGCAACTTCGTCGTCCGTGGCGGACGGCCTGCACACATAGAAGGACGCGGGGTTCGGCATCGTGGGCTTCTTGGCGAACACCTGCGAGAAATTTTCGTCCCAGTCCTCGGTGAAAAAGAGGCTGTGGTGCAGAAGTTCGGGGAGCTTTCCCTTGACCCCGAGGTACATGAGCACCGCGCCCGGGCTCGGAGTCTTGTTCTCCCACCATGTATCCGGGAAGGTCTGCATATCGTCGGGCAGCAACTGTGTTTCGGTGAAATGAAGGTCAGCGCCCGACACCACGATGTCCGCCTTGATCGTGTGCTCGGCGCCCTTCGCATCACGATAAGTCACGCCTGTTGCTTTGGCGCCATTGTCTTTGTCGATGGTGATCGATGTGACCGGCGAGTTCGTGTGAATGACGACGCCGGCTTTGATGGCAAGGTCACGAATTGCGTGAATGACCCGAGTGAACCCGCCCTGTGCATACAGCACGCCGTCGACGAGGTCGAGGTGGCTCATGAGGTGGAACATCGCAGGCGCGTTGAACGGACTCGCTCCAAGGAAGACCGCGGGGTAGCCCAGAATTTGCTTGGCTCGCGTGGACTTCACGTGTCGACCGACGAACGACCAAATCGTGCCAGTCAGCAGGCGAACGAGCGTGCTGAGTCGGCTGAGGACCTCGCGATTGAAGAGCGGCAACAGGCTCTGGAACGATGAATAAAGGAAATACTTCTTGGCGACCTCGTACGTTTCTGTCGCGGAATCCAGGTACTTTCCGACCGCCACGCGCGAACCCGGTTCAATCGTGTCGAACATGTCGATGTTCTTGTCCCGTCCGACCTCGATGTCGACGTGTTCCGACGGGTTCTCGCCCTTCGGCTCGAAAAATACGCGGTAACCAGGGTCAAGGAGGCTCAGGTTAAGCTCTTTCGCACTAGACGAACCCATGAGACGGAAATAGTGGTCGAACACCTCAGGCATGAGGTACCACGAAGGGCCGGTGTCAAAACGGAATCCGTCCTTGGACCAAGACCCAGCTCGGCCACCGACGTTGGGCAATGATTCGAGAACCGTCACGCGGTAGCCGTCTTTCGCGAGTAGTCCCGATGCGCCTAAGCCGCCGATACCGGCTCCGATAATGACAACGTGTTTCTGAGTCATGGTTTTACTTTCCGCCGCGAAGAATGATGCGGGCTGCAATGAGGAGCTTTTCTAGATCATTCACGCGGATGCGTGTCGATTTCACTGTTTCTGCTGGGGTTGCGCGAATCCGCGAATTGAGTCGGGCAAACAAACCGTGTGCGAGTCCGACAGCCCGAGCCGCGTCACGGGGCAACAACGGAATCGTTCGGGCGGCGGCATCCAAATCATCCGAGATGTCGTCGCATAGTCGGTGCTTGTCCTCCTCGGTGAACGCGGCGATGGTTACGCCGGGGAAATAGGAGCGCCCCAGGTCGTCGACATCGGCGGCGAGGTCGCGCAAGAAGTTGACCTTTTGAAACGCTGCCCCCAGAGCGCGTGCGCCGGTATACAGGGTTCGCGCAGTTTCAGGGTCGGGCTTGTGATCACGGATGAAAACAGCGAGGCACATCAACCCGACAACTTCTGCCGACCCGTAAACATAGGCGTCGAATGACTCTTGGGTATAGACGCGATCGGAAAGGTCCATTCGCATCGAGGTAAAGAACGGTTCGACGATGTCTTTTTGGATGTTGACGTCACGCGCGGTGATCGCGAAGGCATGGACGATCAAGTTCGTCGAATATCCGGTTTCCATTGCCCGATAGGTGTCGGATTCGAGAGAGTCAAGTTGCTGCCCAGCCTCTTTAGTCGTGAGACCCGCTTCGACCGCGACACCATCGACAATTTCGTCAGCCAGGCGAACGAGTGCATACACATTGTCGATGTGCTGGCGCGATCCTGCGGACAAGATGCGGGACGCCAGCCCAAAAGATGTCGAGTATTCGCGAATGACCAGCGATGCCGAGCGTTCGGCCACACGATTGTAAAGGGCGAGGCGATTCATCGTTTCGCCACGAGCGCTAAGGTCTTTTCGAACACCACTCTCTCAGGATAGCCTGAGTAGTAATGAGCGCAGTAGAAGAATTGGTCGTCCTCCTCGCCGAGGACGGCACACGTGTGGGGACAGCGCCTAAAGCGACCGTCCATACGCGTGACACCCCATTGCACCTCGCTTTTTCGTGCCATGTGACGAACGCGGCTGGAGAGATACTGATAACTCGGCGCGCCCTGTCGAAGTTAACATGGCCTGGAGTGTGGACCAATTCCTTCTGCGGTCACCCTGGACCTGACGAGTCGATGGACGACGCGATTCGCCGACGTGCAGAGCAAGAATTGGGCATAACGGTTCGCGACATCCGGCCCGCACTTCCCGATTTTCGTTACCGCGCTATCGACGCCTCGGGGATCGTCGAAAACGAGATCTGCCCTGTTTTTGCCGCAACCGTCGTGGGCGAACCGAACCCGTCACCCGACGAGGTCGCCGAGTGGCGCTGGGTCAACCCCGATAACCTGCGCGCCGCAATCGAGGGAGCGCCGTTTGCGTTCAGCCCGTGGCTCGTGTGGCAACACGAGCAACTGGTCGAATCACGCCTCGACTAGAGCGCGGTCTTGTGGAAGTTCTTCCACGAGCGTGAGGCCGTCGGTCCACGCTGCCCCTGATAGCGACTGCCGTACTTGTCGCTTCCATAAGGGTGTTCGCTCGGTGACGTGAGGCGGAAGAAGCACAACTGGCCAATCTTCATTCCCGGCCACAACTTGATCGGCAGTGTCGCGACGTTGCTGAGTTCGAGTGTGACGTGCCCACTAAATCCCGGGTCAACAAAACCCGCGGTCGAGTGGGTCAGGAGCCCCAAGCGACCGAGTGACGACTTCCCTTCGAGTCGGGCCGCGATGTCGTCGGGGAGAGTTACGAGCTCAAAAGTCGACCCCAACACGAATTCCCCAGGGTGCAAAATGAAGGGCTCCCCAGGATCGACTTCAACTCCGCGCGTCAAATCGGGTTGTTCCTCGGCCGGGTCAATAAACGGGTACTTGTGGTTGTCAAATAACCGAAAGAACTTGTCCAGACGCACATCAATGCTTGATGGCTGAATCATCCCCATGTCGAGCGGGTCGAGCTGGACGCGTCCCGATTCGATTTCGGAACGAATATCGCGGTCACTGAGAAGCATGGGACGAGCCTATCGCCCGAGGTCTTTAGTTTCGTGTCGGTGGTCGTCTGTACCCTTGGCGACCTTCCGCAAACCCCGGAATGGACGGAGAACATGGAGATCACGATGGACGATGCAGTCTCGCAATTCATCAAAGCGAAATACGGCGAGTCAATGATGACCACCGGTTGGATGCTGGTCGTCTCGACCGCCGAAGGTGCCCTCAAAGGTGCGCCGAACGGCTTTGTCATGATTCACAACGAAGGACTTCCGCAACACACTCAGTTGGGTCTTTTGCAGTCGGGGGTCAATTCAGTCACACACGCCCAAATGTTCGAATGGCTGGGCAACAAAAAGTCCGGACCGCCGCCCTTCTAGCCACTAATCGAGGAAATCGTTGTCTTTGGCGGTGCGCATGAAATCGACGACGCGGCCATCAACCTGGATGTCAGTGGGCTGGAGGGTTCGCGACAAGAAGACCCCGTCCAGGGTTCGGATACGCGAGAACGCAACGTAGGCCTGCCCGTTGGCGAATGCCCCGCGACCGAAATCTAGGACGGCGGAATCGAGAGTTTGTCCTTGCGATTTGTGAATCGTGACCGCCCACGCCAACCGATGTGGGTACTGCGCAAAAGTCGCCATCACATCGGCTTCGACGCTGTTTGCCTCTGGGTCGTAGGTGTACTGAATCTTTTCCCACT
>Ga0114967_10003002_pt1 | contig 13994 bp, 11 predicted proteins | sample M_130628_MF_Meta_FD_92639 | JGI IMG/M metagenome (GOLD analysis project Ga0114967, IMG submission 92639) | Freshwater microbial communities from Lake Montjoie, Canada to study carbon cycling - M_130628_MF_MetaG | ecosystem: Environmental > Aquatic > Freshwater > Lake | place: Lake Montjoie... | reverse complement strand
TAATGTATTTTTAAATAATTTACAGTGTGGTGCTTGTGAAAAATCAAAAGATTTCAGTTTTTATAGAAATCCATCAAATATATTTAAAAAAACAGAACCTGTTGATAATTTATTGAATTTCATAGTTTATCATATATATAATTATTTTAAACTAACATTAAAATATTCAATAGAATCACGACATACAGAATTGTGGTTCTTACCTGATAAACATTTATATGGGACAGATACTGAATGTAAAGAAATTTGTAATTCAGTAGATATTGACGATAATATGGATGAACAAAAAGAAGGAAATAAAAGTATTCCAAATATTGAACCTTTAACAAGAGGATTGTCCATAAAAATTTGTCAACATAAAGGGTTTGATAGATATAATGTTTTAATAGTACATAATACAAAATTATCATATTTAGGTAAAAACATTAATGATAAAGTTATATTTGAAGAATTTAATCATACTCCTGGAAATGAAAGAATAAAGGTTTTTGATTTTCAAAACAAAAAGCAAACCAGTTTGTCGGAGCAAATCAAAGAATTTGAAAAAGATAGTTATAGAAACGGGAAAAGTCTGATTATTTTAACTGGTGCTAAGTTAAGATTGGGAATTAGTTTACCTTGTGCTGATATTGCGTTTAATTTTGATGACATTAAGTCTATTGATAATAATTATCAAACAATGTTTCGTGTATTAACTGAAAGAACTAAACCAGAACTAAAAAAATATGGGTATTATTTGGATTTTAACAAAGAAAGAACTATTCAGTTTATTTATGAATATAATAAAATATATGGTCAGGCTAAAAACTTAGAAGCCAAAGAGGCTATAGAAGCTTTACAATCATTACTGTTTACATTTAATTATAATGGTCTTAATTTAATAAAGACTAGTACTAAAGATGAATTAAATTTGTATAGTGAATTAATAAATACATTAGAATTAAATGAAGAAGGATATACTAAATTTTGGTCTTCTAAAATTAATATTGTAAACTTAATTAAAAAATCATTGGCATCATCGGGAAATTTAAAATTATTAAAAATATTAAAATCATTCTTAAATAGTTCAACCAATGTGAAGAAAAAACTTAATATAGTTAAAAAACTACATGATGGTAAAAGTAGAGATATTTTACCATTTCAAATTAAATCTCATGAAGAATTAGAAGATGAAAAAGATGATGAACAACAAGAAGATGATGAACAAGAAAAAGATGATTATGGAGAATTAATAAATACTATTTCGGAAGAATTACCCACAATAATAGCATTATTAGCTATATTTTCAAGAGAAGATGATAATGAATGTAATACAATTGAAGAATGTTTACAAAATAATTTACGTAATATAACTAGATTAGAAGAACAATGTAATTGTGAAAATATTAATAATTCAAGTATTTTGGATTGTTTTTTAAACTCTCCAGGTCTTATAAATAAAGAATACAAATATAATAGAGAAACTTTGGAAAAAATCATTGAAATATTATTAGAACTATTAAATTCTAGAGATTCTGAATTATTGCGTAATAATTTAAATTTTATATTTGATAATATTAAGAAGCTAATGACAAAAAGTAATGGAATTATACACGATATGAATTATAATGATATAGAAGAAAAGATAGAACAATATTTATCAGTAAAAGAAGAAGAAAAAAATAAACATGGAGAAGTTTTTACGCCAACAAAGTCAATTGAGGATATGTTAGATAAATTACCACAATCAGTATGGTCTAATCACGAATTAAGATGGCTAGATCCTGCTAATGGAATTGGTAATTTTCCTATGGTTGCTTATCAAAGATTAATGAAAGGGTTAGAAAAATGGGAACCAAATGAAAAAAAGAGAAGTAATCATATTATTGAAAATATGTTGTATATGATTGAAATAAATCCAAAAAATATTAAAATATCAAAGAAAATATTTGGCTCAAACGCAAATATATGCTGTGCTGATTTCATAAAAAGTTCTGAAAAATGTTTTACAGAATTTAAAGTAGATAGATTTGATATAATTATGGGAAATCCTCCATATAATAGTGATGGTGTTGGAAAAGGAGGGGGTGTATTGTGGAAAGAATTTGTATTAAAATCATTTGAATTATTAAATAGCAAAGGTTTTTTAGTTTTGATACATCCTACTGGCTGGAGAAAACCAGCAGGCGAAAGATCATCTGCGGGAGATATTTGGTTAGAGTTTAAAAAGCATAATTTAATATTTTTAAAAATAAGTGATATAAAAATACCAAATTTCCCCACAGTTGATTATTATGTTGTTCAAAAAAATGCTCCTCAAAAAGAAACTCGTTTAATTAATGAATTTGAAAATATTAATTTTGAGGGTGAAATAAAATTATATGATTTAAACTTTATACCACACTTCATAAATAATAATGTAATTGGAATATTAAAAAAGTTATTTAATAAAGATGGGGATAAATTCGCTATTGTTTATAATCAATCATTTAAACCGACAAAATTAGATATGACAAAAAACGGTACACCACATGCTTATTATTATGAGCCAAATAAGGAAGAGTATTTACTTGTTTATAAAAAATATAATGATACCGTGCCCGAATATATAGATAAAGATAAAATCATATTAACATACTCTAATGGAAAAAAGAAAGGTTTGTTATATCCAGAGTATTATACAACTCCAATAGGAACTACAAGAAATACTATGTATCAACTAATAAATGAAAAATCAGAAGGTTCATCTTTTAAAACTTTTTTTAATAGCGAATTGATTAGATTTCTGTTAAAAATTACCCAGTATAGTGAACCTCCAAACTATAAAAATGAATTTAAAATATTAAATATGATTGCTAAACCAAAAATAAAACTAAATACAGAAAATGATGTATATAATTATTATAATATTACTAATAAAGAAAAAGAATTAATTAAAACAATTTTAAATATTAATTCACTAGAAAATGCCAATATAACTAAAATACAAGCATTAGCCAGAGGTCATCAATCTCGTAAAAAAAGTAAAAAAATAAAAAAATCAATTGTTAAATTACAATCATTAACAAGAGGACATCAATCTCGTAAAAAAATAAAAAAAGGAGGTAAAAAAAACAAGACATTTAAAAAACAATCATTATTTTATAAAAATATTAATTATTAGTTAAATTACTATAAATATATAATAAATTTATATATTTATTATGAATTGTTAAATTTGATAAGTGAAATTAAGTTGATAGTATTACTTTTATCAAGTAATTAATTAGTTAATTATTGGATATTTTTAAATAAGATGAAATATGGTAATAAAAATATAGAAGTATTTTGGGTGGTATTTTTCAGTAAGGAATTTCGATTCATAAAAGTGATTTGGTTTTTAAAAATGGACAAAAATAAATGTCCAAAAATGAAAATCCGAAAAAAGTCTTGAAAAAGACCCTCTAAAACCAAGATTGTGACGATAATGCTTTAAATTTTGAAAAATAGTGTGAAAAAAATGTGACGATAAAATTTTATTAAAAACTGGACATTTTTTTTCTATAGTATCAATATAGCAATGTTTAGCAATGAAAAAGTAGGAAAAAGTAGCACTATTTTCTTTAGATGTGAAAATTGTGACTATACTACATGTAAGAAATTCAATTATGACAAACACATTTTGACAGCTAAACATTTAAATTCAATGTTTAGCAATGAAAATGTAGCAAAAGTAGGAGGTAAAGAAAATGAACCCTATATATGTAATATTTGTAATAAAATATACAAAGATTATTCAGGATTATGGCGACATAAAAAGAAATGTTATAACGAAGTAAAAAATAACGAAGTAAAAAATAACCAAGTAAAAAATAACGAAGTAATAAATAATGTAAATAAAAATAGTATTACAAATGATTCAAATGCTCAAGAATTAATTCAATATTTAATGAAAGAAAATAGTGAATTTAAACAATTACTTATTGATCAAAGTAAACAAATGGGTGAAATAAGCAAAAAAGCAATTGAAAATGCGGGACATAATCATATAAATAGTCATAATAAAACATTCAATCTTCAGGTATTTTTAAACGAAACCTGTAAAAACGCAATAAATATTAGCGACTTTATAGACCAATTACAAGTTTCAATAAGTGATTTAGAAGAAACAGGAAGGCTTGGATTTGCTGATGGTATTTCTAAAATTTTTATTAATGGCCTAAAACAAATGGATATTCCAGATAGACCATTACATTGTAGTGATTTAAAAAGAGAAACTATTTATATAAAAGATAATAATGAATGGACAAAAGATTCTGATGAAAATCCATTATTAATAAACGCAATAAAACATGTTTCTAATAAAAATATGAAACAAATTAACGAATGGAAAAAAAAATATCCAGAACACAATGATTCATCTTCAAAATCAAATGATAAATATCTAAAAATCATTTGTGAATCTATGTCTGGGTCCACAAAAGAAGAATCTGAAAAGAACTACAAAAAAATAGTAAAAAAAATTGTAAAAGAATCCGTTATTGATAAATCAATAATTTCCTAATTTTTTTATTAAAAAAATATTTATAATATATAGATGACTTTTAAAATACAAAAAATGTTTAAATCTTTAGGAACAGCTTATAATAAAACCACTTTATGGGGTAAAGTGTTAATTTTTGTAGTTTTACTATTATTATTAGTTTTAGTATTTAAGGGAATGAAATCTAATAACAGAGCCGAAGGATTTGAACAAAATGATAAATTTTTATTTAAAAGCGGGCCTAAAGTATATGATGATTTTTACTCTGATATTTATGATTACTTAGTATTCAATAACTTAAAAGATGAATATGAAGTTGGCGAAATTATTAATAAAACTAGTCCAACTAGTAAAAGTAAAATATTAGATATTGGTTCTGGAACTGGACATCATGTATCATCTCTTGGATCAAAAGGGTTAGATGTTATTGGTATTGATATTTCACCTTCTATGGTTAAAAAAGCGAAACAAAATTTTCCTGATTATAAATTTGAAGTTGGTGATGCTTTAAATAGTAGTCTATTTGATGCTGAATCGTTTACTCATATTTTGTGTATGTATTTTACTATTTATTATATTGAAGATAAAAAGACATTTTTTGATAATTGTTTCAAATGGTTAATGCGTGGTGGTTATTTAATAATTCATTTAGTTAATAGAGATTTATTTGATCCTATTTTACCTCCAGGAAATCCATTATTATATGTTTCTCCACAACGTTATGCTAAGAAACGTATTACCTCAACGAGAGTTAAATTTACCGACTTTTCTTATAATGCTGATTTTCAATTAGATGATAAAAATGATATTGCTAAATTTGTTGAAAAATTCAAAAATGATAGCGATGGTAAAGTGCGTAAAAATGAACATATTATGTATATGCCAAGTATTAATGATATTTTAGATGAAGCCCAGGCGAGTGGTTTTATTATTGAATCACAAATTGATTTATTACAATGTCAATATGAATATCAATATTTGTATGTTTTAATAAAACCCAATTAAAAAAATTGAAATAGAATTATATTGTTTAAAAAATCTATATAATTGTAACCATGATCTCGTTTAATCAACTATTTACCTTTGTATTATTAATGTCATCCAAATATAATATTGATTCTTCTCATTCAGAAAGTCATAGTATGGAAGTACTACATTTTGCTGATGAAAATTATAACAGCCAATTATTCTTTAATCCAAATTTGGAAAAACAATTAAATGTTATACATTGTGCTGCTATTTTACATGATATGTGTGACAAAAAATATATAGATGAAGAAAAGGGAATGAAAGAAATTGAATACTTCTTATACGATAAAATTACTCCGGAAGAACTATTTTATACAAAAAAAATAATAGAAACTTTGTCATATTCAACAGTAAAAAAAAATGGATATCCTTATCTTGGAGAATATGAATTAGCTTATCATATTGTTAGAGAAGCGGATTTATTAAGTTCTTATAATTTTGATAGAACTATGATTTATAATCTAAATAGAGGAAATAGTTTATTATCATCTTATACAAATTCACTAAAATTATTTGAAGAACGTGTATTTAATTATAATCAAGACAAATTGTTTATTTCTGAATATGCGAAACAAAAATCTTATCTTTTAACAGTTGACTCTTTACAAAAAATAGCGTCTTGGAATCGGATTTTATATAAAACGAAAGTTTAGTAAAAATTATAAAAGATTAAAGCTTTACACAATAAAAATAATATAAAATTAAAAAATAAATATATTTCAATAAATATAAGGATATGGAAAATGATGAAGAATTTAAATATACAATTATAACAACTGGATTAAAAGCCGAAGCATATAAAAGGATGTTTGTGGATTATGAAGAATTTTTGAAATTACAATTAAATTTATATAAAAAAGAAAAGGAGGAAAAAGAAAAAGATCTAGTAAATGTAGATAGACTATCATGTATTATTAATTTTTTTATTTTTAATAGCATAATGACATGTTTATCGTGTGGTATTTATTATTTACGCCGTTAATAATGTTTTTTTATATAAATATATGGTTACCAAAAAAATGTTAAATGATGTGATATTCTTATGATATATGGTAATAAAATTATGTAATATTTTGGTAGTATTTTTCCAAATACTTTTCCAACTTGATTCTACAACAAAGTTAGAAAAGTGAATTGGTTTTTGATTTTTTTACTTCGTTATAACATTTTTAAAAATGTCTAATTTTGAAAATCCCAAATACTTTTTGAAAAAAGTTGCGAAAACCGGCTTGTGACGAAAATGCTCTTATGTTTGATTTTTATTAGTTTTTTTTGTTATGATATTTTTTTTTGTTTTTTTTAGAAAAAGATTTAGGGATTTTTTATTAGTCTAATATACTAATGGATACTAATGAAAAATCCCCAAAAACACAAAGTGATTTTTTTTGTTTAAATTGTCATTAAATTACATGTAGTTTAAAAGATTACAACAAACATTGCTCAACTGAAAAACATAAAAGACTAACAAATACTAATGATTTATCCCAAAAATCCCAAAAAATTTTTAAATGTATTTGCGAAAAAGAATATAAACATATGGCATCGTTATGTAAACACAAAAAAGTATGCTGTAAAATTATTACTACAAATTTAGAAAACCTAGAAAATTTATCTAAAAAGGAATTAAGTTTAAAAATAGATAAATTATTTTTATAATTTTTTTATTACGTTATAAATATATGCGATATTTATACATAAAAAAATTATTTATTCTAATTACATTTATTAAAAATATTTTAGCAATTTCTTACTTCGTTGAAACGATAAAAAATAATGCTGTGTTATGTAAAAATTGTATTTATTTTAAACCAAAAAGTTTTGGTATACATAAATGTACAAAATTTGGTGAATTGGATATAGTTTCAGGAAGAATAGAATATGATAGTGCTTACAAATGTAGATTAGATTCAAATTGTTGTGGTATGGAAGCAAAATACTTTCAAGAAAGAACTAATGGATCAAAAATAGAAAATATAATAAAACAATATGAATAATTGGAGTGTTATAACGAAGTAAGAAAAAGAGATTTGTTAGTTTACATATAAAAAAATAAATATTTATAAGAAATAATGATATTATATATATTAGGATTTATAATATTATGTATAATTATTTTTTTTTTATATATACGTTTAAGATACCAATTTTGGGCATTACAGCCGGTATTTCATTTTTATGATTTGTATTATTGGTTTGTAAATGTAGGTATAATTAGACATGAATTGCCAGAAAAGAATCGTTATACAAATTTTAATAATATTATAACAAAGCCATTTGAAAACATTGATCCAAGATTATTAAAAGAAGTGATTTTGTTGATACAATTGAACTATTTAAGAAATAAAGAAAATACTTATAGTCCAAAAAAGGAAAATATTGTACCCTATTTTATAGGACATAATTGTAAAACTTATTGGTCTTATTATTTAGAGTCAGAAGTATTAATGGATATAAAAACTGGAAAAACCATAAAAGAAGAAAAGATAATAGGAATAATCACATGTAGACCATTACATGTAAGAATAATTAATTCATTAAAAGAAGATTCATTGGATGTATATTATGTGGATTATTTATGTGTAGAAAAGCATTGGAGAAAAAAAAATATAGCACCACAATTGATCCAAACACATGAATATAATCAATCGCATCAAAATAAAAAAATAAGTGTTAGTTTATTTAAGAGAGAAGAGGAACTAACAGGGATAATTCCTTTGACAGTTTATAAAACATATTGTTTTAATATGAGAAACTGGGTAACACAGCCTCTTTTAGACGCAAGAATAAAGGTTCTCACAGGAGATAAACAAAATATGTATTATTTTTATAATTTTTTAATTGAAACAACTAACAAGTCTGAATCTAAATTTGATATTGTAATTTATCCAGAGATGAGTAATATAATAGAATTAGTAACAACAAAAAACTTATATGTAAAAATGTTAATAGTAGATGGTGTAATAGAAGCAGTTTATGTATTTAAAAAAACATGTACATTTATAGAGAAGGATAAAGAAATAATATCATTAATAGCATCAATTTTTAAAGAAAATTCAGAACTAACAAAAAATGAATTCATTCAAGGATTTAAAGCAGCATTATGGTCAATAATAAAAGAAAATAAAAATTTCAGTTATTTAGTGATAGAGAATATAAGTGATAATACATGTATAATAAATAACATATCTTTGAAAACACATCCGTTGATAGTATCACCAATGGCTTATTTTTTCTATAATTTCGCATATAGTCCCTTTAAGTCGGAGAAGTGTTTTATATTAAATTAAAGAAACGAATTTAAAGGGCTTTAAATAGGAATTTATATATTATTTAGAAACGAATTTAAAGGGCTTTAAATAGGAATTAATATATTATTTTGCGTCTTTTATTACATAAAATGGGTTACCACAATACATACAAATGCGAATATTGTTTATAGCGGGTGAATAAACAATTGGATTCAATTTGCTACATTTTGTACACTTAACAATCCGATTTAGATTAGCTACATTTTTGTTAGTTTTATCCTTTGAAAACAGATGATTCCTATAGCCTTTAAACATTATATATTATATATATAATGTTTTTTACTTCGAATTATTTATGATTTATTTGTAAGAATGATTTTATCTTACATATTTACCTACTTTTGAAAAACTATCAACTATAAAAATTATAAAGATGCCTAAAAATGAATATAATACAACTTCTTCAGTTACATTTCCTGTTTTTTGATCTTGTTGTTCTTCTAATAAATTTATCATATAATTTAGTTTTTCAATAAGTACTTGATTTGAATTATTTGAATCTTGGTGATTTATTCCTAATTGATTTGAACTTGTTGAATAATAATTTTTATTATGTTCCGATGTAGTATTATTGTTTTTATAAGATGGAACTAAATTCTTAAAATAATTCTTAACTTGAGCGTCATTCATAAAATTGCTTTGTAATTCTTGTAATTGTAGATTTTCGTCATCTGCTGGTTGGGGAACTAAATTGTTATCTATATTTGACATACCTTCTTGAATTTTTTTTCGTTCTGCTCCTACAGATGTTGGTTTATCAGGAAAATCATATGGATTCATTGGTTTAAAATCATCTGAATGTTTAGCAGATACAGATGAACCTTTAGGATTATAATTACCTAATTCATCGTCATCTGGTGTATTTTGATGAATAGATTGAAGAACTGAATTTACCTTTTGAGAATTTAAATCAGAAGGAAAACGTTGTTTTTGAGTTTTTGTATGTGATTGACGCTTCTTGTTAATAGGTGTATCACTATTATAATTTTGAGTATTATTATTATTTTCACTATCAAATGGTGCTGCTGACATTGCTAAATAAGACATTCTCTTAATAAAAAATAAGATAATTATTTATGAAACAATCTGAAATTATAATTTTTATAACATAATTTATTATTCAGAAAATATATTATATAATTAATATAGAATGAGTGTAAAAACTAACAGTGTTGTTGCTCTTTTTTTTATATTGGTAATAATTTTAGTTATAAATCCTAATTTTATAAACAGTATAAATAGTACTATTTTAGGCAGATTATTCTTAATATGTCTTCTCATATTTTTCGCAATGAATAATATAACTTTAGCATTATTAACTTTATTTATTATTATTATTCTTTTAAATAATCATGATTCATTTGTAGAAGGAATGGAAAATATACAAACTCCAGATACTATTGGTGAAGAAAATGTACCTGTTACAGGAGCACAACAAGTTTTAACCAAGGATGCTGTTAAACAAAAGATTGAGGATAGAATTAGTGATTTAAAGGCTAAAGCACAAGCAGGTCAAACTTCAGGTAACCAAACTTCAGGTAACCAAACTCAAACACAAACAAATGATTCTAATTCGGGTATGGACAAAGAAGATATTAAAAATGCTATACAAAGTATTTCATCTAGTTCAATTCCTGTAGATAAAAAAACATTTAATTCAACTGATAATGTTCAGCCATCAACATCTAGCATGCTTACAAATAAAGCTTCGTTAACTGAGGGGTTTTACCCATGTGCTGCTAGTATTGTATTTTAAGCAAATTATTTTACTGTTACAATATATATGACAAAAATATATTTAAAAATATTAATTTCAATTGTAATAGTTTTATGGATTTTTTATTTTATTCAATATTATTACAAAATTGAACCATTTACACCAAGACTAAATTCTATATATAATCCAACGGTTAGAAAGTTTAATAAAATATATGAAAACTTTATGAATCCTATTAAAGGAACAATTATAACAATTTTCAATAAAATATATAGGTATTGAATTTATAAGTAATGAATTTATAAGTATTAAATTTATAAGTAATGAATTTATAAGTATTGAATCAATAAGTATTTAGTTTTTATATCAAAGTTAAAACGAAGTTAAAACGAAGTTAAAACGAAGTTAAAACGAAGAAAAAAAAGTGAATAATTATTTTTTATAAAATATATTTTATATTGAATTAATATAACAATGTATAATATTTTTTTTAATTCAATTGCTTTTATTCATAATCATATATTGTTTTTAAATAATAGTAAATTTTTTGCTGGTGTAGTTATGATTTTACTAAATATAGGTTCAAAATTTATTGCTATTCAATTTAGTAAATCAACTGAGGAATATCTTAAAATGAATGTTACCAAACAGCTATTAATATTTGCGATGGCATGGATGGGTACACGTGATATTTACACTGCTTTAGTTTTAACAGCTGTGTTTACCATTTTATCAGATCATTTATTTAATGAAGAAAGTCCATATTGTTGCGTTCCAGAAAAATATAGAATACTTGCTAAAATAGTAGATAAAAATTTAGATGGTAAAGTTACTGATGAAGAAATAAATAATGCTATCGCTGTTTTAGAAAAAGCTAAAAAGGATAAAATAAGACTAAATCAAAGAAAAAATTTCACTTTATTTGGTAATTATTTAAATGATAGTTATAATAGTTATAATTAATATGCTTTATTTTAATTTATAACTATTAAAACTAGAATATAATAATTTAAAAATCTTTAATTATTATAAGTATGCCTAATGAAAATAATAAAAATGAAAATTCTAATGAAGAAAAAAAAGAACCTAAAGTTCCTAATACATTGATAATTTACATAAAAACCCGAATACCTAATTTTTATAAAATAAATTATGAGCCTTATATGACAGTACCAAATAGTAAAAGTCGTACGGTTTATTTTGACCCTTTAATTGAATATTATACTTTACCTATAAGAAATTTACCCAGTGGAGCACCTACACAAGAATTATATACTCAATTCTTTGAACCAAATCAATTTGATACTATGATGAATCGTATTTTGAGTGATTTTAGATATATGCAGAAACCTAGAACATTAGAAGATGCTACTTCAAGAGGTATTGTAGATAATAATATTGAAATTACATTGAAAACATTGTTTAAAAATAACAATTTATTTTATATTAATAAAAAACCTTATACAATTGTTAACATGAATTGGAATAAAACTAATTGGCAAATAGATACAAAACCATTTGACCGTTTAATACAGGCATTTTCACAAAACTCTGGAAAAGAATTGGAAAAAGCACAAGAGGAACTAGATGATATACCTGAATTTTTAAGACAGGGTAATTTAGCTTCTGCTAATTTAGTAAACGAAGAAAACTCTGATAATTTGGGTTTAGGTATAAAAAATAAAAAAGTAGATATTAATAAATCAGATACTAATATACCTTTACCAATTATTGATGATGAAGGTGTTTTAGAACATATGACTGAAAGAACAAAGAAATTATATGGTGAATTGTTGAAAAAAAATATTCCTATTAATTATTCTGATGAACCAGATATTATTAGAGATCCAATAACATTATCATTATTAACAAATACTATACAACTAGAAGATTTTTATAAAGAATTAAAAAAAACAAATAAGCAATCCGATATTTTAAAATATTACAATGGTTATATAAATAGCAAAAAAAACTTAGCAGATGCTGATTCTAATTATCTTATTAATTTAGAAAATTTAATAAAAGACGAAACAGTATTAAATAATTATTTTATAGAAATAAAATCAGGAAATTCATCAGTTGGATCCGATGTTGGATCTGCTATTGGATCTGATGTTGGATCTAATTTTAGTGGAGGAGCAATTAATATTTCAAATTTAAAAACTGATCCAGAAAAAACCAAAAAAATAGAAATTATAAATAATATAATAGATATTAAAAAAACATATTATAAATCTTTATTTAATTTATCCGACGCATTGTTGAATATATACGAAAGTCAGCAAAAATATTTTTCTAATTTAGTTTTGCTTTTACAAGAAATAAAAAGTGAATATATAAATATTATAAAATATTATAAGCAACCTATTTTAGCAGAAAAATGTATAGAATTTGATATTGATACAATTAGTTTATTATTAAAAAAAGATAATAATAATATTTATTCAGTTTCTTATTTTGATAATTATAAAAAATATAAAAAATGCCATAAATGTTTACAAAAATATAAGGAAAAATTATTAAACCCAAAAATAAATTACAATGATTTAATAAATAAATATTTAGAAAATGATTTTATATCGGATATTGAGGCATTCCAGTATGAAATTTATAATTCATCTATTATTTTATACTATACATTTAATCAATTTGATATTTGGAAAATATTTTATGAATCATTGGATGTATTTGTTAAAAGTATTAGCTCTGATTGTGCTTCTCAAATAAATATCGCTAATATTAGTTTAGAAAAATATAATTCAATGTATACTTTACCGGAGCAAAAAACATTTGTAAAAAGATATAAAATAGATGGTTTGCGAGCTACTGTAGAAAAAGAAGATATTGGTAAGAAAAATAGTAATTTTAATTGGTTTTTAGTGAACTCGGATGGTAATAGAGCTATTACAAAAACAACTGCGAAAAGTAGGAATTATGAAAATGATTTAAATCAAGAAGAGTTATTTATAGATAATAGTAAAACTAAAACAGATGCTTACGATAGTATTATGTTGACATCTTATTTATTAGAAATTCTATGTTTAAGACAACAAAAAGTTTACATATCAGAAGAAAATACAAATCAAATTAGTATTGGTTCTACATACACATTAATTGATTATTATCAAGAAATTATTAAGTATATTAATAATAGTAGTGGTATTTCTAATGAAGATATTCCTGAATCAATTATGTGGGATACCAGACATTATACATCAATAGATTTTTTAGAAAGTAAAATAAAAATTACAAGTAAAATGCAAACAATTTATAATAGTAGAATAAGTGTAATACAAGATTTACAAAAAATACTAGATAATCATTGTGAAAAATTATATGATATTCTTTTTCCTTCAATGACTGAAAAAGGATTTTTAGATCAATGCTTGGGAATTGTAAATGAAAATATAATGTCTTTACCAAAATATACAACAAGAAG
>Ga0114967_10002994_pt1 | contig 14008 bp, 9 predicted proteins | sample M_130628_MF_Meta_FD_92639 | JGI IMG/M metagenome (GOLD analysis project Ga0114967, IMG submission 92639) | Freshwater microbial communities from Lake Montjoie, Canada to study carbon cycling - M_130628_MF_MetaG | ecosystem: Environmental > Aquatic > Freshwater > Lake | place: Lake Montjoie... | reverse complement strand
GTTCACAGCTGGCCGCACAGCCTGCGGCAGCACGACGGCCGGGAAAGGGATTCACAGGAAATCGGATTCGGAGAGTTTACAATCTCCCCGAACCCATTCGCCTCAGGCAGAACCCCTGGACCCTTCGCTCCCACCATGACTTTATCAGCTTTTAGCGGGTCTGATCTGAATGATAGCCATGCTGGAGAAACCGTGTTTGTTGTTGGCGCCGGGCCTCAGTTGGCGGCCGCGTCACCTGAACAACTGCGACAGCTGGAGTCGAAGCCAGCAATCGCGGTCAACAAGGTCTTCTACCGTCTGCGGACTCGCTATTTCCTCTCGGCCTACATCGGCGAAATGATGCTCGCGGTCCAACGGATTCCCAACGCCACGCTCCTCCACATCAGGCCTACTTTTTCGCCCCCCTTACTCCGCGGCATAAACGCATTGAGACGCGTGACTTTTGAACTGGGCATGCCGCTGCCACGTCACCTTGAGAAAGCACAGCCGACCCTGCTTACACGACAGAATGTCGCGCTGGCGGCAACACACCTCGCGTACATCATGGGCGCAAAGCAGATCGTTTATCTTGGCGTGGAGCAACGCAACCAGCTCCATTTCTGGCACTTTGACGAACACTGCCGCGGATTGATTCGCGACGACATCATCTCCCGGGGCGATCCGGATATCCTGCGTATCGATCACCAATACGCCTCAGTTACCCACGACCTTGAGGCATTGGATCGACCCGCCGCAGACTGCATGAAGCCCTTCTATTCTGTCGACCACACGCCGACGTTCGCGGCGTACTTCGATATTCTGCGCAGGAATGGTGTCGATGTCGTCGCCACGACCGCGGAAAGCGTAGTCGCCGCTGCTGGCGCACGGGTCGTAGCCCTAGATGACATCCTCGCTACGTGAAAGTCATCCGCGTCCTGCCTGTCGGCGTTGTCCCTCGATAACCTCGCGCATCTTGGCTGCGACAAAGGCATTTCCACCAGCCAGAGAGAAATGCCGACAGAAATCGCTGACCGCTTTCCTGCATTGCCGGGACGCGGCAGCCTGGATCGTCCGCAGGAGGTCCGCGTCTTGCACATCGGCGGCGCAGCCTGCGTAAGTGATGCAGGAGGCCACCTCGCCGACAATATGGTCTTGCTCGCGTGGGCTGTGTGCGATGATGACAGAAGGCACGCCGATGTGTGCAACCTGCATCATGGTCTGTCCTGCCGACCCTATGAAGAGATCGGCTCCCGCAACCGTGCCGAAGAAATCAGGCCCGATCGATTGTTCCACCAATCGGTTGCCGGACGGCAAGACCACATCTTGACACCGCCGAATGGTGTTGGAAAAGACCTGAATTTCTATGGCCGAAAAGGCTGAATCGATCAGCGGGACGACCCGTTGACGAAGCTGCGAAGGATCAGTCCCGCCGAAAAAGACCACGATGCGTCTGATGTCTTCCCGAAATTCAAAGCGGTTCTCCCACGGCGCCAGAACCTTTCCGGTAACCGCGCAGCAAGGACCATGCGCGACCGCAAGATTTGTCGGCTCGTCCGGTAGAGCTCGATAGAGGCTATTGAACGTGAAGTCGGCTGATGTAGCCGGCCGCGACTCGAAGACAAAGACCGTGTTCCCGTTCGCTTGCAGCCGAACCACCACATCCGCCTCAACGTCAAGCGCGTCGAGCACAACGACCGAGTCGCGACACTCAGTTAGATCAAGCTTGTCGGCCGGGAGGTAGCTACGATGCTCGGCCTCAAGAATTTGACGCTCAACGCCATCCCCCTGATAGACAAGAAACTGCTGTGGGAGATCGGCGAACCACTTGGCGATCTCCAGACAACGGTGAATGTGGCCCGTACCGACTATGCGATTGCAGATGGCGACAAACAGGAGACTGCGACGACTCTGGATCGCCTCACCGATGCGCCAATCGAGCCCGTCGTCGATATCGAGACTCTCTTCACGTGGAATTTCAATGAACAGCGGCTGACCGCTGAACCGGCTGCCGGTACACATCAGGTGCTCCATTCTCGTGGCGGTAAACGCCCCGCTCTCTCGCAGAAGGAAACCTTTGGAATACTGCGTGTTGACACGCTCATCGAACAAGGCCGCTGCGCCCGATTCGCCCTCCCGCTGACTCCAGAAAAACCCGTGCGCCCTGACTGCCGCCACAATGCTGGCAGCACCACTCGAATGGATCGCGTCGAGCAGTTTCCGCGCCGTGGCTGGGGAGAGAAGCGGACAGGTGCACTGCACAAGGGCCAGATACTGCGTCGGGAGAATCTGCGTAGCCGCGACGTATCGCGCGACCTCATCGAGCGTTACCGCATCGCCGGCCAGCTCCGGCGGCCGGCGTAGAAACCGTGCCGCTGGATAGGCAGACATCAGATCCTGAACTCGCAGATCATCGCTGGAAACGAGTATGTCGACCTCCCCTGCGAACTGCGACCACAGGCTGAGTGACCACTGGATAAGCGGCCTACCGGCAAATAGGCTGACGTTCTTCCCTGGAAGTCTTTTGGAGTCCCGGCGAGCCGGAATGACCAGCGTACAGATTGCGCTCATGTGGACAGCACCCCGTTAGCCATCCACCACAACAACCATTTCCGCTGAGCCATGGCACCCGTGCCGGGATGAGAACCCTTCATGCAAGGTCCTCACGCAGAAGAGGGCTCGTCTTGCCAACAGTGCGGACGGCAGTTCGCCCCACAACGTCATCCCACTCGCTCACCGGAATTCCAGTCGCCCCCCGCAGCGCAATCAGATCACAACCTGCAACCACCTCGCCAGCATTGATCTGCCTAACGGCAAAAATGGTTCGGCGGGCATAGTGCCGCGCCGTCGCCTCGTCCGCCAACGCCTCCTTCTTGGACTGCCCTAAAAGCAGTTGCACGAATTCGCACTGCTCGCGAAAACGCCGACAGTCCGCCGCATCCATGGCGTGGTAGTGGTCGTTCCCAGAAAGAGTCTTATCGAATGTGAAATGCTTCTCCAGCACTACCGCTCCGGCCAGCCATGCTGCGATCAGCGGAAGCATGTCCGGCGTTGGCCTGGTGTGGTCGGAATAACCGATGAGCCTTCCTGGAAAAAGACGGCTCAGATCACTCACCATAGCCAGATTCGCAGACTGGTAGTCGCACGGGTATTTCAGAATGCAATGCATAACGATCACATCCGCCGCCCCAGCCTCTTCGAGGATACGGATCGCGCATTCGATTTCATCGGGATTGCTGGCACCTGTCGACATCACAACTGGCTTGCGACATTCCCCGACGGCACGTAGCAGCGGCACGTTCGTGATGTCTGCGGATGCCACCTTGAAAAACGGACAGATCGGTTCTAGGAATCGAACCGCTTCCAGATCGAACGGCGTGCTGAGAAAATCAATACCGATCTCGCGGGAATATGCCGCCAGATATTCATAATCGCCTTTGTCAAACACGTCGTATTTTTTGAACAGCTCAAACTGTGATGGTGTTGGCTCCTCTCGAAGATCCCAATATGCGGGACTCGTCAGCGCGGCAAGCTTTTCGGCCTTATATGATTGAAATTTAGCGGCATCGGCGCCACCTTCCTTGGCGAGGCGGATGAGATCCATCGCGCGTTCGATGCTGCCCTCATGATTCACACCGATTTCAGCAATCAGATACGGGCGTGAGTGAGGCTGGATCACCCGAGATCCCAGCTGAACCGGCTTGACATCACCGCGTGCCATCAATTCACCCTCTTCGGTAGTATTCAATTACGAACAGGTATCGGGGACCCGGCGCCACGGTCACGGAAGAGCTCTGAGGAAGTCTGTCATTCGATTCTTCAGCATTAAAACCCGATCCCATGGCGCACGAAACAGGCTTAGGTCGTTGGCGAGAAACGACTCCACTGCTTCCCGAAGCATATATTCCATGCCTATTGAAGCTACTTGCTCATCCTCGGCAAGCGGCGTCGCGGCCGCAAGGGGCTCGAGCGCTGGGATGACCCACCCCCCGAGAAGTCGCCCCGCACCGAAACCCCGAGAATCCTCCGCCAGCAAGATTGACGGCTTCCTGAGGTTTGTGCAGAGAAGATGCGCATGGACGCGGTAGCCTATATGGAGCGAACAATTGTTATAGAGCTCTATCATGCGTTCCGACGCCCCCGAAATATCGCACCAGGCTATGCTCCTGTCCATCACCCAGGCCAGCAACTGGCGGTCGGCAACTGCTGCCCCTGCCCCGTACGCGGCCGTATAATCCTTCGCGGAAGGAGCGTGGTGGAAAGCTACCACCACGTTCTCCAAGCCGAAGGTCTGGCACGCGAATTCTACGACTCGGTGAAATTGCTGCTCAAAATCGGTTCCTTCCCGACGCCCTAATACGCCGGCAGAAACCACCACACGCCCGGCATCTCTGGCGGCGACCGGTTGGTCTAACGGAACATCTTCGAAGAAAAGAACTGGGCAACCCGTTACCGTGACATGATCCACACCTGCACAACCCAGAAAGACAGCAGCCTCGATGTCCCGCACGCTGTTGCGGAGTCCGTCGGCCCTGATTCGGGCGAGCAGGTATCGGGTATCAGGCGTTGGAATCGTACCAGTGACGGCGCTCCACCGACCGTCTTTGTGATTCCACCCTAAACCCATAGTTACGATCGGCACCCGGATTCTACCGAGCATCGGCGGCAGTAGATCATAGGGGGACACCATTCGCTGCCGAACCGCAGGACCGCCGCAGAGGATCAAAGCCTTGGCAGCGTTTATCGTGGCCAACTTTGCGTCGTTGATAGGTTCCCATGAGTTGAGATTGTGAACCTGACGATCAGGCCGCACTTGCTTCAGAAGCGAGTGCGCGCTGTGCCGAATAAGGAAGTCACCCGCGTTGTTACGCGCCCCAGTCAAAGTGACATACATTGTTCACATTCCCAATACACTAGCCGATCTCAACGACGCAGATCGACTGGGGGCACCGGTAAGCTCGTGCCTCGATCAAAGCCCTGATCACACAGGGCCGCCGCTATCTCGCCATGGGTCGTGGGACCGTGTGCCCGATTTTGGTGATGCAGCCCTTGCGACATCGGAGGGTTCCCCTGGTCACGTCGCCGACACGTGACTGCCCATTCCGTCCTCCGCGGCCACTGCGCGGCGCAGCACGGCCCGCCCCATCAGATAGATCAGAAATCCGATCGGGCCGGCGAGGAACGTGAGCACGAGGCAGAGCGACCGCAGTGGCCAGGGGATCGCCAGCCGCACCGCATCACGGGCGATCCACGCCCCCACCACCATGTCGAAGACCAAGTAATGCGTCCACGCGGCGGCCAAGACCCAGTCGTCGGCGAATGCCCCCCTCAGCCCGCTGAGCGTGAAGAGATTCTCCGGGGGCGGCCCCTGCTCAAGAATTTTCCAGACCAGCACAGCCGCATAGCAGGCAGCCAGCGCCCCCGGCACAACCACGGCACAGAGCAACCCCGACACGATCCGCCGCGCCGGAAAGAGCACCAAGCCGATCCAGGCCACCAGAGCGAGTGTGTTGGTGATTTCAAAGAAGCGTTGTGGAGTCATCAGGGTTCTCGAGGAGGTGATAGGTCCTGGGAAAAGGGCCAACTGTTATTCCTGCCGCGAAATCCCATTCTAGTTCGGCTTTCGTAGCGCTTCGGCTGCGGGACGGCGCTGGTTACGTCACTTGCCCGCAGCTGCTCGGTGCTCGTCGAGCGTTCGCCGACCCCTCCGCCTCCGTCACCCGATGTATTTACTCGGTCGTCGCTCCAGCTACGCCAGAGGCGCTTGAGCCAATCCCAACGGGCAGGAGCGGCCGCGTTTCTGATACCGACTCAATCCGGCCGTCGCGCAGGCGGATAATCCGCCGGGCCCGTTCGGCGATGTCGTTCTCATGGGTCACCATCACAATCGTCCGCCCGGCCCGGTTGAGCGCATCGAGCAGGTTCATGATGTCGTGGCTGGTGGCGGTGTCGAGATTGCCGGTTGGCTCGTCGGCCAGAATCACATGCGGGTTGTTGACCAGCGCCCTCGCGATCGCCACCCGCTGCTGCTGTCCTCCGGAAAGCTCCGTGGGCCGGTGGCCGAGCCGGCCCGAGAGGCCGACCAGTTCCGCAAGCTTGAGGCAGCGCTCGCGGCCGCCGGGCAGCGGGGGCCGCTGGTAAGAAAGCGGCACCTCGATATTCTCCACCACGCTCAACTGCTGAATGAGATTGTACGACTGAAAAATAAAGCCGAGATACCGGCCGCGGACGCGCGAGAGCGTTTCGTCATCCATCGCCGCCACATCCTGGCCGGCAAGGAAATATTGCCCAGAGGTGGGCCGATCGAGACAGCCGAGCACATTGAGCAGCGTGCTTTTCCCTGAGCCCGACGAGCCCATGATCGCCACAAAATCCCCCTGCTGGAATTCGACCGACACGTTGTTGAGCGCCTTCACCTGATGGCCGCCGAGCGTGTAAACCTTCGACACCCCCACGATGCTGGCCACGCTCTGCCGCTGGGAAACAGGCTGCAGATTATTCATGACGCAGCGCCTCGATCGGGTCCATGTTGGCGGCCCGGCGGGCCGGATAGATGCCGAAGATGATCCCCACGCCAACAGAAATCCCAAACGCCGCGATGATCGACCAGGGGGCCAGCCGGGGCTCCAGATTGCGAATGTTGGGGGGCAGCGCCCTCCACACTTCCGGCAAGAATGTGTTCACAAGTTGCCTGATGCCGCTGACCGTTGGCCCGCAGAGAAAGCCGACCAGCACCCCCAGCAGCCCGCCGGTGCCAGAAAGAACGACCGTCTCCCAGAGAAACTGCTGCACGATCTCCCCCTTGGTCGCCCCCAGCGCCCTGCGGATGCCAATCTCGCGCGTGCGCTCCGTCACGGTGGCCAGCATGATATTCATGATGCCGATGCCCCCCACCAAGAGCGAAATGCCCGCGATCAGCAGCAGGAGCACGTTAAACATCGCGCGCATCGTTTCGGCCTGTTCGAGCAGCTCCTTCGGCACCACGACGGCGTAGTCGACGTTCTTGTGGTAGCGCTGCAGCAGTGCGCGGATGATGTCGGCAGTGGCATCAACCTCACCCATGTCCTCCACAACAGCCGTGATCTGCGTCAGTTCGACCGTTTCCAGCTGCGTGGCCCCGGCGCGCACGGTAAAGACACGGTCGCCGATCCGCGCGCGGAACGTGGAGAGAGGAATGTAGACATCCCGGTCATATTGCCGGGCATCGAGGCTGCCGCCGATCGCCGCGGCCGCCGTTCGCTCCGCGGCGATCCCCACCACCACATAAAACTCCGTCCCGAGTTGCACCGCCCGGCCGAGCGGATCTTCGATCGGAAAGAGCTTGGCGGCCGCCTCCCAGGCGAGCACCACCACATTGGAGCAGCCCTGCATGTCGACCTGGGAAATCGGCCGGCCGCGGGCGATCTTGAGCCGGTTCATCCCGAAATAGTCAGGCGTGCAGCCGATCACCTGACCATCGATGAAGTGCTCCCGGTGACGCACCTCGCGGCTGATCTCCCGCATCGGTACCGCCCGTTTGATGGTGGGCACATTGGTCACAATCCGCTCGTAGTCGTCGCGGAGCAGGCCGTAGCTGATGCCGAAGCGGCTGCCCACCTCCCGGGAAGATTCCTCGGCCGGCTTGATGCTGCGCACGATGATGCTGGTGGCGCCCAGATCCTTGATCTGCTGCTGGGCCTGATAGCTCACCCCCTCCCCCATCGCCACCAGCCAGATCACGGCGGTGACACCGATGAGGATGCCGAGCACCGCTAGCGCCGAGCGGAGTTTGTGCAGCATGAGGCTGCGAAAACCGAGGCGAAGTTGCTGGAAGAGGTTCACGCTGACGCTTCCTGCCGGTGAACCGGCCCCCGCTTGCCATCCATCGATCGCTGTGTCTGCGGCGAAGCGCCGGCACCTTGTTCCTAGCCGTTTGGGCCCGACAGGTTATCCCCGGGGCTTGGCAGCCGCTGCGGTGCTGCGTGGCCCGCGCCGCTTCCCACCACCCTCACCGGAGCCGGGAGACTCCTCACCATCGGTCGGTTCCTCGCCGATGGCGGCGCGTGGATTGAGCACCACGACGTCTCCCTCCAGCAGCCCGTCGGTGATCTCGATCAGCTTGTCGTTCCCCTGGCCGAGCGTCACCTCGCGGCGTTCCACAGCCTCTCCCCGGCGCACTCCACAGAAAAACTTTCCCCGCTGCTCGGCCACAGCCGCCACCGGCACGGCAATCACATCCTCAAGTTGGGCCACGATGATTTCCACCTCGGCGGTGAACCCGGGGCGGAGATCGCCCGGCTCGCCGTCGATCCGCACCTGCACGATGTATTTTTTCGCAGTCGACATCCAGTTCGACTGTGGCCGGTTGGCGACCGAGGCGACCGTGCCCTCGAAATCGCGCCCCTGCACCCGGATGCGGGCCCGCATCCCGCTGCGGATCTTGTCGACTTTCGCCTCGTGCACCTCCACGTCGGCCCGCATACGGTTGAGATTGGGCAGCCGGAGGATCGTGGTTCCCTCGTTGACCTTCGCGCCATTCTTAATTTCAGATTCGCGGTCGCGATTGCGCTCGTTGGCGTAGATCACCAGGCCATCCTTGGGAGCCTTGAGCACACACTTGGCGAGCTGGGAGGTGAGCCGGTCGAGCTTGGCCTTCTCCAGATCGAGCGAGGCCTGTTCGCTGTCGCGTTTCGCCTCCGCTGCATCCCGCTTGCTCTCCAGCTCCGTGATCATTTTCGGGCGTCCGAATCGCTCCAGCACGTCGAGCGCGATTTCGGCGGTGCCGAGATCGAGCTTGGCCCGATCGACGGCCGACTTCTGCGCATCGAGCTGCTGCGGAGTGATATAGCCCTTGCGAAACATCCGCTCCCCATGCTCAAGCGAATTCTTGGTGGCCTGCAGACGCTCGGTTGCAGCCGTCACGTCCGACTCCGCTTTGCGCAGATCCTTCTTGTAGGTGCCCTCGACATACTCCTCCACTGCGATGGTGGAAGCGCTGTAATCCTTGGACGCCTGAATGTTGGCGGCACGGGCCTTCTCATAAGCGATCTTCTGGGCCGACACATCCTCCGCGAGCTTGGAGCTGTCGAGCTTCACCAGCTCCGTTCCCTCGGTGACACGCGAGCCATCCTCGATCAGCCACACAATCGTGGCCCCCCCCGCCACGCCGCAGACGACGTCGACATTCTCATCGCTCACCATGCTGCCATCCTCGGTCACGCTAATGAGCAGTTCACCGCGTTCGACGGTGTGGGAAGGGATGTTCGCCAGCGGGTTGGCCCCGCTCCCCTTGCCGATATGGGCCAGCACCCAGGGGGACGCCGCGGCACCGCCAGCCACTACAGCCAGGAAAAGGAGCGTTTTCCAGGGGATGCGGAAGCGGCGGCGGAGCGGTTCTACGGCCTGTTCGACGATCGGATCGCCGAGAATCCCGGTGATCGCGGCGACATCGGCTCCGGTAGACCGCGGCGGCGCGGCGGCCGGCGTGGTGAGATCCTGCTGGGTGTTTTGCATGGCGACCAACTCCCCCTGAATCCGGGATTCGCAAGCTTCGTGTGGCGGAAAGAGGAGCCGTCTGCCCCCTTGGCTTCAATACCTGAACCAACCCTGATTCTACACCTTCAGCCGCCCCTGCCGGCGCCAGCGGAGGTGAACCTAGTGAAAAAACAATTGTCAGTCCTTCTCCGCGGTGCGGTCTCCACCACCCAAGGAGGGCAGGCCGGGGATTTCGAGTGGCCAGAGGCGGTTCGGCCTGGCCGCTGCCGCGGCACCGGCTTCGGCGGGAGCTGGAATCGGCTCGGCCTGCACGGCGGGACGGGGCGCGGGAGTGGCGGGGAGTTCTTTTCCGTTGTCATCGACATTGGCAGCCTTCGGGGCCGGAGCGTCGACCTCCTCGAGGTGCCGCAGCCACTCCGGCGGAACCGGCGGGGGGAGCGGCATTTCGTCCTCGGTGGCCCGCTCGGCAAACGTGAAGGGGCGATCGATCCACATCCCGTCGTCGGTCAGTTCCATCACCCCCATCTGCTGGGCCAGAGCCGCCCGGGTGGCGTAGTAGTTGATCCAGATGCTCGTCAGCGCGTCCTGCGAACTGCGCAGATCGTTGAACGCGAAGATCAGATTGAGCGTGGCAGTGGGGCCGAGCTGGCCGGCGGTCGGATCGTTCGTGGTGGTGCCGTCGGCACCAGGCATTGGGGGAGGAGGCGCCGGCTGGTTGAGCGTGAGCCGGGTCTGATCGACGCGGCGAATGGCGATGATCACGGCCCGCCGCTGGGTTTCCAGATTCCGCTTATCCAGATCGAGCTGTCGCAGCGAATTCCGCAGCGAGAGCTTGATTCGATCCTCATATTGAATCTGCTGCCGGCGCACCTGCTGGTAGTCGAGGATGGCCTGGCGAAAATTATTGCGCTCGGTGAGCCTGGTGAGGGGAGCATCAAACTGCAGGCCTGCCGAAAGCCCTCCGGTGGGAGTGCGGAATTTCGCCGGATTGTTGCCGACGGTACTGACATCCCCCGCCACGATCACGTCCAAGCCGGCCAGCAGCGACATCGCGTTGAACTGGATCAGCCGCCACTGGTCAACCAGCGCCGCCCGGTTGTTCATCCAGTCGAGCCGGTTGGCGCGGGCGATCTCAAAGGCCGCATCGGGATCGAGCGGCTCCAGATCGATCGCGATCGCCTCGACACGCGAACGGGCCTGGATGAGCGACATCTCATCGACCGCCCCCGACACATCGGTGACCAGCTTCACCAGCTTGTCGGCAGTGGCGCGGAGGTTGGCGGCGGTGATCCCCTTCTGCAGCAGGTCGATCTCCCCCTCCGCCTGCCGCGCACGCTCCAGCAGCCGGCCGAGGTCGTCTTTGAGAAGCCGCATTTCCCCAGCAAACGTCTCCCGCTCCGTCGGCCGCATCCCCGCCAGCCGGCCAGCTGACTTCGTAGCGGCCAACTTCAGATCGCCATCGATCGCCCCTGCCTGCGCCTCCACCCGCTTGCGCAGCGAACCCAGTTTGTCGAGGCTCGCCTCGATCACCTGCCGGGCAGCGTCATCCTCGTCAGCCTCGGTCTGCGGATCGGCCGCGGCGGCATCAAACTTCGGATCTTCTGGACCGATCGCTGCCTCGGAACCCGCAGACGAGCTTCTAGCCGCCAGTTCCTCCGCCGCCAGTGCGGGATCCTCAGTGCTTTCAGTGTCGGCATCAGCTGTGGCGTCAGGAGGTGGAATTTCCTCCGGTCCGTCGCCTGTCGCCTCATCGACGCGGGGATCTTCTGTTTCCTTGAGGCTCTCCTCGCTGCCGAATGAGTTGGCAGCCAGAAAGTCGCCGAAGTCGTTTTGCAGCGACTGAACTTCGGGACTGATGAACTGAAACGGCTTGATGAATGTTTCGTCGAGGGCCACCGGCGTGTCGGAGGGGAGGCAGAGGACGTTGACCTTGAAAGCCTCGAGCTGATTGGTGAGCGATGTCTTGGCCTGCAGCAGGCCGGCTCGGCCGGTTTCCACGCTCTGGCGGAGCTGATCGACCTGATCAAGGCCGACGGTGCCTGCCTCGAGATTGGCATCGAGCAGCGCCAAGGCCCGCTGCTGAGCGGCGAGATTCTGTTCGGCGTTGCGGATCTGCTGTCGCAGCTGAAGGAGGCCGAGGAAGCCGCCGATGTTGCCGGCACCGCCACCGGCAAAGCCCGCCCCGCCGGTGCCGCCGCCACCGGTCTGCAGGCCGACGCCATTGCCGCCGAAGAACACGCCACCAATGTTGCCGAAGCCACCGACGCCGGTGCCAGTGAAACCAGAAAATCCAGTGCCACCGAAAAATCCACCGCGGCGCTGCAACTGCTGCGGCGTGCTGCCTCCCAAGGCCACCTGCAGGAAAAAGCCCTGCCGGTAGTACTGCAGCAGACGCACGTTTCCCAAGAGCGCCCGCTCCACGATCGTGAGTGGCTCAAGTGCGATCGAGCGGCCGGAGCGGCGCAAGAGCGGCTGGATGAAGTTGAAGTTCACCAAGGAGACGTTGGTATATTTGTCTGGCCCGGCAAACTGCCACATGATCGAGTTGGCCACTACAACAACGAGCGTGCCGGCAGTGGCAAAGTATCTCTTGGCCTGCAGCGTGGAGGCGGTGGTCCAGGTGGACGATTCACCGGCAGCGTTGAGCGGTCCGCGGTCGCCATAAGCGGTGGCGTTACCACCGTAGAGTTGAATATCAAACCGGAATCGCTCGGTGCTGACGTCGAGGGCGGAGAGATAGAGCGTCTCCATCTGATCCTGCCAGTCGAGCGAATTGAGGTAAGCCAGCCGGATCGCTGAATCGAGCGAGAGCTTGATGGCGCCAGAGTCGGTGATCTCTGCCACCTCGCACAGCCTCTCCCGCCAGGCGGGGTTGTCGAGGCTGGTGCGATCGCCGTTGTTGTGCCACTTGGGCCAGCCCTTCTTGCCGTCGACGCAATGCATGTAGCGATGGGACGTCGGATCGTCCGGCGGCATCGGCGGGAAGATCTGGTTGTAGGCGTCGTAAAATCGGCTCCGCTCGTCCTGACGAACATTGAAGCTCGCCGGCACCGCCCAGCGGGGATCGCACGATTTCTCAGCCAGAAGCGTGCTCACCTCCCGATCGGCCTGCACGTAATAGCGGCCGCGGGTGCAGCCGGGCGCACCGCCAGCCAGCACGGCTATCGCCAGCACGGCATGCAGGAGTTGGAGGGAGGACAACCGCTTCGCCATGACTGATGAATCCAGGCCCCCCTGGAAACGCGTCTGTCAGGAATGCCCGCTGGTGGTACGGCGCAACCGCCACCATCAGGCATCGGGAGGGTTATCGTCTGAATACCCCTCGCGACTTGAGCGGTTTTGGCGTTTGGGAGGGCTGGGCAGATTTTTCTGGACGGGCGGGAAAGTTTGCTCAGTCGGCGCGGCCCGCACAACCGATACCACCTTCCAGAAGTCTGTTTTTCTCCCGGAAAGGCCACTGGCCCTTCCCGGCCGACTGAAACCGAGGCGGTATGGACCGGCGTTGCTGGTGGTGTGCGCTGGGTTGGTGGGGGTCGCTGCTGCTGGCGACCACGGCCGCCGCTGCGCAGACTGAGCCGCTGGGCTATCCAGAGAGCCTGGGCGACGAACCGCCGGCGAGCCCCGTGGTGCGGAAACGGGCTGATGAGCCACAGGTGCCGGCCGGCCTCGATCCCTACCGGGCACCGGCCCACGCCAGCGATCCCGACGGCCTGCTCGCCTGGTTTCAGGAGCCGGCGCCAGCCTCCCCCTGCGACCGGGAGCTGGTCGACCCGGCTTGGATGGGGCCGGGGGAATATGCCTATCACCTGTCAGACGAGCACTGCTGGTGCTCCCGCGATCACACCCGCGCCTTCCGCATGAACTACATGGGTCGGCTGTGGCTGTCGGCCGATCTTCTCCTCTGGGCCACCTCCGGCAACTCGCTGCCGGGCCTGGTCACGTCCAGCCCCACCGGCACCCCCGCCTCGCAGGCGGGCGTCATCGGCCAGCCCGGAACGAGCATTCTTTTTGGCAACGACTGGGTCCCCGGCACGATGCGCCCCGGCGGCCGGGTGACCGTCGGCTATTGGTTCGACCCGCGCCAACTCGACGGCATCGACGCACAGTATTTCGAACTGGCCGATGCAACTTCGAGCGGCACGTTCGGTAATCAGGGGGGAAGTCGTCTGCTGGCCCGCCCCTATGTCGATGCCGTGACAGGCCAGCAGGCGGCGGTTCTCTTCCCGCCCCCCTACACGCTCCCCGCCGATCCGGCGCTGCTCGATCGCTCCATCACCGCCAGACAGGCGACGCGGTTTCAGGGATTCGATCTGATCCTCCGCCGGTCGCTCACCTGCGACTCGTTCCACCGCCGCTGGCTCGTCGGTGGCTACCGCTTCCTGCAACTCAACGATTCGCTGAATATCACCGATTCCTCGGTCGTCTCCTCCGGTCCCGCCCCCGGCTATCCGCTGACCAACATCGTCGCCACCGATTCGTTCAAGGCCCAGACGCAGTTTCAGGGAGGCGAGTTCGGCATCATCGAACGCTGGTGGCAGCAGCGCTGGTCGCTGCAGGT
>Ga0114967_10002993_pt1 | contig 14009 bp, 11 predicted proteins | sample M_130628_MF_Meta_FD_92639 | JGI IMG/M metagenome (GOLD analysis project Ga0114967, IMG submission 92639) | Freshwater microbial communities from Lake Montjoie, Canada to study carbon cycling - M_130628_MF_MetaG | ecosystem: Environmental > Aquatic > Freshwater > Lake | place: Lake Montjoie... | reverse complement strand
TGAGGCGAAGGTCTCGGCGGGCCGCCAGCCGATCTCGGCCTGAATCTTGCCCGAGTCGATCGCATACCGGCGGTCGTGGCCGGGCCGGTCGGAAACATGCCGGATAAGCGACTCGCTCGGCTCGCGGCCGGGGGCAAAGCAGAGCCTGTCGACGGTCCGGCAGATCGTGTGCACCACCTCCAGATTGGTGCACTCTCCGCCGCCGCCAATGTTATAGACCTCGCCGCAGCGGCCGCGCTCCAAAACCTGACGGATCGCCCGGCAGTGGTCGGCCACATAGAGCCAGTCGCGGATCTGGCCACCATCGCCATACACCGGCAGCGGCCGCCGCTCGAGGCAGTTGACGATCATCAGCGGGATCAGCTTTTCGGGAAACTGGTAGGGGCCGTAGTTGTTGGAACAGTTGGTGACCAGCGTGGGCAGGCCGTAGGTGTGGTGGTAGGCCCGCACGAAGTGATCGCTGGCGGCCTTCGAGGCCGAATAGGGGGAGTTGGGGGCGTAGGGAGTTGTCTCATGAAAGCTCCCGGTGGCGCCGAGCGAACCGTAAACCTCATCGGTCGACACATGCAGAAACCGGAACGCCGAATGCTCCTCTTCTGGCAGGCCCTTCCAGTAGCGACGCACCTCCTCCAGCAGCTGGAACGTCCCGACCACGTTGGTCTCGACGAACGCCGCCGGTGAGTCGATCGATCGGTCGACATGGCTCTCGGCTGCAAAGTGAACCACAGCGCGCGGCCGGTGCTTGGCCAGGAGCGCGCGGGTCAGCGTTGCGTCGCCTATATCCCCCTCCACAAACAGATGCCGCGGATTCCCGGCGACGTCGGTCAGGGAGTCAAGGTTGCCGGCGTAGGTGAGCTTGTCGAGATTGACCAGCGCCGATCGCTCTGCGGCGATCCACTGCCGGACAAACTCTCCGCCGATGAAGCCGGCGCCACCCGTCACGAGAATCGGTTGCATGCTGTTCCTTGCGTTCCTGTCTTGGGGACGTCGCTGCTATTAGGTAAGCAACACTTTTTCCATCTGGGTACGAACCTCCGTCAGCCGAGTGAGATCACCACCGCGCACCTCGGCCGTCGCCCAGCCGGCAAAGCCGATGTCGGCCAGCGCCCGACGCACCCGGTCCCAAGGCACGTCGTCGTCTGCGCTGGCGATCTCTACAAAGGTATCCTTGGCCCGGCTGAAGCCCTTGATGTCGAGCTTCACGCAGCGATGGCCAAAGGCCCGGATCCAGGCATCGGGCTGACAGAATTTCCACGAGTTGCCGACGTCGTAGTACATCCCCACCCAGGGGCTGTGGAAACTATCGACAAATGTAATGAAGCGATCGGCGCTCTGCTCGGGTGGCGCATCGTGGTCGTACATCATCCGGTTCCAGACATTCTCGATCAGGATCGGCTGGCCCAGCGCCGCTGCCAGCGGCACCACTTTTTTGAGTTCCTGCCGGGCGCGCTGCTCGATCTCCTCCGCCGGCCCATCCTCTCCCTTGCCAAGCACGATCAGCACGCCGCTCCCACCGGCGGCATGCGACACACGCAGGCAGTGTTCCAGATTCGCCACCGCGATGTCGCGGTCGTCGGGGGAGGGACTGGAAAGCCGCTTGTTCCAGTGGGCATGATTGATGGCGTTGTGGACGAAGACCCCCGATTCGAGGACGGCGGCGCGGGCCTGCTGCGGCGTGTATTCACCAGCCTGATCGAAATCGACCCCATCGAATCCGGCCTCGCCCGCCATTCGCAGTCGGTCGACAAGGGCCAGCTTTGTGCCGTTGGCTTCGCCGGGAATCATCCCCAGCTTGCAGGAGAGGAGTAACCGCTTCCCCGAGAGCGGTTCGACCAGCGCCTCGATCTCGGGAGCGGCGGCGGGTTCCGCGGCGCGGAGCAGGCTGCCGGTGGCGACCGTGGCCACACCGGCGAGCAGGGAGCGACGGGTGAGCAAGCGGGGGGGAAGAGCAGCGGGCATCGGTTTCTCCTCGATCGCGGGAATGGCCCGGGAGGGCACACGGTCGTTTCAGCGGTTATCCCAGCGCAGAGGCGGGCCGTCCAACCGCCGCGCAAAGTCGCTGCGAAATCCGTTGAACCGGCTGTCGCAGCGACTTTGCGCCGCCAGAGTAGCCGCCCCCAAGCCAACCGCCTGCTTGAGCGTGGCGGCATCGGCCAAGCCCAGCCCCCGCGCCGCCTCGAGCAGCGGCCCCACCTGGGGATCGGCCTGAATCCTCTCGGCTGTTCCAGCCGGGGCGTCAGCGGTGCTGAGCACCTGCTCGTCTCTCCAGATCGTCTCCCACGCCCCGTCATCCATCTTCACCACAAACACCGATTCCACCTTCACCTTTCCGCCCACCGGATCGAGATGCAGACGGGTCGCCCGGAAGTGGCCCTCCTGGCTCGCCTGTGAGCGGGCCGATTCCAGCCAGTCTGGTCGGCCGGCGGCCCCCGGCGCTGTGGGAGTTGGAGGGTTACCTCCCCCCAGCATCTGCGTGAGCAGCGGCAGCAGCGCCGTCATGCCGGGCTCGGCGTTATCGGTCCGCACAAGCAGATTCCCCGTGCCTTGAAAGGCCACCGGCACGCTCAAGGCATCGTCGATGAGCGCAAGCCGTGCCTGCCACTCGCGCTGGTCCTGCGGCAGCGGGGGCAGGCGGTCGCCGAGGTGGGGCGGTTCCTGAGCGGGATCGATGCCGCGCGTCACTAACTCTGCGCCCAGATCGGCGGCCGAACGCTGCTCGACATCCTTGAGACGCTCCCCCCAGGCCCACCGGGCCACGTTTTGTGCGGCAGGCTCAGCAGCGCGGATCCGCCGCACCCGTTTGGCAGCGATCCGCAGCAGGGCAAACTGCGTCTGCTCGGGCTGCTGTGGGCCGGCGTCTGCGGGCGTATCTCCTGCGTCGGCCGCCAGTTCCGCTTCCACGCGCACCAGTTCCCGGCGCAGGAGGGCCAGCGACCGCGTTTTGCTTTCGGGCAGTTCTTCGATTCGCCGCGTGATTCTCTGCTGCAACTGCTCCCGTACCTGCCGGGCCTGTGGACGCTCCTCGGCGGCCAGTGCGGCGGCCGCCTCGGGGGCATGGGCCGCCAGCCAATCGCGTTGCACAGCCACATCGACCGAGCCATCGGCACCGCGGCGCAGCACCGCCCCGCGGATCTCGCCCCCTCCGGCGGTCTCAATCACATCACAGACGCTCCGCTCGGCCCCCCAAGAGGCACCGCACATGAACAGCGCGAGCAGGCAGTAGATCGTTTGCAGCATCGCTTGATGCGGTGCACGAACAGCCCGCAGGCTGCCACCGCCGCCTGAATACACCATGTGTGGTCGCTCCGCTTGAGGTGGCTACGACCGCAGGCTGCGGGCGATCTGCGGGGCGAAGTAGGTCAGGATGCCGTCGGCGCCGGCCCGCTTGATCACCAGCAAGCTTTCCAGCGCCGCCTTCTGGCCGTCGATCCAGCCGTATCCGGCGGCGGCCTGAATCATGGAATACTCACCGCTCACCTGATATGCCAGCGTCGGCACGCCACACGCACCCTTCACCCGCTGGATGATGTCGAGCGCCGTGCCGGCCGGCTTCACCATCACCATATCAGCCCCCTCCGCCACATCGAGCGCCACCTCGCGCAGCGCCTCGTCAGCGTTGGCGGGATCCATCTGATAGGTCTTCTTATCGGCCACGCCGAGAGCCGCCGCAGTGCCCAACGCCCCGGCACTGCCGAGGGCATCGCGAAAGGGACCGTAGAAGGCCGACGCATACTTCGCCGCATAGGCCAGAATGCAGACATCCTGCCGCTGCACGCCATCAAGCGCCCGGCGGATGGCGCCCACCCGGCCGTCCATCATGTCGGAAGGGGCCACGACATGGCAGCCCGCCGCAGCCAGCACCAATGCCTGCCGGCAGAGCACCTCCACCGTCTCGTCGTTGAGCACGCGGCCAGCCTGCACCAGCCCGTCGTGGCCGTGGGGGGTGTAGGGATCGAGCGCCACATCGCAGATGATCCCCAAGCTGTCGCCAACTTCACGACGGATCGCCCGCACCGCCCGGCAGACGAGGCTCTCGGGGTTGAACGCCTCCCGGGCATCGTCCGATTTATGCGCCGCGTCCACCACCGGAAAGAGGGCGACCGCCGGAATGCCCATCTCCACCGCCTGCGTCGCCGCGAGCACCGCTCCCTCCACCGCCAGCCGCTCGACGCCGGGCATCGCCGCCACCGGCTCGCTCTCCTCCCGGCCATGGACAAACAGCGGCCAGATCAGATCGGAGGGCGTCAGCACTGTTTCGGCGACCAGCCGTCGCAGCCAGTCATACTGCCGGGTGCGACGCAAACGCGTGGCCGGAAAGGCCTGACCTGCAGCAGGGGCTGAATACCAAAGCGGGGCATCTGCCATCAGCGAACTCTCAGCGGTTGTCGACAATCACAGCTGATCCCAGCAGCACCGGGGGTGACACAGGATCCCCGACACGTGTCGCCACGGCGCACGATTCCTCAGTCTCCCACACCGCCACCTGCCGGGCCATCACGCCCAGATCGGTAAGCACCCCTGGCGCCACCACCTCGAGCAGATAGCGGGCCATGTTTTCTGCCGTGGGATTCCACGGCATCACGAAATATTTCGTGGGCACCACCCGGCAGATCGATTCCAAGGCGTTGGTGTCGTCTTGGAAAATCAAAAAGGCGTGGTCCCAATGGGCGTCGAGCCAGCCGAGCAGCCGCTGCTTGATCAGCGAAAAATCGACGATCCTGCCGACAGCATCGACCTCGTTACTGCCCGCTGCCGCCACCACCTCCACATCAACCCGGTAGTTGTGGCCATGGAAGAAGGCGCACTTGCTCTCATGGCGGTAGAGCCGATGGCCGGCGCAGAAACGCAGTTGGCGGATCAACGAGAGTTGGGTGACCACCTGCGGGGGAGTGAGCATGGGGTTCCTTTCGCGCGATCCAACCTTCAATCATAGCCCACGCCCGGCTGCCGGGCCGGGCTGATCCGATCCTACAACTGCGTTGGATTGGGAGCTTCGCCGTAGACCGTCTTGGGGTCGAAGGCCTTCTCGTGCTCGGTGAATTCAAGCGCCGTTCCTGCCTCGCGCTGAGATCCCACCGGCACGCGGCGGTAGAAGCAGGAGCGGTAGCCAACATGGCAACTGGCTCCCCCGGCAATCTCCACCCGCAGCCAGACGCAGTCCTGATCGTCGTCGATCCGCATCTCGGCCACCTTCTGGATCAGCCCGCTGGTGGCTCCCTTGTGCCAGAGTTGCTGCCGGCTGCGGCTGAAATAGTGGGCCTCTCCGGTCTGGATCGTGCGGAGCAGAGCTTCCCGGTTCATCACCGCCACCATCAGCACCTCCCCAGAGTGGAAGTCGGTGGTCACGCAGGGGATCAACCCGGAGGGATCAAATTTTGGGGCCAGATCATGCCCCTCCTCCACCTGCTCCACGCTGCGGCGCTGGGAGAAATCGGGCTGGGGTGACGAAGGCACTGCTGGGGTCAAGGGCTTGGGCTCCTTTTGGGTATGCTGCCTTCATGGATTATACCACCGTCTCAGCCGGTCTGGGCCGCTGTCGGCAACCGTCCGTCTCCCCCCTTCTTCCCCAACCGATGCCACCGTTTTCGCCCCGTTTGCACGTCTTGGCGGCTCCTCTGGCGGGAGTGCTGGTGGCGTTGGTCGCGGGGTGTCAGCGGCCGGCACCGCCGGTGGTCGAATTGCCGGTGCCGGAAGTCACCGTTGCAGTTCCATTGGCCCGCGAGGTGACCGACTTCGTCGAATTCACCGGCAACGCTACCGCCGTGGAAACGGTGATGATCAAGGCCCGCGTGTCGGGCTTTATCACCCACGTGCTGTTTCTCGACGGACAGAATGTGCGCCAGGGAGATCCGCTGTTTTCCATCGATGACCGCCCCTACTCGATCGCCCGCGATGTGGCGCTGGCGGAGATCGCCCGCCAACAGGCCGATCTCAACGAACTGCAAAGTGAGGTAGCTCGCAATGATTCGCTCGTGCAGCGCGGGGCCGTGACCCAGGAACAGGCCGGCATCGTGCGGGCCAAGCGGGATGTGGCCGCGGCGCTGCTCGACAAGGCGAAGGCCGGATTGCGGCAGGCCGATCTCGATCTGGAGTTTTGCCGGGTGGTGGCGCCGATCGACGGCCGGATCGGCACCCGCAACGTCACGGTGGGAGATCTCGTTTCGGGGGCTACCGGTTCGGCCACCGCTCTGGCCACAGTGGTCAACACCAATCCGGTTTATTTGACATTCAACGCCGACGAGCGGTCGCTCTTGCTCTCCCGTGAGCGGGCGATTGTCCGGCAGCGGCAGCAGGCCGGCGACGCGGCGGCGGATGTCCAGTGGCGCAATATCAAGGACCTCGGCATCCCCGTGGAGGTGGCGCTGGTCACAGACGAGGGCTTCCCCCGCTCGGGCGTACTCGATTTTGTCGACATCGCCGTGAAGGCCTCCACCGGCACCATTCGCTGCCGAGCGGTGCTCGAAAACCCCGACGGGCTGATCGCGCCGGGAATGTTTGTCCGGCTGCGGATGCCGTTCGGCGATCCACAGCGAGCACTGCTGGTGCCCGACCGGGCGCTCGGTGTTGATCAGGGGCGGCCATTTCTGGCAATCGTCAAAGGAGACAACACCGTTGAACACCGCACCGTCGTGCCCGGCTTGCTCGTGCCGGGCGAAAAGGGTGGACTGCGGGTGATTCGGGAGGGCCTGCAGGCAGACCAACGGGTGGTGATCAGCGGCCTGCAACGGGCCCGCGAGGGGAGTATCGTCAAACCGATCGAGGGGGCGGTGCAGTAGCCCCCCCAGCCATGTCGCAATTCTTCATCGACCGACCTGTCTTCGCCACCGTGCTTTCGCTGGTGATCCTGATCCTTGGCGGAGTGGCGCTGCTGGGCCTGCCGATCGCGCAGTATCCCGATGTGACGCCCCCCACGATCGCGATTCAGGCAAACTATCCCGGGGCCAGCGCGCAGGTGGTCGCCGACACCGTCGCCACGCCGATCGAGCAGGAGGTCAACGGCGTTGAGAACCTGCTCTATCTCTCCAGCAAGAGCAGCAACGATGGCTTCGCCAGCATCGATGTCACATTCAAGCTCGGCACCGACATCGACCAGGCGCAGGTGCTGACCCAGAATCGGGTGGCCATCGCCGAGGCGAAGCTCCCCGAAGAGGTCCGCCGGCAGGGTGTGACAACAAAGAAAAAATCCCCCAGCATTCTCCTCTGCGTCAATCTCCTCTCGCCCGACGGCCGGTATGATCAGCTCTATCTAAGCAACTACGCGCTGATCCAGATCAAGGATGCCCTGGCGCGAATCGATGGCGTGGGGGATGTGTCGTTTCTCGGCAGCCGCGACTATTCGATGCGCGTCTGGCTCGATCCCGACAAGCTTGCCTCGCGGGGCATGAGCGTTACCGATGTGGTGCGGGCGCTGCGGGAACAAAACGTGCAGGTTGCGGCCGGTCGGCTGGGCCAGCCCCCTGCCCCGGCTGGCCTCGACTTCCAACTGCCGATCACCACCGCCGGCCGGCTGCTCACGCCGGAGCAGTTTGCCGATGTGATCATCAAGGCAGGCGTGCCGGGTGGCCAGACGGTCGGCACCGTGGCCGGCTTCACCTCTGGCGGGGAGATCGTGCGGCTGGGGGATGTGGCCAGGGTCGAATTGGGGGCGAAGAGCTACGACGTATCCAGCACGCTCGACGGCCGCGAAAGCATCACGATCGCCATCTTCCAGCGCCCCGGCTCCAACGCGCTGGCCACGGCCGCCCGCGTGCGACAGGAGATGGAAAAACTCTCCGGCGATTTTCCCGCCGGTCTGGAGCATGCCATCCACTACGACACCACGGTGTTTGTGGAGGAGTCGGTGCGGGAGGTCTACAAATCGCTGTTCGAGGCGGTGGTGCTCGTGTTTGTGGTGGTGCTCATCTTTCTGCAGCAGTGGCGGGCCACGCTCGTGCCGATGATTGCTGTGCCGGTGTCGCTGGTGGGCACGTTTGCGGTGCTGAAACTGCTGGGGTTTTCGCTCAATAATCTCTCGCTGTTTGGGCTGGTGCTGGCCATCGGGATTGTCGTCGACGATGCGATCGTCGTGGTGGAAAACGTGGAGCGCTGGCTCGCACAGGGGCTGACGGCGCGGGAGGCGACGCGGCGGGCGATGGAGGAGGTGGCGGGGCCGGTGCTGGCCATCGCCCTGGTGCTGTGCGCGGTGTTCGTGCCGACCGCCTTCATCACCGGCATCAGCGGGGAGTTCTACCGGCAGTTTGCCCTCACGATCGCCGCGAGCACCGTGATCTCCGCCTTCAATTCGCTCACTCTCTCTCCGGCCCTGTGCGCCATCCTGTTTGCCGGCCAGAGCAGCCAGCATGCCAGCCACGACTCCCGTCCCCAGCCGCCCCTGCCCGCCGCCGGCATCGCGCTGCTGACAGGTTTGCTGGCGATCTGGCTGTGGGAGGATCTGGCGGTGGTGCGAGCTGGCCTGGCCGCCGCTGGCATGCCCGCGGCTTGGAGTGTATGGGGGGTGAGGCTTGTGCTGTTTGCCGCCGGCAGTCTGGCGGGACTGGCGGCCGCACCGGCGGTCAATCTGCTGCTCAAGGGATTTTTTCGCCTCTTTAACCTGTTCTTCGCGCTAACCACCGGCGTCTATGGGAGTGTGGTCGGCTGGCTGTTGCGGCTGAGCATCGTTGTGGTTGCCGCTTATGTGGGGCTGATGGCGCTGACCTATTACGGCTTCACCACTGTTCCTGTCGGCTTTATCCCGGAACAGGACAAGGGCTACCTCGTCGTCAACGCCCTCCTCCCCGACGGCGCCAGCCTGGAGCGCACCCAGCCGGTCCTTGACCAGCTCTCGGCCGAGGCGCTGGAAACCCCGGGAGTGGCGCATGTGATCGGCGTGGCGGGCTATTCGCTGCTGACCAGCACCAACCTCCCCAACTCCGCCGGCATGTTCGTGCTGCTGGAACCGTTTGCCGTGCGCAAGGTCGACCCCGCGCTCCATGCCACCCAGATCGCCCGCACGCTGCGCCACAAGTTTGCCCGCCTGCAGGAGGCGCAGGTGGTGGTTTTCGGAGCGCCGCCGATTGAGGGCATGGGCAACACCGGCGGCTTCAAGCTGCAGGTGCGCGACCGCTTGGCCCAGGGACCGGTGGCGCTGGAAAACGCCGTGGCGATGCTGGCCGACGGCGGCAATGCGCAGCCCGGACTGGCCGGACTCTTCTCCAGTTTTCGGGCCACGCAGCCCCAGCTCTTTGTCGATATCGACCGGGAGAAGGTGAAGGCGCAGGGCATCGATATCAGCGAGGTCAACCAGACCCTGCAGATCTATCTGGGCGGAGCCTACGCCAACGATTTCACCGCCTACGGCCGCAACTGGCCGGTGACGGTGCAGGCCGACCAGCAGTTTCGGGCTCAGGTGGCCGATATCAGCCGGCTCAAGGTGCGCAGCCAAAGCGGGGAGATGGTGCCGCTCTCCACGCTGGTGAGCGTGCGGGAGACCAGCGGCCCCTCGATCGTGAACCACTACAATCGCTTTCCCTCGGCGGAGCTCACGGGGGCCACCCAGCCGGGAACCAGTTCGGGGGACGCGATCGCGATCATGGAGCGGCTGGCCAGCCAACCCCCGGCCGGCCAGGGCCTGCTCCCTCCGGGCATGGATATCGAGTGGACGGAGCTTTCGCTCCAGCAGATCCTCGCCGGCAACACGGCGGCGTATGTGTTTGCCCTCGGCACGCTGTTTGTGTTTCTGGTGCTGGCGGCACAGTATGAAAGCTGGTCGTTGCCGCTGGCGATCATCCTGATCGTGCCGATGTGCCTGCTGGCGGCGATCGCGGGGGTCTGGCTGGCGGGGCTCGACAACACCATCTTCACGCAAATCGGCCTGGTAGTTCTCATCGGCTTGGCGGCCAAGAATGCGATCCTGATCGTGGAATTTGCCAAGCAGCGGCAGGAGGCGGGGGTGCCGCCGGCTGAGGCTGTGCTCGAGGCGGCCAGAGTGCGCCTGCGGCCGATCCTGATGACCTCACTGGCGTTCATTCTGGGGGTGGTGCCGTTGGTTCTGGGCCGGGGGGCTGGGGCCGAAATGCGGGTGGCGCTGGGCACCGCGGTATTCTCCGGAATGCTGGGGGTGACGGTGTTCGGAATCTTCTTCACGCCGGTCTTCTATTCCCTCGTGGCCTGGTTCTCCCCGCGGCCGGCGATTGACCGGGCGGCCTCTCCTCCCCTACCTTCCAAGCTCGTCTGATCACTTGTCTGGGAGACTTCCAATGCCGATTCCCTTCGCTGGCCGCCTCGTAGCCTTGGCACTCTGCACCGCCGTCGTGACTGGCAGGAGTGCCCGCGGCGACGACTGGCCCACATTTCGCGGCGCCAACCGCACCGCCGTGGCCCCCGATACCGACCTGCTCGAATCATGGCCCGAAGGGGGGCCGACGCTGGTGTGGACTGCCGCCGGGGCCGGCCGCGGCTATGCCAGCCCGACGATCGTGGGCGAAAAAATCTTCACCCTCGGCGACGGCCCCTCGACTGCCGCAGACGACAAGGATGAATACCTCTCCTGTTTCGATCGCCGTTCGGGGCAGCAACTCTGGAAAACGAAAACTGGCCCCGCCTGGAACGAGGGGGATGCCTCTTGGCAGGGCTCGCGGAGCACCCCGACTGTCGACGATGGGATGGTCTATGTGATCACTCCCCAAGGCCAGCTCATTGCCTGCCGGGTGGAGGATGGAGGCGAGGTGTATCGGGTTGACCTCCGCGGCACGCTGGCCGGCACGAAGGGGGATGGCTGGGGCTACAGCGAATCGGTCCTCATCGATGGCGACCGGCTCTTCTGCACGCCAGGGGGGCAGCAACACACGCTGGTGGCGCTGGAGAAAAAAACCGGACAGCCGGTCTGGTCGTGCCCGATGGAGGGGAACCGCGGTGCCGGACATGCCTCCATCGTGCCGGTCGTGATCGGCGCCCGGAAGGTGCTGGTGCAGACCACCGCCAGTGGGGCCTGCGGCATCGATGCGGCTACGGGCAAGCTGCTGTGGACCTACCCCATCGATCAGACAACGGCGGTCATCCCCACGCCGATCGTGCGGGGGGATCTCGTGTTTTTCTCCGCTGGCTATCGCCGGGGTGGGGCGCTGCTGAAGCAACTGCCGCAGCCTGACGGCGGTGTGCGGGTGGAGGAGATCTACCCGCTCAAACAGAATCTCGCCAACAAGCATGGGGGGATCGTGCTGGTGGGCGACCACATTTACGGTGATTCAGACGACCAGGGGATTCCATTTTGCGCTGAGCTGCTCACGGGGAACGTGGTCTGGAAGCAGCGCGGCAGCGGCCGCGGTTCGGCCACGGTGGTCGCTGCCGACGGCCATCTCTACGTGCGTTTTGCCGACGGCACGCTCGCCCTGGTGAAGGCCGATCCGGCCGGCTATCAGGAGACCAGCGCCTTCAAGATTCCGGGGAGCGGCAGCCGACCGAGCTGGGCGCATATGGTGATTCTCGATGGCCGGCTCTACCTGCGTGAGAACGATGCCATCCTCTGCTACGACATCCGCCAGAGCCGCTAGCAGGCTTTGGATCAATTGATCCGCCGTGAATGGGTTCAACCAAAAAGACCGGCCGACCGCACTGCTGCGGTCGGCCGGTGTACGTTTCAACGATGGGGAAGAGCCTCGGGTTCAGTCGCGGCACTCGTCAACGCTGCGATAGAGCATGCCGCCGAGGATGCCACCGAGCATCGGGGCCAGCCAGAAGAGCCACAGCTGCTGCACCGAGGCGCCCCCCGCGAAGAAGGCCGCGGCCGTGCTGCGGGCGGGGTTCACCGAGGTGTTGGTCACTGGGATGCTGATCAGGTGGATCAGCGTGAGGCACAGCCCGATGGCGATCGGCGCGATCACTCCCGGAGCCCGCTTGTCGGTCGCACCATGGATCACAAAGAGAAACATCGCCGTCAACACGAGTTCCACAATGAAGCAGCTCGCCAGCGAATAGCCACCGGGCGATTCAGTGCCGTAGCCGTTGGCGGCAAACCCGGAAACCGCGATATCAAAGCCGGGCAGGCCGCGGGCAATGAGGTAGAGCACGCCCGCTCCGGCAATGCCGCCCAAGCACTGGAAGACGATGTAGCCCAAGGCATCCTTCATTGGAAAGCGGCCGCCGGCCACCAGCCCTGCCGTGACGGCCGGATTGAGATGGCAGCCCGAGATGTGCCCAATCGCCGCGGCCATCGACAGCACCGTCAGACCAAACGCCAAAGACACCCCGAGAAAACCGATTCCCAGTTCGGGATACGCAGCCGCCAGCACAGCGCTGCCGCAGCCCCCAAGCACCAGCCAGAACGTGCCGATTGCTTCGGCGAGATACTTACCCATGACCACCTCCAGAAGTTGATTCTCAAAAATTGCCCACGCAGAAGAGTCTGCGCACGGGGGGTTACGGTATCCTGCCGGGTGAAAGGGGGTCAACGCCGAAACCCGGTCTCTACGCTGTCGAACGGGCAGTACCTCAGCCGCTGCCGCACTCAGGTCGGCAGCCTGCTGTCCCTCACCACAGCGCCAGCCAGATCCCGGCCCGATGCCCCAGCACGGTCAGGCCGATCGCCGCCGCCAGCAGGCTGGCCAGCAGAACGGCCCCACTGGCGATATCGAGGGCATCGCGAACGCGCGGATGGGGGCCTGTCTGGAGGGCTCTGGCGAGTGATTCAAGCGCCGTGTTGAACATTTCCGCCACCAGCACGATCCCGATAGCCAGGAGCAACACCCCCCATTCGAGAGCTGTGGACCGCAGGATCACCGCGGCGGCGGCCACCAGCAGGGCCATCGGCAGATGCACCCCGAAGCTCGATTGGCTGCGGAGCGCCCGGAACAGCCCCCGGAAGGCAACGGCGAATTTCACCCCCCACGGCCGGGCCGCAAACGGCCGGCCCGCGGCGGGATGGGGCGACCTGCTCGTCGCTCCGAGCCGGTTCTGAAACCCTGAAGGCTGCACGCTGCGTTCTCCGCCACGGCTGACATCTGTACGGCTGACATCTGGTGGAAAACGAGACCTGACGGACGCCCGTCAGGCGGCCACACGGCGCTCTCGCCGCGCCAAGGCTGCCTGCAGCGAGTGGCAACCGCTCAGGCGTCGACCTTCACGTAGGGATCACCCTTCTTCCAGTTGCACGGGCACAGCTCATCGCTCTGCAGGGCATCGAGGACGCGCAGCACTTCGGCCACGTTGCGTCCCACTTTGCCCTGATTGACGTCGACCCACTGGATCGTGCCATTGGGATCGACCAGAAACGTGGCCCGCAGGCAGTAGCCCTCGGTCTTTTCCAGGATGCCCAGTTCGGGGGCAAGTTTCTGGGCGGCGATGAGGGGGTAGGCCAGATCTTTCAGATCGGGGTGGGAGCGGCGCCAGGCCAGATGCGACCACTCGTTGTCGGTGCTGCCGCCGACGAGGGAGGTGTCGCGATCGGCAAACGCCTTGAGTTGCTTGTTGAACTCAGCCAGTTCGGTCGGGCAGACGAACGTGAAATCCTTCGGATAGAAGAAATACACCACCCAGCGTCCCGCGTAATCCGCATTGGACAGAAGCTTCAGATCGTCCTTGCCGATCCCGACACAGGCCTGAACAGCGAACTGGGGAAATGCGTCGCCAACGGTGAGCATGGTGAACCTCTTCAGAAACTCAGGACCGGAAAACCACAGGGGCGTGGAAAGCATGAGTGTACGGATGCCGCCACGGCGGTTCAACGCGCTGCCCAGAGCAGCGCCCGCCGGGGGCTCCAGCAGCGATTTTTGGGCCCACTCCCGCCGTACACTATCCTCTCAGCCACCATGTCACTTCCATCACCCCCAACTTCCCCCGATCCCGCCCGCGATCCGCGGCTCCACCACGATGCCCTCGGGGGGAGAAGGGTGTTTATCGCCCCCAGGCGTGCCGATCGCCCCAGCGATCTGGCAACCGGCACGCAGGCCACTGCGGGGCGGGTGGCAGGCTGCGTTTTCTGCGCCGGCAACGAGGATCTCACGCCCCCCTCACGACTGCGCACGCCAGCCAACCCG
>Ga0114967_10002992_pt1 | contig 14009 bp, 11 predicted proteins | sample M_130628_MF_Meta_FD_92639 | JGI IMG/M metagenome (GOLD analysis project Ga0114967, IMG submission 92639) | Freshwater microbial communities from Lake Montjoie, Canada to study carbon cycling - M_130628_MF_MetaG | ecosystem: Environmental > Aquatic > Freshwater > Lake | place: Lake Montjoie... | reverse complement strand
TGCGAGAAGTTCATGTTCATGGATCAATCTCCTAGTTGGTTTGATGACCGCACCATGCGGCCATTCCGGTACTGTACCAAAGTGTCCTATAACTGTCAAATTGTAACAAATGTATACAAAATAAACTAATGCCACCTGGTGGCCGACATCAGCCAAAGAGGCTGCTTAATGCTCGAAATGGGCCGGTCAGCACCTGTGTCTTCCGACGAGCGCGGATGCCTCGTTCCATCTCCGGGTTGATGGCCATCGCTCTCCCTGCGGCCTTAAGCAGATTCGATGGGACGTCCGGCAGCAGGCGAAGCAGGGCTTGCTCGTACTGAACGGCTTTGGAAGTGTCGCTGCACGCTGGCAAGAACCTGAGCGACGCGCCTCCCTTGCGGATGACGACCTCACCGCCCTCGACGTCCACCCGAACACCGATTGCCTGCACCACATCAGCTGCGTAGCACTCGAGGTGCATTGCCATGTCGCAAGGGTCTGCGAGCGGGGCCAGCGCCATGGCGTGGCACACGACGTTTACAATGTCGCTGCCGACCCAATATTCCTCGGAAGACCGCATGAAGTCAGCCAAGGCGTCAATGCACTCGTACTCGTTGACGCCGCATCCGGCTAACAATGCGACAGCGAGCTCCGTCATTGCGTGATCGGCCTCCTCGCCACCCGCGACGATTGCCGGCGTCTCCGAGATGAGGCGGCGGGCCGCCTGGATGCGGATGTCCTTCGGGACCACGTCGAGCCAGCGGGCTCGCCTTACGAAGTCGACCCCCGCTGGTTTAGCGGCGTTGGCCTGTGTGGCGTTCAGGTTGACGTTGGGCGTGGCCTCACAGGCTGCGTGGGTGACCGGGGTCTTTGATGTCGATTTATCGTTCATTTCAATAGCTTTCTTGAGGCAAGGCATAGCGCCTGCCCCTTTAGGGGTCTCATTTGCGGGGTCGGTGTCTCGCCGCTGGTGACCGTCTGGCGGTCGATACCAGCTGCACGGCATCAGCCGAGCAGGCGACGGAATCCTTCGAGTTTGCTTGGCAGCCTCCGCGTCAATCGAGGAGAGTTGGCCCAGCGTGCCATCCATGGCGACGTGTTTGGGACAAAGTGGTTGGGCCTAATCCGTGCCGTGGTCTCCTTGGTTGCGCTGGCCCCGACGAGGGGCTGCAGTACGGGGTGTGTTCAAATTCCATCGGCACCCTTCGTTTCGGATTCCAGCGACTTGACAACTCCAGCCGGAAAATTCTTTCGGCCACGCTGAATTGGAGTCGGTACCGAGGTCCTTCGTGAACCTGGCGGGAATCCGGCGAGAGAGTGCATCCAACGACCCGCGCCACGCCAGCGCTTGGCCCACAAGTTCCTGGGGCTTCAGCTGCGGGGCGAGGATGGCGGCGGTCGTCTTCATGGCGTCGTTCGATGTGCCGAGCTCCGGGCTCGGCGGGCGGATCTTGGGGCAACCGGCGTGCCAACGGCGACGCCGACTTCTTGCGCCGTGGAACGAACCCACACGACGCGCCGCAACCCTCGGCCGATCAAAAAGTTGTCGCCGCCGTGATGATGCGCCTGCTCGACGTGACGCTGGCTGCCACGGTCACGTCGGCATGGCCCCCGCTGCCGAAATGGCGGCGTGACGGTGGGGCAGCAGGCCAACGGCATAGATCCCTTCGGTGCGTGAGACGGTGCCGGCCACGAAGTCAGTGGGGCTCGCCCCCGGCTGGTACGCCAGGCCGGCCGTGTACGCCACCCTGTACGCCACCTCCATGCGGGACCATGGATTTCAGGCTGAATTCCTGCGGTGGTTCGAATCCAGTATCGCCCATTCAGGAAGAAACGCACGCGGTTGTGTTCGCTCGCATCGAGCGGCACAACCGCGCTGCGTTTCGGGGGATACGAGCCCGGCGCCGTCCGCGCGCCACGCCGAACACGCCGCGAATTGCAGAGGCTATTCCTGACGCACCCCGGAGCGATACACTCGATTCCAGATGTTGAGCCCCCGGCGCATCCTCGCATCAATCCTGATCGCGGCCATGCTGGCCGTGGCAGGTCTGCGCGGCCAGACGCTGTCGCTGGGCGGCTCGCACGCACATGAAGATGGATCGGCCCACGCCGAGCATCGCCATTTTCACGAGCACGACCACGAATCCGCCCCGGCCGCGCCCCACTCCCACGGCGAGCATGGCGACCACGTTCACGTGACCCTGGACGATTGGGCACGGACGGCCGCCCGGGCTGCAGTTGAACTGCCGAAGCTGGACGTCCTCGGGACGATGCCCGCGCTCTTGCTCCCGGACATCGGGACGGTCAGCGGCCCTGGCCTGGTCGTGCGCGCCTGCGAGCCGTGGTGGACGCCCCCCAAGGCCGAGCTCGCCGCGCTTCGAGCGATCCGACTCCTCGTGTGAATCCCGGCGATCGCACCTGCCCAACCGGCGGGTGCACATCCGGCCGCTGCGCCGGTGTCTTCCTGCGTCGCAATCGCGGCGTCGCCTCAGGCGACGCCTCCTGCACGCGCGGGATCGATCCGCTCCTGGAGCCTTCGGGATTCGATGAACACGCGTCGCCACAACCTCTCCCGCTCCCGTCGGATGCGCTCCCTCGCGATGGCCGCCGCGGCGTGTGCCCTGCTGCAGGGATGCCAGCAGTACGAGCCGCGCCCGGTCGACGTCGCCGCACACCGCGCCGAGTTCCTCGCACGGACGCCTGACCTGGCGGACGCCGGACGGCCGGGCGCCCCTGCACCGACTCCCCGCCTTGTCGGCGATCCGGGACTCTCGCTCGCGGATGCCGAGCGCGTGGCGATGTACTTCAACGCAACGCTGCGCCGTGCCCGTCGCGACGCGGGCATCGCGCTCGCGGCCTCCGAGAACGGCGGGCTCTGGACCGACCCAACGGTGTCGCTCGAATTCACCCGCATCCTGGAGTCGATCAGCAACCCCAACGAGCTGTTCGGCGGCTTCAACCTCAGCATCCCGATCTCGGGCCGCCTGGAGGTGGAGAAGGCCCGGCTCGGGCTCGCGCACGCCGCCGCGCTGGCAGACGTGGCCCGACTGGAATGGTCGACCCGGATGGAGCTGCGGCGCACATGGACGCAGTGGTCCGCGCTGCGCCGCGAGCTGGATGCGGTGCGGCAGTTCTCGGGGTTTGTGTCAGGGGTGATCACGGTGGTCGATGTCATGGCGACGACCGGGGAGGTCGCGCGCATCGAAGCACGCCTGTTCAAGCTGGAGCAGATGTCCGCGAGCGTCGAGGTGCAGCGGCTGCAGGCCCAGTGCCGGCAGGCAGAGCTCTCGATCATGCGCCTGCTTGGGCTGCCGCCGAGCTTCGTCGCGCGGCTCGAGCCGTCCGACCTCGTGCCCGGCGAAGGGGCGGCGATCGACCCCGAAGCGGAGGCGGTGCAAATGCGGATCCTCGATGGCAGCCCGTCGCTCCTGGTGGCGAAGGCGGAGTACGAGGTCGCGGAACTGCGATTGAAGGAAGAGATCACCCGGCAGCTTCCCGACCTGCAGGTGAGCCCCAACTACGGCACCCAGAACGCAGAGCGCCAGTTCCTGCTGGGGCTCGCGATCCCGCTGCCGATCTTCAACGGAAACCGGCGTGCGATCGCCGAGGCGTACGCCGACCGGGAGGCCGCACGGGCCGACATCGAACTGGAGCTGGAGACCGCCATCGCGGCGGTGGCGTTCCGACACTCCGAGCTGCGCGCGGCGTCGATGCAGCGCGAGATCTTCGCGCGCGAGCTGGTGCCGCTGGCGGAACTGCAGTACAGCGAGGCGCGCGAGGTGGCGCGGCTCGGCGAGGTGAACACGCTCGCGCTCCTCGAGGGGCTGAAGCGGCGCAAGGAAGCGCAGATCGGGCTGATCTCGGCGCAGCGGGACGAGGCCATCGCGGCCATCGGCATCGAGGAGGTGGTCGGCGCGCCCGCCGGCCAGGTCGCAGGAGAAACGAAATGACACGCAACCGAAACGCAAACCGTACGCGGCACGCGCCGCACCTCGCATTCGCGACCGCCGTGCTCGCATCGCTCGGCACGGTCACGACGCCGGGCTGCACGCGGGAGCAGGACCCCGCGCGACCGGCCCCGGAGAGGGCCCCCGCCCCGGCGCCGACGAACCGCGTCGACATTCCCGAGTCGGTGCGCCGGAACCTGGGCATCACCTTCGCGCGCGTCGAGCCGCGGACCGTGGAGCGCACCCTGCGGGTGCCGGGGCGGTTCGAGCTCGTGCCGGCGGCACGGCGCGAGTACAGGAGCCCCGTCGAGGGAACGGTCGAGGTGCTCATCGCCCAGCACCAGCGCGTCGAGGCGGGCACACCGCTCTTTCGCGTCACCTCCCCCGAACTCGTCCAGTTGCGCGACGACACTGCCGCGGCGCGTGCGCGCGTGGACGCCTACGAGCCGCTGAAGCGCGCGCACGAGGGTCACCGCGAGAGCCTCGGCGCCCAGGCGAAGCTCTGGGCCGATCGGGTTGCCCAGCTCGAGCGAATCCGGGATGCGGGCGGCGGCGGTGCGTCGCAGATCGCGGCAGCGCGTGCGGAATTGGGCAACGTCCAGATCGCGCTGGCGGGGGTGGCGGCCGAGGAGACGGAGCTCGAATCGACGCGGCGCGTCGACGAGTCCGCCCTGCGCTCGCTCGAGTCACGGCGGTCACTCCTCCTGGCGGGAACCGGGTGCGGCGAAGCCGCGCAGTCGGTCGCCGGTGCGCTGGTGGTGTGCGCCAGCGCGCCCGGGCAGGTCGACCAGGTCCCTGCCTCGCAGGGCGGCCGGATCGACCGATCCGGGCTGGTGGCCACGGTGATCGATCCGTCGCAGGTGCGCTTCCGAGCCAAGGCGCTGCAGTCGGACCTCGGGCGGCTCCACGACGGCATGCGCGGACGCATCGCGATGGGATCCGCGACCGCCGCTTCGGACACGGCCATCGCCGGTCCGCTGACGATCGCACCGGTCGCGGACGCGGATGCGCGGACGATCGAATTGCTGGTCGTTCCCGAGGGCCTCCAACCGTGGGCACGCGCGGGCATCACGGGCACGCTCGAGGTGCCCCTTGAGGGAGCTTCCGACGAGCTCGCCATCCCGCTCTCCGCGGTGGTGCGCGACGGGGCCGTCCCGATCGTCTTCCGCCGCGATCCGGCGAATCCGGACCGCGCCATCCGGCTCGAGGCGGACCTGGGAACGAACGACGGACAGTGGGTCGCCATCCTGAGCGGCGTGCGGGAGGGCGACGAGGTGGTCGTCGCCGGCAGCCACCAGCTGATGCTTGCCACCAGCGGTACCGCGGCCAAGGGCGGGCACTTCCACCCGGACGGCACGTTCCACGAAGGGGAGGACTGACGTGCTGCAGCGCCTCATCGGGCTCTCCCTCCGGCATCCGTCGCTGGTGCTCGTGATTGCGGGCATCGTGCTCGTGGTCGCCGGCGTGCGCCTCGGCGACATGCCGGTGGACGTCTTCCCGGAGCTGAATGCACCAACCGTGGTGGTCATGACCGAGGCGGGCGGGCTTGCCGCCGACGAGGTGGAGACGAACGTGACGTTCCCCGTCGAGGCCGCACTGAACGGCCTGCCAGGCACGCGGCGCGTTCGGTCGGCGAGCGCCACCAGCCTCTCGATCGTCTGGGCGGAGTTCGACTGGGGCACCGACCTGTACCGCGCGAGGCAGCTCGTGTCGGAGCGCATCTCGGCGGTCCGCGAGGAACTCCCGCCGGGCACGCACGCGGAGATCGCGCCGATCACGAGCATCACCGGCGAGGTGATGCTCTTTGCGCTCTCGTCGCCCGACGGGCGCGTGTCGCCGCTTGAGATCCGCAGCATCGCGGAGTTCGAGCTCCGCCAGAAGCTCCTTGCCATACGCGGCGTGGCGCAGGCGGTGGCCATCGGCGGCGAGCTCCCGCAGTACGAGATCGCGGTCCGCCAGGACCGGCTCGACGCCTTCGGGCTCACCGTGCGCGACGTCACCGAGGCCGCACGCAGCGCCCACAGCACGGCAAGCGCGGGGTACCTGCCGAACGTCGAGAATCAGGAACTCCCGATCCGGCAGATGGCCAAGGTCCGGGGCGTCGATGACATCCGCGCGGCGCTGGTGGTGCTGCGGGACGGGCTGCCGGTGACGATCGGGGACGTGGCGGACGTTCGGCTGGGGCCGTCCCCGAAGCGCGGCACTGCGGCCGACTCCGGGCTGCCCGCCGTGGTGGTGAGCGTGCAGAAGTCGCCGGGGACGAACACGTTCGACCTGACGCAGCGAATCGACGACGCCCTCGACCAGTTCGAGCAGACGATGCCCGCGGGGCTCACCCTGAACCGCGACCCGTTCCGAGCCTCCCGCTTCATCGAGCGATCGGTGAACAACGTCGTGCGGGTGCTGGTGGAGGCGAGCATCGTGGTGGCCGTGATCCTGGTCCTCTTCCTGATGGACTTCCGGGCGACGGTCGTCACGCTCACCGCCCTGCCGCTGTCACTGGCCGCCGCGCTGCTGGTCCTCTGGGCGCTCGGCATGTCGCTCAACGTCATGACCCTCGGCGGCCTTGCGGTGGCGATCGGCGAGCTGGTGGACGACGCGATCATCGATGTCGAGAACGTGCTTCGGCGGCTCCGCCAGAACCGGGCGCTCCCGCCCGACCGGCGCCGCGGCGCCGTCGAGGTGATCTTCGACGCGAGCAACGAGATCCGGTCGTCGGTGGTGTTCGCGACGGTGATCATCTGCATCGTCTTCGTGCCGCTCCTCTTCCTGCAGGGGATCGAGGGGCGCTTCTTCCAGCCGCTCGGGATTTCATACATCGTGTCCATCATGGCGTCGCTCGTGGTGGCACTGACGGTGACGCCCGCCCTCTGCCGCGTGCTGTTCGGCCGCTCGTACGCGGCCGACCGCGAGGCACCGACCGCGGGAAGGCACGCCCATGGAGATGGCCTGCTCTCGCGGATCCTGAAGCGTGCCTACGCACCGGTCCTGTTCACGGCGCTCCGCCTGCGATGGGCCGTGCTCGCCGGGGCGATGGCCCTTGCGGCCCTTTCGCTGGTGCTGGCGTCCACGTTCGGCAGCTCGTTCCTGCCGAGCTTCCGCGAGGGGACGTTCAATGTCTTCCTGATGGCACCGCCCGGCACCTCGCTGGTGGAGAGCGACCGGCTCGCGGGGAGCATCGAGCGGCAGCTGATGGCCATCGACGGGGTGCAAAGCGTGACACGGCGCACCGGCCGCGCAGAGCGGGACGAGCATGCGGAACCCGTCAGCAACTCGGAGATCGAGGTGACCATCGACCAAGGGGCCGACCAGGACGCCGTGCGCGAGGCGATCGACGGCATCGTGCGGAACATCCCGTCGATCTCGGTCATGGTCGGGCAGCCGATCGAGCACCGGCTCTCGCACGTGCTGTCCGGCACGCCGGCGGCGATCGCCATCAGCATCTACGGTGACGACCTGGACACGCTGCGCGGCGTCGCCCGGAAGGTGGAGACGGCGCTGCGCTCGATCCCCGGGACACGCGACGTGGCCGCCAACCGCGAGGTCATGATCACGTCGCTGCCGATCAGGTATCGGTCGGCAGCGCTTGCGGCGCACGGCCTGACCCATGCGGACGCCGCCGAGCAGGTGCACGAGGCGCTGCAGGGAGTGCAGGTGGCCACCGTGAACCACGGCATCCGCCGCTTCGACATGGTGGTGCGCCTGGCGGAGAGCGAGCGCCAGCGGCTCGAGCAGATCATGGACCTGCGGTTGCGCGGGACCGGCGGCGGGCTGGTGCGGCTGCGCGACGTCGCGGACATCGGGCCGGAGCGGACCAGCAACCTGATCACCCGGGAGAACACCCAGCGCAAGGCGCTGGTGACGACCAACGTCGGGGCCGGATACAACCTCGGCGGACTTGTCGCGGTGGTCCGGGAGAAGGTCGACCCGATCGTGCGCGAAGCGGGATGCACCGTGCATTACGGCGGGCAGTTCGAGGCGCAGCAATCGGCCAGCCGGACGATCTGGATGATGGGTGCCGGCATCGTGGTCGTGATGTTTCTGCTCCTCCAGGCATCGACGGGCGGAGCGTCCACGGCGGCGCTGGTGATGCTGAACCTGCCGCTTGCCCTCATCGGCGGCGTGGTCGCCGTGTTCATCAGCGAATCGCCCGACATCGCATCCAACGTGGCCGCGCTCCTTGGCCTCGGGGATCGCCGGTACGTCGCACCCGTCCTCTCGATCGCGAGCATGGTTGGCTTCGTCACCCTGTTCGGCATCGCGGTGCGAAACGGGATCCTGCTCGTCAACCACTACGAGCATCTGCGCGTGCACGAGGGCAGCTCGGCGCAGGAGGCGGTGATGCGCGGCTCCGTGGAACGGCTGATCCCGATCCTCATGACCGCGCTGACCGCGGCGCTGGGGCTGCTGCCGCTCGCCCTCGCGGGCAACGCACCGGGCAGCGAGCTGCTCGCGCCGCTCGCCACCGTGGTGCTCGGTGGGCTGCTCTCGTCCACCGTCCTCAATCTCGTTGTCATCCCCGCCGGCTACTTGCTCGTCTCGCGAGTTCACGGGCCGGATACCCTTCACGCTTCCCCGACCCGAGGAGATTCCAGATGAACCCCCACGCCACGCACATGCTCGCCGTCCTCGCCGCTGCCTCGTTCGCCGTCGCGCTTCCCGGCTGCGGCGATTCCAAGCCGGCGGGCACCGCCAAGGCCACGGCTGCCGACGACCACGGACACGACCACGGAGCAGGCGGCCATGACCACGCTCCGGCCAAGCCTGCGCCCGCGGCCGGCGACGACCACGGCCACGGCGCCGTGGTCCAGCTCGGTGAGCAGCAGGTCGCCGGCTTCGCGGTGCGTGCCTCGCGCGACGGCGCGATCGCGGGCGCAACCGATGCGCCGATCGATGTGTGGATCACCGGCGGCACGGGCAAGGTCGTTGCGGTCCGGTTCTGGGTCGGTACGCAGGACGCGAAGGGTTCCGTGAAGGCGAAAGCCGAGCTCGAAAAGGACAATTGGCACACGCACGCCGAGCTTCCGTCGCCGATGCCGGCCGAGAGCAAGCTCTGGGTGGAATTCGAGATCGAGGGCGGTGCCAGGCACGTCGCCGGGTTCGAGCTCAAGGCCTGAGAGCGGCGAGCATCGCGACCTCCGTGGTGGGCGGTGCATCGTGCGGCGGGGAATGCCGGAAGTCATCGTCCGGACCTGCCGGCACCCGTTCCATTGAAGCGGGTTTCGGACACTCATGACGCCGATGTCCCCGCGCCGGCGCGATCGCGCTCGTTGGCTTGGCCGGCCTGGTCGGCGGACGCCGTCGTCGCGCCTGACGCGCAGTTTCGATGCATGCTTCCAGTCGCCCCGCTTTCACGAGCGGGGCGACTTTCATTTGCGACATTGCTGCAATCAAGTGTCCGTCACGGACACCTCGTCGCTACCAGCGTGATGCTTCGAAGGCACGGTCTACGTCTTCATTGGTGGGGCGGCATAGTGCCGCACTCCCACGCAGGGGCAGCGTCCGCGGCGGACAGCTCATGCGTGCATTCGCTGTGGACTGTGCTACGTTCGGGATTCTCCCGACACCGTTCCCATATTTCCCTTTTTGGAGTTACAGAGACATGACCTCGATTCGTTCAGTTTCCGTTCTCGCCACCGCTGCTTTCGCACTGATCTCCACCTCGGCAGCAAGCGCTGACGTGGTCACTTCCACGTTCAGCGGCATTGGTTCCGGCACGTGGTTCAGCGGCATCTATTCCGGACAGTCCTTCACCAACAAGGCCTTCACCTTCACGACCTCGGTCGATACCAGCTCGATTTCGGCGGGCCCGACGATTTTCCTCGCTCCCGTCGCAGCGGCAACTGTCTTCATCGAGGACTACGGTGATCTGGCAATCACCAGCGCGACGGAGCAAGCCGTGAACCAGCAGCAGCGCCGTTTCGGCTTCGGTCTCGCGGGCTCGGGCGCCATCATCTTCGTCAACAATAACGCCTTCGGTTCCTGGAACATGCAGACCAACCTCGGTCCGATCACCGGCTCCGGCACCTTCAACACCACGACCTTCAACACCAGCCTGGGAGCGATTCGTTTCAGCGGTACACCGACCATCACGTTCACGTCCGTCGTCCCCGCCCCCGGCGCCGTGGCGCTGGTCGGGCTGGCTGGCCTGGCCGGCAGCCGCCGTCGCCGCGCCTGAACCGATACTTCAAATGCCTGCTTCCAGTCGCCCCGCTTTCACGAGCGGGGCGACTGTCGTTGATACGGAAATTCCCGCACGACGTGTCCGCCACGGACACTCGGTCCCGCCGCACGTGATGGATGATCGGCCCGGATTCCGTCTTCATGAGCGGAGCGCGACAACGCATCCCGATGGCAGCGTGCTGCCACTCCCTTTCTCCATTCACTGCAAGGAAATCACGAAGATGTTCACGAACCGTTCCGCCCTCGCGGCCGGCGCCCTGTGCGCGGCCATTGCGTCCGCCGCCAGCGCTGCGATCACCGTTCCGCCGGCCCAGGACCTGCAGTTCAATTACAGCGGCATCGCCTCCGGGACCCTCGGCGGCGTTTCATTCTCCGGCAAGGCGTTCACGTTCACTGGCTACGGAAACACGCAGAGCCGCGCCGTGTTCAACAACGCCCTCTTCGTGGGCTACTCCATCGCACATTCGAGCACCAATTTCACCATCGATGGCTTCAATGCAGGCTCGGTGACCTCCCAGATGGCCACGGTGTCCAGCGCATTGTTCGGGCAGAACAAGGTGCAGCTCAGTTTGGGGCCAGCGAATTCGGTCACCCAGTTCATATTCTCGATCAGTGAGCCGGCCTGGGACATGACCGGCACCTTCAGTGGTGGCGCGGGGTCGACGACCTACAACACCGCTTCGAGCGGCATTCCGGCCATCCAGACGTCGCTCGGTGAGCTGCGCTTCACGAGCATCGGAAGCCCGGCGACCTTCGCGGCCGCTGCCGCTCCCGCCCCCGGCGCAGTGGCGCTGATCGGCCTGGTTGGCGCGGTCGGTGCGCGCCGTCGCCGCGCCTGAACCGATACTTCAACCGCCTGTATCCAGTCGCCCCGCTTTCACGAGCGGGGCGACTCTCGTTGGAGCCGGACCACGGCTACGCTTGGGGACTCACGATGACCACCACGAAGCCGCCGACATTCGATGCCACCAACGCGCGAATCACCGCGGCCGCACTCGAGCTGCACCGCGCGCTGCGCGACGCATTGGAGCGGGTGATTCCCTCGATGGACGGCGCGCGTGCGTGCGGCCGTGCGCTCGGGCTGCGTCGGCACCTGGGCTGGCAGGTGTACGCGATCGCGCGCACCTCGGACCACGCGACGGTAATGCGTGCCATGCCGAAGGACCGCGGCTGGAAGCTGGTGCTGCAGGCACTGGAAGGCGGTGGCTGCCAGACGAAGCAACTCAACGCGCTGCGCCAGGCGATCCGCGGCATGGAGGCCGCGCTCGGAGCCGGCGCCAAGGACCTTCCGGCCCTGCGTGCCGCCGCTGCCGGCGCACTGGACACCGCAGCGCAGCGCACCGCCATGCTGCGCGCCCGCGCGAACGCCACGCGCGCCAATGCGGTGCTGCACGGCGTGGGCGTGAAGACGTACCTGTCGTCGTTCCTGATCGGGCCCGTGGGCGCGGACGGCGCGGTGGGCATGGCAACGGCCACCAGCATCCACGGCATCCGCCGCACCCGCCCCGGCGCGGCGTGGCCCATCTACTACACGCTGGAGGCGCACGACCAGGGCCAGCCCGCTCGCGGCGTGGCCACCATGAAGCACCGCTTGAAGGGAATCCCGCCGCTGGTGCGCGACCTCTCCTCGCCGGCCGCGGATGAACGGTGCCTGCGCATGCACCGCGACGGCGAGACGCTGATGGTGGAACTCCTGGATCGCGGACCGGCGAACACGGAGCCGCTCGACCTGGCGTTCGTGGAGCACCTGGAGCGTGTCGTTACCCTGAAGGAAGCGCACGGGAAATGGCGGCTGCTCTTCCTGATGACGACGCCCACCGAGCGCACGGTGACCGAAGTGTGGTTCCATCGCTCCGTGAAGCTGGCCACCGACCCGTCCGCGGCGCTGGTGAGTTCGCCGAACCTCAACCGACGCGTGCTGGCCGAGCATGGCCTGGAACGCCTGCCGCTGGAAGCGAGCGCGGTACCCGTGGCGCGCCCGCTGCTGCCTGCCGCGGTGCGCAAGCATTCCGCGGTCCACGTCGAGCTCCTGTCGCGCGGCGCCAAGCGCCTGGGCGCACCCATCGAGGAGTTCGTGGGATTCCAGCTCGACGTGCCGAATCCGACGTGGATGTCGATGCTGGCGATGTCGTTTGACTGCTGAACGAGGCGCGGAAGGCGAGCAACGCAGGCGGCGAAGGAAAGCCCCCCGGCAACTTTGCCGAGGGGCTTCGGTAGACAAGGAGAAACGTGGCGGCGTGAAACTCAGCCCCAGTTGGCGAGCAGGATGCCGACGTCCGCGCCGTTGACGGCGCCGTCGCAGTTGAAGTCGCCGGTGCAGCCGACGCGACCGTCCGGGCACGGTCCCCAGTTGACGAGGAGCACGCCGAGGTCGGCGCCGTCCACCAGGTTGTCGCAGTTGAAGTCGGTGAGCTCGCACGTCGGTCCTTCGGACGACATGAAGCCGCTGGTGATCTGGAAGCTGCCGCCCTGCATGCGCCCGGAGAGCACCTGGCCGACGGCGCCCTCGACGACGAGGGTGCCGCCCGTCGAGCGTCCGCCGCCGCCGGAGTAGGCCGCTTGCGACGCCGCGGAAAGCCCGGAACCGGTGCCGGTCGCCTGACCGGACGCGCTGCCTGCGACGACCATGGTCACCGCGGCAACGGAGACAAGACCGCCGAAACGAAGGGCGGAGAACGAAAGACGGATTGCACCGGGAGCGAACATCGATCGAAGCATGAACTTCTTTCCTTCGAGTTGGAGAGGGGGCAAACATACACCCGCCTCGGGGAACTGCAAACATCTTCAGGGGGAATGCCAGGAGGTTCTTCTGGCGCCATCTCCAACCGCTTCTCATCCGGTCCACATCTGGAACCCAGCGCGGGTGGTGCAAGGATGCGCCCCATCAACGCACATGTTCACGATAACTGTCGATAACGGGATCTCGTGAATCAGCACCGTTGATCCTTGAGTCCGTTCATATCTGGGGAATAATGCTCACCTCGGTCGCGAGGAAGTGTCTCGCGCAGTTGCCATTCGTCAGCCTGCGCCCTCATCGACTCCGGTGTGTTTGATCCAGAGGAATTCGAAAACATGATGTTCCACCAGCGCTTGCGTTCCGGCCTCGTTGTTGCCTTGGGCCTCTCCCTCATGCTGGCGCCCATGGCGCCGGCGCTCGCAGCTGACTCGCTCGTCCCGCCCGGAACGGCGTTCAACTACCAGGGGCGCCTCAACGACGGTGGCCACGCCGCGAAGGGCATCTTCACCTTCAAGTTCCGCCTCTACGACCAGTCGGTCGGCGGAACGCAGATCGGCGGCGAGGTCGAGATCCCCGCGACGCAGATCAACGACGGCTTCTTCTCGTTCGACCTCGACTTCGGTTCGGTGTACGCCGATGGCAAGCGCTGGCTCGAAGTGGTGGTCGACGGCACCACGCTCTCGCCGCGCCAGGCAATCATGCCGACGCCGGTTGCGCTGTACGCGCTCTCGGGCAACGAGGGACCGCAGGGCGACAAGGGCGATACCGGCGAAGCCGGCCCCAAGGGTGACAAGGGTGACAAGGGCGATGCGGGCGCAGCAGGTGCCGACGGTGCCGCTGGAGCCAAGGGTGACAAGGGCGATACCGGCGCAACTGGTGCTGCTGGAGCCAAGGGCGACAAGGGTGACACCGGCGCCACTGGTGCTGCTGGCGCCAAGGGTGACCAGGGCGACGTTGGTCCCGCCGGTCCGAAGGGTGACAAGGGTGACGCTGGCACCAACGGTGTCGATGGCGCTCCTGGCCTCAAGGGTGACAAGGGCGATCAGGGCGAAGCTGGCATCGCTGGCGCTCCTGGCCTCAAGGGTGACACCGGCGAAGCCGGCCCCAAGGGTGACAAGGGCGATCAGGGCGAAGCTGGCATCGCTGGCGCTCCTGGCCTCAAG
>Ga0114967_10002991_pt1 | contig 14014 bp, 15 predicted proteins | sample M_130628_MF_Meta_FD_92639 | JGI IMG/M metagenome (GOLD analysis project Ga0114967, IMG submission 92639) | Freshwater microbial communities from Lake Montjoie, Canada to study carbon cycling - M_130628_MF_MetaG | ecosystem: Environmental > Aquatic > Freshwater > Lake | place: Lake Montjoie... | reverse complement strand
TATACGCATACAAGCAGGAATTACTGCATTACTATACAAATAAGTATTTTTTATACTATCGCTTGGTGAAAATTTAGTGTTAAATGTCCCAACAACTGTATTTAATTTTGAATAATTTCTGTTAGAAAATATTGCCGAAGTATCACTTAATTTTTCGGTTAATTCATATACTTTTATATCGTGAATGGCATTTATATCTCCAATATAGGTGGTATCATTTCCAATTCTTAATTGTAAAACAACAGAATCAACTATCACTTTAGCAGAATCGCCAAAGGAAAATGAAGCTGCGTTATTAGGAATAGAAAAAGAAGTTAAAATAGTTGCTTGCGATTTAGCAAAAATTGGATCATTGATAGCTCCTAAAATGTATAACGATTGTTGGTGAGTAGCCAACGAATCCATAGTAGTAGTGTAGGAATTAAGAAAAACAGATTCTTGCGTTGAATTAAAACTTGAATCAGGATTAATAAATCCAACGCTTAGTGTATTAACGTCTTTTTTACAAGATGAATACAAGAGTGCAAACGCACTTAGCATTAGAATAAAATTTTTGATAGCTGATAGGTTTTTAAACTTGACTTTGCAATAATTCATCATACAAATTGTTGTAATCATCACCATAAGAACCTTCTACATGCTCGTGCATTAATTTACCTTTTTGCTTTTTAATAAATTTAATTACCTCAGCATCTATTTCAGAACTGGCTTTAACAATTGCATCGGCATGAGTAATTCCAGTAATGTATAAAGAATTGCTATCAGATTTAGCTAAAGTAGCCACTTGCTTGGTATCAATTTCGTTTAAACCTGCTTTGCGGGCAAAATCTTTTCCTAAATTTTCCTCAAACTGATTTTCAAAAACAGAGTAAACTACTTTTGCGTTTCTAAACACAGGCTCGTCTTTGTAAATAGTCTTAATATACAATGGAATTAAACTTGTCATCCAACCTTGGCAATGGATAATATCGGGCTGCCATCCTAGTTTTTTAACAGTTTCGAGCGCACCTTTACAAAAGAAAATGGTACGTTCATCATTGTCTTTATAAAAAACATTTTTATCGTTAGCAAAAACAAATTTACGATGGAAATAATCTTCGTTATCTAAAAAATAAACTTGCATTTTAGCTTCTTGAAGCGATGCAACCTTAATTGTTAACGGGTTATCATTGTCATCAATGGTAATATTAATACCTGATAAACGAACAACTTCGTGAAGTTTATTCCTTCTTTCATTAATACAACCAAATCGTGGCATTAATACACGAATTTCGTTGTTTTTTTCTTGAATTGCCTGTGGCAATCTTCTTGCTAGTTCTCCAACATTGGTAACTTGCAAATAAGGTGTCATTTCAGACGAAACAAAAAGAACTTTTTTCTTGGCCATACTAATAACTTTTTTTTAAAAAAGTATGCAAATTTACGATAATGTTAATATATTGATTAATATTTGCCACAAAAAAATTGCCTAAAAAAGGCAAAACGCTGTAAATCAAACCTAAGTGATTGTATTTAAAACTATAAAAACACTACAAACTTACCTAAATACACAAAAAGGTAGTGGAAAAAGCATCGGATTTGTTCCAACAATGGGAGCATTACACCAAGGACACATTTCATTAATTCTTAAATCGAAGGCTGAAAATGACCTCACAATTTGCAGTATTTTTGTAAATCCTACTCAATTTAATAATCCTTCAGATTTAGAAAAATATCCTCGTAAAGTCAGTGCCGATATGAAACTTTTGGCCGCTGTAAAATGCGATGTGCTTTTTATGCCAAGTGTTTTGGAAATGTATCCAAATGGGCAAACAAAAAACACAGAAGATTATGGAGAAATTACAGGTATTTTAGAAGGCGAAAAACGTCCAGGCCATTTTGATGGGGTAATAACCATTGTTTCTAGGTTATTTGAAATTATAGCACCGCATGAAACTTTTTTTGGTCAAAAAGACTACCAACAATGTTTGCTTGTTCAAGAATTAATTAACAGACATTTTCCAAAAATAACATTCAATATAGAAGCTACTGTTAGGCAAAAAGATGGATTGGCTTTAAGTAGTAGAAATGCTAGATTGAGCGAAGCACAGCATAAAGAAGCTTTAGCCATTTCAAAATCGTTATTTTATATCAAGGAAAATTGGGGAAATGATACCATTGAAAACTTAATTGCGGCGGCTGAAAAAATAATTGAAACACAAAAAAGCTTAAAGATTGAATACTTTAAAATTTGCAACCGCACTCATTTAGCAGCGTTAAGTGGTCATTCAAAAAATTACAAAGAAGCTGTAATTTTAACTGCTGTTTTTTGTGGAGATATCAGGCTAATTGACAATTTAATTGTTTAAAAGTATAACAGATTTCAAATTAATCAATTGTATTTTTGACCTAATTAATTGAAAACAAATGCAAAGAAAATATTTATATATTTTTACTGTACTTTTTGTTTTAATTGTTCAAGGTTGTGGCAATAATAATGTCCAAAAAACCGAAGCAATTAAACCAGAAATATATGGTAATTGGCTATTAGAAAGCTTATTAAACTATACTGATTCCGCTAAAAGTATCATTGGCCACAAACAGTTTTTTTGTTCCGAAATTATTATCAAACCACATTCCGATAGTGTAACCATTGTTAATGGCGATTATGAATATTGGAACACAAAATGTGATAGTATTTCTGAAAATGAAATTTCATTGCAACACCTATCGCATATGCCTCACAGCAATTTGTATTTAACTCCCGAAAACAAATTAATGTACTATGATTCGGCTGCTGAAAAAACTTTTTATTTTATTAAGGCAGTAAACAATCCAATTGTAAAAGCAAACGTACATTTAACAGCCATGAAATATGAAATTAACAAAAGGCTTTTTGAACATACTTTTATTGATTTAGAAACAAAAAAGAAAATTTCATTTTCAGCCCTTAACGAAGTAAAAGGCGATAAGGAATACAAAACCTATCAAACATTTATAAACGATGAAACAGCTGATAAAAGTGAAGAAAATTTAATGGAATTTAGCAGTCCTAAAAATAAAAAAAATAAAATTACTATTTGGGAATTTAATCAGGATACACTTAGAATTTACACGACTATCAATACCGAATGTAAGGAATGTAAGCCATTTTTTGAACGCGGAGTAATTTGGAAAACTTTGGTAAAACAGTAAAATACAAGAAATGATTGACGAAAAATTAAATCCTTGGAAAACCAAAAGTATAAAAACTGCTTACAACAATAATTGGATAGAAGTAGAACACCATGAAATAATTAACCCAAATGGAAATGATGGAATTTATGGAAAAGTTCATTTTAAAAACCTGGCTATTGGCATTATTCCCTTAGATGAAAATAACAATACTTGGTTAGTTGGTCAATATCGATATCCAATAAATAAATACAGCTGGGAAATTCCCGAAGGTGGAGGAACATTAGGTGTGGCTCCAATAGAAAGTGCTAAGCGCGAACTTTTAGAAGAATGCGGTTTGGAAGCTGCCGAATGGACAGAAATATTGCAAATGCATTTAAGCAATTCGGTAAGCGATGAATTAGCCATTATTTATGTAGCAAAAAATTTAACTCAAAAACAAGCAGAGCCAGAAGATACCGAACAATTACAGTTAAAGAAATTGCCTTTTTCTGAAGCTTTTGATATGGTAATGAATGGCACCATTTCCGATAGCATGAGCGTTGCTGCCATTATGAAATTAAAGTTGATGGGAATTTAGGAGGAAATCTTTTTTATCTTCAATTGCAGAAATAGTCCAAATTATTTCTACCATTTTGTCAATATTTGTTTTGATTCATCTTTATTTTTTGTAAAATCATTTTCTGAATCTGCCAAACCTTTTTGAACTTTTTCTATAAAAATTAAATGATCTATTACCTGATCAATAGTTAAATTTTCAGGTAATTTATCAAGTGTACTAATTAAATGCGTTTTAGTAATCATATCGTTAATATTTAATCAAAGATAATACAACAGTTTTACAAATCAATATTTCCTTATTGAACCGTCAATTTTATATTTTTTACAAACTCAATCTCAACATATAGTCATCACAAAGTCTTTCACCAAGCTGAAAGGTACGAATGTCAAAGGTTTTAAAGCCCATTTTATTATAAAATTTCAAAGCTTTGTGGTTTTCTTGCCAAACTCCTAAATACAAATTTTGATAACGTTGTTGTTTACAATAATCAATGGTAAACTGCATTAACTGCTGCGCAATTCCTTTTCCATGAAACTGTTTTCGAACATATATTTTTTCAATTTCAACACTTTTTTCTTCCAATTTTGAGTTGGTTTGGTTCAACAAAAGTTTTACATAACCAATATCTCCGGTTTCATTATAAGCCAAAAAATAAGCAACATTCACATCTTTTAAATTGGTGGCTAGTTTTTCAATGGTATAAGTATTTGCAATATAGGCTTGCATATCCGACTCCGAATTTTCGTCTTTATATGAATCGTAAAAAGTACTTGCCCCAATTTGAGCTAATACTGCTCGGTGTTTTAATGAACAGATGACAATATTTGAAACCATAAATTTATTGATATATGCAATATACTGTTTTGTTTTATTTTCTACTTTATTTTTATTACAAAAATGCCAGAATCTGGCACATATACTCTTTGGGGAGAATTATACGACCAAGCATTGTAATATTCACCCACTATGCTATCATTGGTTAAACTTATTGCATTTCGAACATGAAGTGTATTAAACGGATATTTAACACAACTAGTAATCATTGGACTAATTGCCATTTTGTTTGTTCCCAAAAACGTTTGAATTGTGTCTATACTATAATCTTGATTATATATTTTAAAAAAATTGTTAGTTATTTTAAAAAAATTGTTAGAAATTATTTGAATATTATTTATGCGAGGTGAAAATGCATATTTATAAACTATACAGCTATCACCATTTTTAAGTTCATGGTATTCTCCATTGCTATTAGTAATTTTATTGTCTTTTGAACAACTAAATTGAGCAAATATGAGGCTAAATATGATGGCTAAATTTTTCATAATCTGTTATTGATGTAGTTACAAGGAGCTAATTCAATTAAAGCATTAGAATTACTTTTACAAAGATAGAAATTTAGTTCAATTTTATAAAGTATATTTACTACTAAAATGCTTTACTTTGCAGCTATGGCATTTTACCCAAAAAGCAATCCAAAACCTATAGACACCACTCAATTAATATATGGCCAACATGCAATTTTAGAAGCGTTATTGGCAGCAAAAGATATTAATAAAGTTATAGTGCAGCAAACTGCAAAGAGCGAAATCATTAACGAAATTCTTAAAAAATGTAAACAGCAGGATATTCCAATTCAATACGCGCCAAAGGAAAAATTTGCTTTTCTTCAACAAAAAAATCATCAAGGAGTAATGGCTTATTTATCGCCAATTGCATTCCAAAAAATTGAAGATATTATACCACAATTATTTGACGAAGGCAAAACTCCTTTTATACTTATTTTGGATAGAATTACCGATGTTAGAAACTTGGGAGCAATTGCTCGTTCGGCTTATTGCGCGGGAGTTCATGCCATTGTAATTCCTGCTGCTGATAATGCACCCATTAATGAAGATGCAGTAAAAACTTCGGCTGGAGCATTGATGCATATTCCTATTTGCCGCGAAAAAAACTATAAAACTGTTTTAGAATTATTGAATCAAAGTGGTGTTTTAACCATTGCTTGTACCGAAAAAGCCAAGAAGAATTTTCATGAAATTGATTTAACTGTTCCCGTTGCCATTATTATGGGAAATGAAGAAACAGGAATTAGTCCAGAAATATTGAAAAAATGCGAAGAAATGGCTAAAATTCCTTTGGAATTAGGTGTTCAATCATTAAACGTAAGTGTAGCCGCAGGAATAGCAGTATACGAAACCGTAAGACAAAGGATTAGTTGATAGTTGTAGAGATTGATTCTCATGCTATGGCATGATCGCAATGACGTGAACACAATCGTCTATCAACTGACAACTATCAACTGACAACCAACAACTATCAACTATTTAAAAAGCAATCCATTTTGCCAAAGGAAACAGAAATCCATGGTAATAGCTACTGAAAAATGAATAGCAACGCCTATCCAAATGCTGTTAATTTTAGAATTTAACACACAAAACTAAGCCAGCTATAATGGCTGCAAGGGTTTCGGGTAATGGTTTTCCAAAATGTATCATACAATAAGGAATGGTAATGACTAAAATGGAGTAAAAAGAAAATCGTACATAAATTCTCTTTTTACAAAGTATTCAACCAATGTAATACAAATGGCAGCGATAATACACACAATAAAAGCTTGAAACTTGATGGTTTCAACTTTATTTTTTTAGCATCGTTATAAACTTTATGGTCTAAAGTTTTTAACATATCTAACTTGTTATTATAAGGAAAAAAATGGCTGATTAGAAAATTACAAGTTCGAGGCTTGCGCAGGTTGAAAAATGGGAGTTTACTTTCCGTAAATTACCATTTATATAGCAAGCATAACGAAGAAATTGGGATTTTATTGCAGACATTAGTTGGTAAATAGTAAGTAAAAATATACTGCTGGTACTGCTAAAAACAATCCATCAAATCTGTCCATTACGCCACCATGACCTGGTAATAAACTACCTGAATCTTTTACATCAATATTTCGTTTTAGCAGCGATTCGGTTAAGTCGCCAAAGGTGCCAAATACCAAAGTAATTAAGCCAACAATGATCCATTCGTGTAATTTTAAAATATCGAAATAATCAAATTGCGAGAGCACAAAAGCAACAATGATTACTAATGCAGCACCACCAATACTTCCTTCCCAAGTTTTTTTAGGACTAATGCGTTCAAACAGCTTGCGTTTACCAAATTTGCGTCCTACCAAATAAGCGCCAGTATCGCAAGTCCAAAGCATAATAAAAAAACCAATTGGCAAAGCACCATCGTAGGTTAAACTGCTAAATCGGCCAAAATCGGCTAACATACTTAAGGGAAAACAAATGTAAATAATTCCTAAAACTTGGTAAGCTAAAGTATCGAATTCGCGCTTCGTTTTTTCAAAAAGTTTTATAATAATCATCAACAAAAACACAGGAATTAAGTGGTAAAACCAACCATAATCCCAATCGTTTCTAATGATTAAAGCAAACATAATATTGATGATGCTTCCAGCAATTACGCCCAAATATTGTTCTATCCAATTTTTATCTGGCAGCATTAATTGATAAAATTCACGCAAGCACAAAAAATTGATTGCGAACAGCAAAATATAAAACGACCATTCGTTTAAAATTGTAGAAAGTACAATGGTGAGTACAAAAAATATTCCTGTAATGGTTCGTTGCCAAAAATTACTCATGTATAAAAATTTATCAGTTAAAAATTATTTTTTTCAATTAAATGTAAAGCTGCTACCGCATTTTCTTTGTGGCAATATATTTCTACTTTGCCAAATGCACCTGCATAGCTGCTGTCGGTTTTATCAATTTCAGATGCTTCAATTTCATTATCAGCTAAAAAAGCAATTATGTTTTGAGCTGTAAATACGCTATTTACCTCCGTAACTTTTACCCAATCTATCATTTTGTGTTATTTATAAATATTTGTTTTAATTTTAGTTTGCTCATAGCAAAAAGAATCAATACAATTGAAATTGCTGCTACCAATGTAACAATGATTGGAAAGGTATAATCATCATTTAAAAAAGCAATGTCAGGATGTTTTTGAGCAATAAAATATGCTACAATGGTAATGCAATTATTTAAAAAATGCCCAATAATACTTACCCAAATATTGCCACTATAAGCAAAAGCGTAGCCTAATACCAAACCAAACATAAACCTTGGCAAAAATCCAAAATAATCGCCATGAATAGCGCTGAAAATAATGGCTGTAAAAATGACCGAAACATGCACATTGTAAAAACACATTTTTACAAAATTTTGTAGGCAAGCTCTAAAAAATATTTCTTCTGTTATTGCTGGAATTACAGCAACAATTAAAATGTTAAACAATAACTGAGGAATGGTATTGGCGTTTACAAATATTTCCATTTGAAGTTTTGCAAAAGCTTCATCGCCCCGTAAAAATGTTTCAAAATCTTGGCAGTTTTCCGGGAAATGTAAGTTTTGATTTAACTGCATTAACCAAGAAGAAACAGGAATAGCCAATATAATTAATAGGATTATAAATAAATAATTATAAATTTTTGTGGGACTTTGTAATTGTAAAAAATGAACGGGATTTTGGTAAATTGCTTTGCAAAATAAAAATGAAGGAGCCACAAAAATGGCCATTGAAATCAATGCTTGGTTTAACTTTAAAGCCATTACACCTTGCGGATTAGCTTTTGAGTTATAAATAATTTCGTTGAATGAACTTTGTAAATCTATGCCAAAAAACAGTTTAGTAATGGCAATTCCCAAAACCCCACCAATCACATAAAAGGTTATAACCATTCCTGTTAAAATAAGAAAATTCCATAAAAAGTACAGGATTGGATGCGATGAAAAGGTGGGTATCTTAAACATTTTACTATTTTTGTGGGCGCAATATAATTTTAAAATAAATAATTGGTAAAAATAGGAAAAATAGAATTAGGCGATTTTCCACTTTTGCTTGCACCTATGGAAGATGTAAGCGATCCGCCTTTTAGAGCAGTTTGTAAGGATAATGGTGCTGATTTAATGTACACGGAGTTCATTTCATCGGAAGGGCTGATCAGAGATGCCATAAAAAGCAGAAAAAAATTAGACATTTTTGAGTACGAACGTCCGGTTGGCATTCAAATATTTGGTGGCGATGAAGAAGCGATGGCTTTGGCCACTCAAATAGTGGATACCATTAATCCTGATTTGGTAGATATCAATTTTGGTTGTCCAGTAAAAAAAGTAGTTTGCAAAGGAGCTGGTGCGGGAGTTTTAAAAAATTTAGAACTCATGGTTCGGCTAACGGAAGCAGTGGTAAAATCTACCAAACTTCCTGTAACAGTCAAAACCCGTTTGGGTTGGGACGAAAATTCACAAAACGTAGAAGAAGTAGCCGAACGTTTACAAGACGTTGGCATCAGTGCATTAAGTATTCACGGACGAACACGAGCGCAAATGTATAAAGGTGAAGCCGATTGGACTTTAATTGGTAAAATAAAAAATAACCCTCGAATTCATATTCCAATTTTTGGAAATGGCGATATAGATTCGCCACAAAAAGCAGTAGAGTATAAAAATCGTTATGGAGTAGATGGCGTAATGATAGGCCGAGCTGCAATTGGTTATCCGTGGATTTTTAATGAAATAAAACATTATATAAAAACAGGCGAAATGCTTGGTGCACCCACCATTCAACAACGCGTAGAAGTTTGTAAAAAACATTTGCAAAAAAGTGTAGAATGGAAAGGCGAAGGTTTGGGAATGCTTGAAATGCGAAGACATTATACTTCATATTTTAAAGGCTTAAACCATTTTAAAGAATATAGAACCAAATTAGTTACCACCAATCATTTAGATGATTTGTATGCAATCATTGAAGAAATTGAAGAAAAGTATAGTTTAGAAGCTGCAATTATTTAAAAAAGTTTTACAGTGCTGCTTTTAGAGGTGGTTTACATCAAAAAAAAACAATTTTCAATTCTTATATTTTGCTATTGCGCTATAATGCATTTTCTATTATTTTTGCTTTTTAAGCATTTTTAGTAAAATCAAATTAGAAAACTATATCGCAACAATGAATAAATACAAATTAAGCAACAATGTACTCGGTTGGGCTACATTTATCATTTCCATTATTACTTACACACTTACGCTAGAACCTACAGTTAGTTTTTGGGACTGTGGTGAGTTTATTTCCGCTTCTTATCGTTTGCAAATTTGCCATCCACCGGGAGCGCCTTTGTTCTTAATGATTGGTCGTGTGTTCTCACTTTTTGCATCCGATGCTAGTAAAGTGGCTTTCATGGTGAACATGGTTTCGGCAATGACAAGTGCTTTATGCGTGATGTTTACCTTTTGGACAATTACTCATTTGGGTAAAAAAATTGTCAATAAAAATGGCGGAGAACTTTCATTTCAACAAATTTTTGCCATTATGGGCGCTGGTTTAGTTGGTGCTTTGGTTTTAACTTTTAGCGATACTTTTTGGTTTTCGGCTGTTGAAGCTGAGGTTTACGCTTCATCAAGTTTCTTTACAACATTAACTTTTTGGTGTATTTTAAAATGGGAAGACAATGCAAACGAAAAGGGCGCTGACCGTTGGATTGTGCTTATTGCCTACTTAATTGGATTAGCAATTGGCGTCCATTTGTTAAACTTATTGGTTATTCCTGCCATTGTTTATGTATATTATTTCAAAAAGAATACCTACACATTACCAGGATTTTTAAAGGCTACTGCCGTTGCGGTTTTAGCAATTGGATTTGTACAATTTGGAATAATCCCAGGCTTACCAACCTTAGCAACTAAGTTAGATTTCTTTGCAGTAAATTCATTAGGTATGAGCACCAATTCAGGAGCAATCATGCTAATTGCAATCATGCTTACTTTAATGGCTGCATTGTTACATTATACTCAAACTGCAGTAAAAACTGGCTTATACGTTGCCATTGCTTGCTACGCAGCATTATTTTTAGTTTCTTTAAATATTAACTTTTCAACGGGTAGTTTTATTGGTTGGGTTTTATTAACTGGCTTATTGTATTTTATTTTCTTTTACAGTAAAATATCAAATGCTGTAAAAAATATTTTAGTATTATCGTTTTCATTCATCGTAATTGGTTTTTCAAGCTACGCAATGATTATCATTCGTTCATTAGGAAACCCTCCAATTGACATGAACGATCCTGATCAACCATTTGCTTTACTTTCATACATTAACCGTGAGCAGTATGGCGATAATCCATTATTATATGGTCAGTATTTTTATGCGCGCGCAATTGATACCAAATCAAAAGGTATGAATTACCGCAGAGTAACTGATGCTAACGGAAAAGAAACTTATGCAGAAGCTGGCGAAAAATTAGAACGCGTTTACGATCCAAAAGATTGTACAATTTTACCTCGTATGTGGGCCGATAGAGCTGATTATATTCAAGCTTACCGCAGTTGGGAAAACATGCCTGGAGAGAAAAAAGCTACTTTTGGTAAAAATATTGATTTCCTTTTATCATACCAATTAGGATTTATGTATTGGCGTTATTTCTTCTGGAATTTTGTTGGTCGTCAAAATGATGAACAAGGTTATGGCGATGCAACCAAAGGAAATTGGATTTCAGGAATAACCTTTTTAGACGAATGGCGCTTAGGTCCGCAAAAAGATATTCCAGCCATTATTAAAGACAATAAAGCAAGAAATACTTATTACGGAATTCCATTGATTTTAGGAATACTTGGTTTGGTATTTCATTTTAAAAAGAACAAAGAAGACGCAACTGTAGTTTCTACCTTGTTTTTATTTACTGGATTTTTCATTATTTTATATTTGAATTTCCCCGCACATCAGCCGCGTGAACGTGATTATGCTTATGTAGGATCTTACCAAACATTTATTATTTGGATAGGCTTAGGCGTATTAGCAATCATTGATTTCTTGTCAAAGAAAATGAATGCATTGGCTGCTACCGCAATAACAACTATAGTTTGTTTATTAGGCGCACCCATATTAATGGCAGAACAAAATTGGGATGACCATAACCGTTCTAACCGCTTAACAGCATTGCATTTTGCTGAAGATTATTTAAATTCTTGTGCTAAAGATGCTATTTTATTTACCAACGGTGATAACGATACTTACCCGCTTTGGTATGCTCAAAACGTAGAAAATATTAGAAGTGATATTAGAATTATTAATTTAAGTTTACTAGGAACTGATTGGTATGCCGATGGCTTAAGACGCCCTGCATATGATGGAAAACCGGTAGAATTTAGTTGGACTCCTGAAACTTATGCTGCTGAAAAACGCAATTATGTAGTGTTTTATGAAAATGCTAATTTGGGTTTAAACAAAACTGATTATTATGATTTGAGTAAATTAATGGCTTTCATGGGCGATGACAATAAAAACAGTCAAGTTCAATTACAAGGTGGTGATTATGTAAATTATTATCCAACCAAACGTTTCAGTGTAAAAATTGATAAAGCTGCTTGTTTAAAAAATGGTGTGGTTCAACCTGAAGATGCTCCTTACATGGTAGATAGTATTAAGTTTGAAATTAGCAATGCTAATAACATGATGAAGCCTGATTTATTAACACTTGACATTGTTGCTACCAACATTAATAAAAGACCTATTTATTGGGCTATTACTACTGGAAGCGATGTGTATTTAAATATGCAAAGTCATTTTCAAATGGAAGGATTAACTTACCGTTTGGTTCCTATTTTTAACCAACAAGATCCTAATGATCCTAGTCCTGGACGTATCAATAGCAATATTTTATGGACTAACTTAATGACTAAATTTAAGTGGGGAAATATGGACCAACCTGGTGTTTATTTAGACGAAACTATTTTACGTCAAACAAAAAATTTCCGTAATATTTTCTATCGTTTAGCAGAGCAATTGGTAAGAGAAGGTAAAAAAGACAGTGCAATAAAAGCATTGGATTATTGCCAAAAAGTATTACCATCTTCAAATATAGCTCACGATGTGTTTTCAGTGCGTTTAGCAGAAGGTTATTTCTTAGCTGGTGCATTTGATAAAGGAAATGCATTGTTGAAAGAAATTAGCACAGTTTGCGAAACAAAAGCAAAATATTATAAAACATTCCGTAGCACTAAAAAATATAAAATGGTTCAACCTGAATTAGAAGAAAATGTTCAAGTTATGACTTATTGTATGCAAGTAGCTCAAATGAATAAACAAGAAGCTGTAGCGAAAGAATTAGGCGATAAACTAAACGCCATCAGCGCAGGTTTATAATTTATTTTCAACTATTAAAAAGCCCTTCAAAAATATATTTTGAAGGGCTTTTTTATTTATAAATACTAGCAAATACAGAAAAAAAAAATTAAGAAAATTTTTGGTTATTTATTAAACTTTAAAACAGTTAATTTGCACCATAAATTATTGAAAAATTATGAAAAAAATAGTATTATTATCAGCAGTAGCATTCACTTTATTTTCTTGTGGAAACGGAAGTGCAACAAAACCAGAAGGAACAACTTCTGACTCAATACAAACAAAAGACACTTCAGCACAAGAAACATATTACGGTGCTAAAATTACAGCAGATAGCGCCATTGCATTTAGCGATTTGAAAGCTGCTATGGGCGACAAAAAAGAATTTGCAGTTAAATTAACTGGAGAAGTAGAAGCAGTTTGCCAAAAGAAAGGCTGCTGGATGAATATTAAAGGTGCTAATGGTGAAAGTATGAGAGTAACTTTTAAAGATTACGCCTTTTTTATGCCTATGGATTGTTCGGGTAAAACTGCCATTGTAGATGGAGTAGCAAAAATTGAAGTGACAAGCATTGCCGATTTAAAAGAATTTGCAAAAGATGACAACCAAAATAAAGAGGCAATAGCCGCTATTAAAGAACCAAAAAGTGAATTGGTTTTTGAAGCAAGCGGTGTTATTTTAAAATAAATTAAAAATCAATCGTCATTGCGAACACGCCAAAGCGTGAGAAGCAATCTCACTGTATTATTATAGTGAGATTGCTTTTATTTCTTTCAATAACAACAAAAATTATCCTTATTGCCTCATTTAAAATCCATTTCATGAAAAAAATATTTTTCTTATCTAGTCTATTATTTGCTAGTTTTCTGTTTGTAAATTCATGTGCTAATAACGAAGCACCAAAGCAAGAAGCAATTAAAAAAGACAGTGCTGCAAGCTGCAGTAATTCAACCATTATGGATCCAAATACGCCAAAACCTATGGCATTAATGATGCGCAGCATGGCAGCAAATGCCGACAGTATAAAAGCTAAAATATTACGTGGAGAAAAATTAGACAGTTTGCAGTTTCCTTTTCTGCGTTTTTACTTGGTAGAACCTACCGATAAAAATGTA
>Ga0114967_10002986_pt1 | contig 14023 bp, 13 predicted proteins | sample M_130628_MF_Meta_FD_92639 | JGI IMG/M metagenome (GOLD analysis project Ga0114967, IMG submission 92639) | Freshwater microbial communities from Lake Montjoie, Canada to study carbon cycling - M_130628_MF_MetaG | ecosystem: Environmental > Aquatic > Freshwater > Lake | place: Lake Montjoie... | reverse complement strand
TTTGCCAATAGCAATTATCGCTTCGTTGAAGAAGCTCCAGAATACCAAAAAGAAGTACGTATTTCGTGTTGAGTATTTGGAAACCAAAATTGAGTTGAGACTATTTCAGAAATTCCATTAAGCTTTTTCTGAACAAATCTCTTTGATTTTCTCTATAGCAAAATCAATCTCTTCTTTCGTGTTGTATTTACTAAACGAAAATCGAATAGATGGTCTGTTCGGATCTGCATGTATCCCCCTCAAAACATGTGAGCCAATATCAGTACCCGAGCTGCATGCACTTCCACCAGAAGCAGATATTCCAGCAATGTCCAAACTAAAAAGCAACATATCCCCCATCCCACTTTCAGGAAAAGAAACATTTAAAACAGTATACAAGCTTTTTTCGGGTGCTGTCTCCCCATTAAATGTGACCCCGGGTATGCTTTCTTCTAACCGTTGTTTCATGTAAGATTTTAATCCCTGAATGTATTGTTGATGCGCATCCATATCTCGATAAGCAATTTCTAGTGCTTTGGCTAAACCCACAATCCCAGGTATATTTTCGGTCCCACCACGCATGTTACGCTCCTGTGAACCGCCAAACAGTAATGGCTTAATCTTAATAGCATGATTGATATAGAGAAAACCTACACCCTTTGGACCATGTAATTTATGCGCAGCACAAACCAAAAAATGAACTTTTAGTTTACTAAGATCATGGCGATAATGTCCCATGGTTTGTACGGTATCGCAATGAAAAATGGCTTGATACTGCTCGCAGATATCTCCAACCTTGACAATATCGGTCAGTGTTCCTATTTCATTGTTCGCGTGCATCAAAGAAACTAAGCTCCGCTCATTTGATCTTAAAAGTTCTTCCAAATGCTGCAAATCAACATTCCCTTTTGCATCTACGTCGACAAAGCTTAATTTAATGGCACCACTTTCTTGTAGTGCTTCCAGTGTATGGGATACAGCATGATGTTCGATCCGAGAGGAAATAACGTGTTTGATTCCATAATCAGCTACAGTACCTTTTATGGCCATGTTGTCTGCCTCTGTACCTCCAGAGGTGAAAAAAAATTCTGATGGCGAAGCATGAAATAAATTTGCAACGGTTTTGCGTGCTCTTTCAAGAAGTGTACGCACCTCACGACCATGCGCATGTATGGAAGATGGGTTTCCAAACTGGTTTTCCATTACTTGAATCATCTCCTGCAGAACCTCTTTGTCTACAGGCGTCGTGGCAGCATTGTCAAAGTAAACACGCATAATAAATCAATGAAATTTTAATTAAAAGACGACAATATACATATCTCTAATCATATATACAATCCAACGTATTTACTTGTTTGAATACCCAAATTGGGTGTCTGGCAAATTAGTTTTCTTGAGATATTGTTCATTCAAGAGGCGGATGAATAAAAACTCATCCGCTAAACTTACTTCGATCGATTAGCTTATTCCTTCCAGAGTTGCTTCCCAGCATTGCTCTAGTCCGCTTGGGCTAATAATACGAAGCTAAAATCATCTTTTAAAAGTGTGATCAATCTCAAAAGATAAAAACCATTTTTTTGTCCATTACATTTGAAGTTCATGCGAGTTACAAGTCTCAATCTTAGTATGAAGTGGAATGACTTGTCCTAAAGTAGGTTTATAATACCCCCTTAAACTTGTTTTAGGATAAGCCTTTCATACCTTTGCAGACACAAAAATTATTTCAATTTATGAGCAAGGGTTTAACAAGCAGAAGTGATGATTATTCACAATGGTACAATGAGCTAGTAGCTAAAGCCGATCTCGCCGAACATTCTGCCGTGAGAGGATGTATGGTTATCAAACCATATGGATATTCTATCTGGGAAAAAATGCAGGCTGCTTTGGATCAAATGTTCAAAGACACTGGGCATAGTAATGCCTACTTTCCATTATTTATTCCCAAATCATTTTTCTCAAAAGAGGCCTCTCATGTGGAGGGCTTCGCAACAGAATGTGCTGTTGTAACACACTACCGTCTTAAAAATGATGGCAATGGAAACATTGTGGTGGATGAAAATGCCAAATTAGAGGAAGAGCTCATCGTTCGGCCAACATCCGAAACCATTATTTGGAATACATATAAGGGCTGGATACAATCCTACCGGGATTTGCCCATTTTGGTTAATCAATGGGCAAATGTAGTTCGCTGGGAAATGCGTACGCGTTTGTTTTTGCGTACTGCTGAATTTTTGTGGCAAGAAGGACATACTGCACATGCTACTGCTCAGGAAGCTATAGAGGAAACAGAGCGTATGCTCGAAGTGTATGCTGATTTTGCCGAAAATTGGATGGCTATGCCCGTTGTTCGTGGACGAAAAACAGTAAGTGAGCGTTTTGCTGGAGCATTGGATACCTATTGTATCGAAGCATTGATGCAGGATGGAAAAGCCCTGCAGGCAGGGACCTCACACTTTTTAGGCCAAAATTTTGCGAAAGCATTTGATGTTAAGTTTACTAACAAAGAAGGAAAAATAGACCATGTTTGGGCAACTTCTTGGGGCGTTTCCACACGGCTAATTGGCGCTTTGATCATGGCTCACTCGGATGATGCGGGTTTGGTATTGCCCCCCAAGTTGGCACCGATACAGGTGGTCATTATACCCGTATACAAAACGGATGCAGAGTTTGATCAAATTACCGCGATTGCGAATGACTTGTCTACCAAATTAAAAATGAGGAATATTTCTGTCAAATACGATCAGCGCGATACCCAGCGTCCTGGTTTTAAATTTGCCGAGTACGAAATGAAGGGTGTGCCTGTTCGTTTGGCAATCGGCGCACGTGATTTAGAAAATGGAACGGTAGAAGTTGTACGCAGAGATACCAAAGAAAAGCAAACAATTAGTCGAGATAATTTAGATCAGTTTGTTGAAGATTTATTGGGGGAAATTCAGTCTAATATTTATACCAAAGCCCTCCATTTTAGAAACCAAAACACACGTGAAGTAAACTCATACGATGAGTTTAAACGAGTTTTAGATGAGCAGCCTGGTTTTATTTCTGCTCATTGGGATGGTACTCCAGAAACTGAAAAGCAGATAAAAGATGAAACCAAAGCAACTATACGCTGTATCCCGTTAAATAATAAACAGGAAGAAGGCAAATGTATTGTTACTGGGAATCCCTCATCTCAGCGCGTGCTATTTGCGAGAGCATATTGATATTTTTTATTATTTGAATTAGGATGGGGGGACTCTGATCCCCCTCGTTCTTTAATCCTGTAAATCTTGATTCAGATCATTTTATTTACGTAGCGTAATTGGTTTACTCACACCATTGATCGTGATGGTAGCTAAGGCATCGCATTTTTCATCCCCATAGTCTAAAACCCTAGTAAATTTTCTTGTACTTTCTGTCGTTTGAACTGTTCCAGAAACGATAAATCGACATGCTAATTGCCTAATAAATGGTTTGGTAATAAGTATGGTGAACGCATTTCCTTTAGAATTGGTTCCCGATGCAGACCCTGTAATTGAAAATACATCATCTAAGCGGGTAGAGGTGCCCATTCCTTCAGTCCATTCAAATTTTTTCGTTGAATTCCAAGAGAGATTGAGCCCAGTAGCAGCATTAACTAAAGTAGCATTCGAAACAACGTGGGTGAAGACGTAATTTCGGGTTGTTTGATTGGGGCCATTATTGGTGACCACTTTTGTTCCTCCAACTATTGTGCCGTTAACGGTATAATTATTAAAGGTGATCGTAAGAGATGAATTTGTTGTCGTAATTGGGCCTGAAAATGCAGCTATAATTTTCCCTGATCGGGTTACTCCATTGTTTGTGCACCCAGTACCAAAATCAAATGTGACTATTTTGGGCCACGTATTGTTTGTAAGTGTCACACTAACGCTTGCACACGGAGTGCTTGTGTGTGGGTTCACTCCTCCTAGATCGAGGGTACTTATGGTAGTACCAGCTGCAGTCGCGGCATTTGCTCTTTCTGTGTCGTTGCTAGAAAATAAATTAGGCTGTTCGGATGCTGCCGCGTTGACACTTGTAAAAACATCCGTAAATGTTTCATCTGCTTGCGCATTATCTGATACGGATGTGCTATCCTGATTGTCGGTTGGCTGATCTTGTTTTTTACAAGACCAAAATGTAAGGGTGATCACCCCTAAAATAAGAAGCCATAGATTGAATGTTCTTTTCATCGTTTTTATAAGTTTAGTCGTTATATGAGATGACCTGATATTTGAATAGGAAATATTGATAATGCCCTGTTTTATAATCGAAGAAGCCGTATTTTTGAAAAATACACACCCACGCCAATATAATGAAATTCGGAACAAAAGCAATACATGCAGGTCAGCATCCTGACCCAACTACAGGAGCTATTATGACGCCTATTTATCAAACATCCACGTATTGGCAGGAGTCGCCAGGTAAGCATAAAGGGTATGCATATGCCAGAGGTAAAAATCCTACACGAAAAGCGTTGGAAGACTGTTTAGCAGCATTAGAAAATGCAAAGTATGGGCTTGCTTTTTCCAGTGGGATGGGAGCAACAGATGCCGTAGTAAAATTACTTCGCCCGGGTGATGAGGTGATTACAGGGAATGACTTGTATGGAGGCTCGTATCGCATGTTTACGAAGGTTTTTGCCAATTATGGAATCAAATTCCATTTTATTGATATGGCTGATGCAAACAACATCAATAACTACATCAATGCCAATACTAAACTGCTGTGGATAGAAACACCTACGAATCCAACCATGCAAATCGTAGATATTGAGGCTGTATCTAAAATTGCGAAAGCCAATCAGGTTATTTTTGCGGTTGACAATACCTTTGCTTCGCCATATCTTCAAAATCCGATAGACTTAGGTGCCGATATTGTGATGCATTCGGTGACTAAATATTTGGGCGGGCACTCGGATGTCGTTATGGGAGCTTTGCTCACGAATGATGAGAAACTGTATGATCAATTGGCTTTTATCCATAATTCATGTGGCGCAACACCTGGACCGATGGATAGTTTTCTAGTTTTGCGAGGAATCAAAACATTGCACCTGCGAATGAAAGCCCATTGCGAGAATGGTCGTCAAATTGCAGCGTTTCTGAAATTACATCCTAAAGTAGATAAATTGTATTGGCCAGGTTTTACAGATCACCCCAATCATGAGATTGCAAAAAAACAAATGCGAGATTTTGGTGGGATGATTTCGTTTACCATGAAAGGTGCCGATTTGAATGAAACCTTCCGTGTCGCATCTTCTTTCAAGGTCTTCTCTTTAGCCGAATCTTTGGGCGGAGTAGAGTCCTTAATTAATCATCCGGCAAGTATGACACATGCATCCATTCCCAAAGAAGAACGCGAGAAAGCAGGAGTCGTAGATAGTTTGTTGCGTTTAAGCGTTGGAGTGGAAGATATAGAGGATTTGTTAGCCGATTTGAAACAAGCGCTTGCCTGATTTTTGGATGCCTGACATTAAAACTTTAATAAACCCTTGGACATTGAGCTTGTCGCAATGGCAACGTGAGGATCTGAAGGGTTTTTTGGATGCCAAAGTTGATCAATACAATCGGGCTGATTTTATTGAGAAGGATCCTATCATTATACCCCATCAATTTTCGCTGAAGCAGGATAGGGAGATTATGGGTTTTTGGGCAGCAATTTTAGCTTGGGGACAGCGTATTACGATTATCAATAAATCAAAAGAGTTGATTCGTTTGATGGATGGTGCTCCTTACGATTTTATTCAAAATCATCAAGAAGCCGATCTTAAACGCTTTATCGGCTTCAAGCATCGTACATTTAATGATACCGATACGCTCTATTTTATTGAGTTTTTCAAGCAACATTACCAACAATCCGATACGCTCGAAACTGCCTTTTGTCCGGATGGAGAAACGATTAATTGGAGTGCCGAACAAGCGTTAAATCATTTTCGAAAAACTTTTTTCTCACTCCCCGATTTTCCTAGGCGTACCGTCAAGCATGTATCGTCTCCTTTACAAAAATCAACGTGCAAACGTCTTAATATGTTTTTGCGCTGGATGATCCGTTTTGATGATCGAGGGGTTGATTTTGGTATTTGGAAACGAATGGAGCCGGCATCTCTTATTTGTCCCTGTGATGTGCACGTAGATCGAGTAGCTCGGCGATTTGGTTTGATTGATCGCAAACAAACAGACTGGCAGACAGCCATCGAACTGACCGATCATCTACGTGAATTCGATGCAAACGATCCTGTGAAATATGATTTTGCACTTTTTGGGTTGGGCGTAGAAGAGAAATTTTGATGTTGGGCCTGAGGGTGTTCCAAATTTTGGAATTTTGCCCAAATTTGCGCTCAATTACCTCTTTTGTAAATATTTAGGATATGGTTACCTTTGCCACACTTATTCATCGTTTCGAACAGATGGGCGAAAAAAACAGGTTGGACGTATGTGGATATTTCAGCCGATATAGCCCAACAGTTAAATCCCGAGATTAAAAAAAGTTTCAGAGTAAAGGGAATGCTCGATCATACTCCAGTAAGTGGTTTGGCTTTGCTTCCCATGGGGGGAGGCAGTTTTATTTTACCATTGAATGCAAGTTTGAGAGAAAAGTTAAAAAAGACTGAAGGGAGTATACTTCAGCTTCGTTTGGAAGAAGATCAAGATTTTAAAATAGATACCCCTGAAGATTTGCGTATGTGTTTGCAGGAGGAAGGTGTTTTGCACAGTTTTGATAAACTGCCTAAATCACACCGAAACTATTTTATCAACTGGATAAACAGCGCAAAAACGATTGAAACACGCATAAAACGAATGGGGATGACGGTAAATGCAATGCTTATGGGATTCAGTTATGCAGAAATGATACGTTACGAGCGTAAAAACAATAATTTGGGTTAAGCGAATGCCCTAAAATTAACTTTAGCAATACGTTTGATGTGTAAAAAAAAACTCTGGAGCTTTACTAAGCTTTTTTTAAAATTTTTGATTACTGGATTGTCTCTATATCTAGTTTTCAAAAAGGTAAAGCTCACTGACATCGAAGAAGCATTTACTAATGCCGACTTCCTATACCTATTGATCGCCCTCTTGTTTTTTGTAGCCTCACAAATTGTTGCTTCATCGAGGTTAAACACATTTTTTAAAAGTATTGGTTTGCAGCTTTCGGGGGTACTCAATTTTAAAGTGTATCTCCTTGGAATGTTTTACAATTTATTTTTACCTGGTGGGATAGGAGGAGATGGTTATAAAGTGTTTTTTTTGAAGAAAAAATACAATGTACGAGGAAAGGATTTGCTTTTTGCTATCTTTTTTGATCGATTAAGTGGACTGTGGGCATTAAGTCTGATTACTGCTGTACTCATTGTTTTTATTCCTGGTCTTCATATTCCTAGTTGGATTCCCATTACTGTGGTCGTTGTAGGAACAGCTGTTTATTGGCTGGTGGTCAATTTTTATTTTAATCAATATAGTTCTCATTTCATCAATACTCATATTAAAGCGTTGTTTGTGCAATCTCTTCAGGTGTTGTGTGCTACTTTTTTACTGTATGCACTACATTTAGATGGCAAGTATTCACCCTATTTGCTCGTGTTTCTGGTATCCTCATTAGTCGCTATTTTTCCTTTTACAGTAGGGGGCTTGGGGGCTAGAGAATTAGTTTTTGTGTATGGAGCAAATTATTTGGCATTAAATCAACATACTGCAGTGTTAATAAGCTTGTTGTTTTATTGCATTTCTGCCATGATGTGCCTCAGTGGGGTTTACTTCGTTTTTAATCCTAAAAGGTTAAACGAAAGAGTAATACCTGTTTAATTTAAAAAATATCAGAATGAATGATGAAAGCTTTATTGTCTTTTTTATGCATTACAGCTGCAATAGGCATAGCGAATGCACAAGGCATTCTATTACCTAAAAAAAATAATCCGATAGTTTTATCGGATACGTTAGCAACACCAAATAGTTCAAAGTCACCAAAAGTAGGTGACTTTATCATTCCTGCTGTATTTGTTGGCTATGGGATCGTTTCTATTTCAAACCCCACTATTCGGAATTTAGACGATCATATTCGGTCAGAAATCAGAGGTCATCATCCAAATTTTCGCAACCATTTAGATGACTACATACAGTTTGCACCTGCGGTGGCTGTATATGGCCTAAACATAGCTGGGATTAAAGGGAAAAATAAAGTTTTAGATGCCAGTATTATTTACGGTATATCATTGATGTTGATGGGAGGATCAGTTAGTATCATTAAAAATAACAGCGACAGGCTTCGTCCAGATGGGTCTGATTATAGATCTTTTCCCTCGGGACATACCGCCACAGCTTTTGTTGGAGCCGAATTTATCAGACAGGAATACAAAGATGTTTCCCCATGGTACGGAATTGCTGGCTATGCTGTTGCTACCACCACAGGAATATTCAGAATGTACAATAACAAACATTGGTTTAGCGATGTAGTGGCTGGAGCCGGATTTGGTATTATTTCTACCAAACTTGCTTATATCACGTATCCCTATTTGAAAAGAAAATTCTGCCACAATCGCCATATGAAATTCATGCTCACACCCACGTATCAAAATCGTTCTCTGGTCATTTTATTCTTAAAACAATTTTAAAAGCGACTGTAAATTGGGTATTTCGGCAAGCTCAAGTCTTATTTTATTGAGTTTGCCGAAATGGATTGTAATCTCTACTCAAAATAGTTTAATACACTAAATCCGCCCTGTTTGAGATACTCATCTTTTTTCATCAAAATTAAATCTGATTGTACCATCTCTTGAACTAATGTTGGAAGGTCATATTGGGGTTTCCACCCCAATTGAGTTTTAGATTTGGTGGGATCCCCTAGTAGCAGGTCAACTTCTGTAGGACGGAAATATTTAGGATCTACCTTTACGATTGTTTGGCCTAGCTTTAATTGATCCATCTTGAGACCAAGATCCGTACATTTCACCATATCTAAATCGATAATTACGCCACGCTCTAGTGCATCTTTTCCACTAAACTCAACTTCGATACCGAGTTCTGCGAAAGCCATTCGTACAAAATCACGCACAGATGTGGTCACTCCAGTGGCTATCACGTAGTCTTCTGGTTTTTCTTGCTGCAATATCAACCACATGGCCTCCACATAATCTTTGGCATGTCCCCAGTCGCGTTGAGCAGATAGGTTACCTAAGAAAAGGCAGTTTTGTAGCCCAAGGGCTATTTTTGCTGCCGCACGTGTTATTTTTCGTGTCACAAATGTTTCTCCTCTGATAGGGCTCTCATGGTTAAATAATATTCCGTTGCAAGCATATAGTTGATATGCTTCGCGATAATTAACCGTGATCCAGTACGCATACATTTTGGCTACTGCATAGGGAGAGCGAGGATAAAATGGCGTTGTTTCATTTTGAGGAACGGCCTGTACCAGCCCGTATAATTCGGAGGTAGAAGCTTGATAAATACGTGTTTTTTTATCTAAGCCAAGCAAACGAACGGCTTCGAGAATACGAAGTGTACCTATCCCATCGGCATTGGCGGTATATTCGGGCGTGTCGAAACTAACTTTTACGTGGCTCATTGCTGCCAAGTTGTAAATTTCGTCGGGCTGCGTTTCCTGAATAATGCGGATTAGATTGGTAGAATCTGTGAGGTCTCCATAGTGAAGTTTTAGATTCAAGTTATCTTCGTGTGGGTCTTGATATAAATGATCTATTCGATCGGTGTTAAGCAAAGAACTACGGCGTTTCAGTCCATGTACAAAGTAGCCCTTCTTGAGAAGAAATTCGGCTAAATAAGCACCATCCTGACCTGTAATACCTGTTATTAAAGCAGTTTTCATTAAATAAGTGTTGTTTATTATGATATGTTTGAAAGTGTCAAAGGTATTATTTATGGGCAAAATATTTTTTGGATTAGACTTCTCTCCATTCGTTAATCCGTAGAAAAATTCTACGGGCAGTAATGTCGTGGCCTCATGTTATTTAACCAAATTCAATAAATATTGCCCATAACCACTTTTGATGAGTGAATCGGCCACCTTGCATAACTGCTCTTCATTAATGAAGCCCATGCGATAGGCTACCTCCTCGATGCATCCTATTTTAAGTCCTTGACGTTCCTCTATAATTTGTACAAACTGACTTGCTTGCATGAGTGAGGCAAAAGTACCCGTATCTAGCCAAGCTGTACCGCGACTTAAAACTCCCACTTTCAGTTTTCCTAATCGGAGATATTCTTTGTTTACATCCGTAATTTCGTATTCGCCGCGTGGCGATGGATGGATATTTTTGGCAATATCGACCACCGAGTTGTCGTAGAAGTACAAACCCGGTACTGCATAATTTGATTTTGGTTTTTGAGGCTTTTCTTCAATCGATATCACTTGATTCGCTTGATCAAACTCTACCACTCCATATCGTTCAGGATCAGAAACGGGATATGCAAAGACAACCCCTCCTTCGGGATCACTCATCGTTTGAAGAAGTTTAGACATCCCATCTCCGTAGAAAATATTATCACCCAGTATCAGTGCTACTTTATCTTTTCCAATAAATTCTTCACCAATGACAAATGCTTGCGCAAGTCCGTTGGGTATCTCTTGTACTTGGTATGAAAATTGGCAACCAATGGAGCTTCCATCACCTAATAATTTTTTAAAATGAGGCAAGTCATGTGGCGTCGAAATGATGAGTATCTCGCGAATGCCAGACAACATGAGTATTGACAAGGGATAATAAATCATGGGCTTGTCGTAAACGGGCATCATTTGTTTACTTATTGCCAATGTGAGTGGGTGCAATCTAGTGCCCGAACCTCCTGCTAGTATGATTCCTTTCAAAGGGTTTGTTTTTTATTAATGTGTGGAACTGTGCGCGATTTTTTTCTCCAATTCAACATACCAATCGGTGCCATATTTTCGAATAAGAGGTTCTTTTAAAAATTGATAAACTGGAACTTTTAATTCATTGCCAAAGCTACAAGCTGGACTGCAAATATTCCAGCGATCATATTTAAGAACTTCAAACTCGGGATATTGTGTAATACGTATGGGATATAAATGGCAGGATATGGGTTTCTTCCAACTGATTTTCCCATCCTCATACGCTTTTTCGATTGCACATTTAGTAATCCCATTTTCCCAAGTAACATATGCACATTCCTTATTCGTATCTACACAGGGGGTTGTAAAATCTCCTTCAAAATCCTTTACAGATGTTCCTGATAACTCAATAGCCTCGACGCCTTTTGTTGTCATGTAAGGTTTTACGTGTGGATATATTTCATCCAATATTGCTAGCTCTGCTCGCTCTAGGGGAGCTCCCGAATCACCTTCGATGCAACATGCACCTTTACATCTGTTTAAATTACATACAAAATTTTCTGCTATTACATCTTCATGTACCAACGTGTGGCCTACCTCTATCATAACATCCTTGTGATTTTTTTTCTCTGCAAAGGTAACAAAGCTATTTTAAACTTAGTTTACCTTTCTATTCGCAAATTGTTGAATATCAGTTTAGGATGATTTTACGGTCATTGAAAAATAAATTTATACACATGTGAATTTCACCGCTATCTTGTCATGATTTTCTAATTCCTTATTTTTTCGCTATCTAGAAACCATATTCACTCACTATTTCTAATTTTTATATTATGAAGTACACCTCAATAGATGCTGACTTTTTCAAAAACAATCGTAAAAGTTTTACCGATCGACTGAAAAACAACTCAATAGCCATATTTCAGGCAAATGATGAATTCCCGAGAAGTGGGGATCAGGCTTATGTGTTTAAGCAAAATCCAGATCTATTTTACCTGACGGGGATTGATCAGGAGCAAACTGTGTTGATTTTATTTCCAGACTGCCCTGATACTTTGTATCGAGAAGTACTGTTCTTAAGACAAACAAGCCAGCAAATAGCCGTTTGGGAAGGACATAAATACACAAAAGAAGAAGCGAAAAAAGCTTCTGGCATCGCACAAATTGTTTGGTTGGATCGCTTTTGGGATACCTTGTCAATGATTATTCATTATGCAGAAACAATTTATTTAAACACGAATGAGAACGATCGGTATGTGCACACGGTTCCCTACCGGGATGTTCGTTTTATCCAAGATCTAAAACAACGATATCCATTGCATCATTACGAACGGTCGGCACCTATTTTACGTGATCTCCGAGTGGTGAAATCAGCTGTCGAAGGTGCGTTAACGAGCAAAGCATGTAACATTACACGAGACGCTTTTATTCGAGTTTTAAAATTTGTGAAGCCAGGTGTTGCTGAGTATGAAATTGAGGCCGAGATCATACATGAATTTATACGTCAACGGGCAACCGGGCATGCATATACGCCGATTATTGCTTCTGGGGCAAATGCCAATATTTTGCATTATAACGACAATAATCAAGTGTGTAAAGATGGGGACGTGATCCTATTTGATTTTGGTGCAGAATATGCCAATTATAATGCGGATATGAGTCGCTCTATACCAGTGAATGGCCGGTTTACAAAACGTCAGAAGGATGTGTACAATGCTGTTTTGCATGTGATGAAGGAAGCTCAAAAAATGCTGATCGCTGGGACTATCTGGAACGAATATCACGATGAGGTTGGTAAAATCATGGAAAGCGAATTGATTAAATTAGGCTTGCTCGATAAGCATGATGTGGCTAAACAAGATCCCAAAATTCCTCTCTATAAAAAGTATTTTATGCATGGTACCTCTCATCATCTTGGTTTAGATGTTCATGATTTTGCAAGTAGGTATAAACCTTTTGAGGTGGGTAATATTTTAACCTGCGAACCAGGTATTTATATTCAGGAGGAAGGTTTAGGTATTCGTCTTGAAAATAATATTTTGATCACACGTGAGGGTAATGTTGACTTAATGGCAGATATCCCCTTGGAGGCAGAGGAAATAGAAAGCATCATGAACTCGTGGTCGCTTTCAGAAGAATTAAACAATTAAAATTGCTCAATAAACTGATACAAATTAAAATCAGTTTGTTGAGAGGCTTCAGCAATGCGTTCTTGGAGCTTCTGTTTGTTGATGTCACCCATTCTTTTATTCTGGATCAATTTCCACGCTTTTTCGGTTAGGAGGAATAGTTTTCGTTTATTTTCTGAATAGGGTTGATTTTTGATGGCTTCTAAAAGCTCCGAAATCCCTTCTGATTTTTCGGCGATTGTTTTGATGACAGGTATCAGCGTGGATTTTTGGTGGACTAGTTTTTGAATATTGCTTGTAAACGTATCCGCCCCCTCACGGTCTGCTTTGTTGATTACGAAAATATCTGCAATTTCCATCAAACCTGATTTAATACTTTGGATTTCATCACCTGCTTCAGGTACTAGAACCACTATCGTAATATCAGCAATGCCTGCTATTTCTACTTCCGACTGCCCAACGCCCACCGTTTCGATGATGATGTAATCAAAACCGCCGGATTTCAGCACGTCGGTCATTTCAATGGTTTTTGCAGACAATCCTCCCAAAGAACCTCTTGTAGCCAAAGAGCGGATGTATACATTGGGCTTATTGAACTGTTCTATCATCCGAATCCGGTCGCCTAGTAACGAACCCATATTGAATGGAGAGCTTGGGTCGATAGCTAAAATGGCAATTCGTTTACCATTAGCACTTAGTTTATTAATTAATTGATTAACCAAGGTGCTTTTGCCCGCACCAGGTGGTCCCGTAATCCCAATAACGGGTGTATGAAGATGCTCCAGACTTTTTAAAATTTGAGCGGATCCAGATAAATCATTTTCCACTCGCGTGAGTGTACGGGCTAGTGATCTGAAATCAGTTGATTGAATAATGTTGTCCGATTGCTGCATGGGGGTAAAGTTAATACTTGGTAGCAGCTATTATTTCACCATTTATAAAATTGGAGAGATCACTTACAAACGCTAGTAAATGATCTCTCATGTCGAGTTTCACAACGTTAGTTATGTAACTGATGTTACGCAGCCCCTATTTTTCATATTTATATGATAGACTATTTTTGCAAGATGGACAAAGCGAAGATTAGAGATTTATACACAGATTATTTGTTGTCAAGT
>Ga0114967_10002985_pt1 | contig 14025 bp, 12 predicted proteins | sample M_130628_MF_Meta_FD_92639 | JGI IMG/M metagenome (GOLD analysis project Ga0114967, IMG submission 92639) | Freshwater microbial communities from Lake Montjoie, Canada to study carbon cycling - M_130628_MF_MetaG | ecosystem: Environmental > Aquatic > Freshwater > Lake | place: Lake Montjoie... | reverse complement strand
CTTCGAGCTGCCCTTCGTCGCCCATAAGCGGGCCAGCGTGAATGTGCAGGCGGTGCAGACGCTCTATGAGCGGCGGATGCGGCCGGAGTTCAGCGAAACCCACCTCATCACCGCCTGGGGCCATGATGCCGGCGTCATCCATGCCAAGCGCGAGGTGCGGCGGCAGGAGGAGATGGCGGGGCTCAAGCTGCGCTTCCCCACCCGCCAGGCCGGCGAGGCGCTGCGCGCACTCGGCGCCGCCCCGATTGGCCTGCCCGTGCCGCAAGTGCCCGAAGCCCTGGCCCAGGGCGTGATCGATGGCGCCGTGGTGCCGTGGGAGGTGGTGCCCTCCATCCGCCTGCATGAGGCGCTGCGCTTCCACACCGAATTCGAGGGCTCGCCCACCTTCTATGTCGCCACCTTCATCCTGGCGATGAACAAGGCGAAGTATGAGGCGATGGCGCCCGATCTGCGCGCCATTCTCGATGCCAATTCCGGCATGGCAGCCGCCCGCATGGCCGCCCGCCCCTGGGATGAGGAAGGCCCGAAGGTGGAGGAGATGGTGCGCCGCCGCGGCAATCAGATCATCTCGCTCTCGCCCGAGGAAACCGCCCGCTTCCGCCGCACCACCGAGCCGGTGATCAGCAATTGGGTGGCGGCGATGCGCGAGCGCAACATCAATGGTGGCGCGCTATTGGAAGAAGCCCGCGCGCTGGTGGCGCAATTCGGCCAGGGCGTGGCTTGAGCCAGGAGGGTGAGATAGCGCCGCCCGGCGGGGTTCTCGCCGGTGCGGTGGTGTTCATGGCGCTCGCCGGCGGGTTGGTGCTGCTGGCCATCTCCTTCCTCACCGTGGTCTCGGGCGGCCTGCGCTGGCTGACCAGCCAGCCCATTCGCGGCGATTTTGAGCTGATTTCCATCGGCTCTGGCCTGGGCGTGCTGGCGGCGCTGGGCTTCACCACGCTCAAGCGCGGCAATATTCTGGTGGATAGTTTTTCCACCTGGCTGCCCCGGCGCTGGAACGAGGTGGTGGATGGCTTCTGGCAGTTGGTCTGGGCCGCGGTGATGGGGGTGATCGCCTGGCGCATGGCACTGGGCGGGGCGGAGGCGATGGCCAATGGCAGCCGCACCATCGGCCTGCTGGCATTACCCTATGGCTGGGCCATTGCCGTGGGTGCGGTGTGTTTCGGGCTGACGGCGCTGATCGCGCTGGCCTGGGTGCCGCGCCTGATTCGGGGGCGTTGATGATGGACATCATCAACGCATTTTTTGACGCGCCGATTCACGTCGCTCCGCGACGATCGGGGTGTTGATGATGGACATCATCAACGACTTTTTTGGCGCGCCGATTCACGTCGCTCCGCGACGATCGGGGCGTTGATGGCGCCGGAATTTGTCATCGCCGGCTGGGGCTTTGCCATCCTGCTGCTGCTGATCGTGCTGCGCGCGCCCATCGCGCTGGCCATGATGCTGGTGGGGGCTTTGGGCTACGTTCATATTCTCGATTGGACGGCGCTGCTGAATTACCTCAAATCCACGCCCTATCATCTTTTTGCCAATTATACGCTCTCGGTCATTCCGCTGTTCATTCTGATGGGGGCGCTGGCCGAGCGCGGCGGGTTGGCGCGGGAGCTTTTCGCCGCCTGCAATGCGCTGGTCGGCCGCCGGCCGGGTGGCATGCTGATGTCGGTGATTGGCGCGTCTTCGGCCTTCTCCGCCATCTCGGGCAGTTCGGTCGCCACCACCGCCACATTCGGCCGGGCGGCGCTGCCGGAACTGCTGCGCTATCGCACCGATCCAGGGCTGGCCACCGCCACCATCGCCATTGGCGGCACGCTTGGCATTCTCATTCCGCCCAGCGTCATCCTGGTGATTTACGCCATCACCACCGAGCAGAATATTGCCAAGCTGTTCATCGCCTCGCTGATCCCCGGCCTGCTGGCGACGGCGCTTTACATGCTGGCGGTGTGGCTGCTGGTGCGAAAGCGGCCACAACTCGCGCCGCCCTGCGACCCGATGAGCGCCGCCGAGCGCGCCCGCGCCTTCCGCGAGGTCATTCCCGTGCTGCTCATTGCCTTCGTCGTGGTGGGCGGGATTTATGCCGGTATTTTCACCCCCACCGAGAGTGCCGCGGTGGGTTGTGTCGCCGTGCTGGTGGTGGGCTGGATGCGCGGCGATTTGCCTTGGCGGGAACTCAAGGCCTCGCTGCTCTCCACCGCCGAGACCACGGCGATGATTTTCGCGATTCTGCTCGGCGCGGAAATTTTCAACGCCTTTCTGGCGCTGTCCCAGGCGCCGGATTTGCTGGCGCTCTGGGTGACCGAGCAATCCTTCCCGCCCTATGGCGTGCTGGCGGTGCTGCTGCTGACCTATATCGTGCTGGGCGCGGTGATGGATGAGTTGGCGATGATGCTGCTCACCCTGCCGGTCTTCTTTCCCGTCGTCACCGGCCTCGATTTCGGCATGCCGACCGAGGAGGTGGGCATATGGTTCGGCATGCTGGTGCTGGTGGTGGTGGGCATTGGGCTGACGGCGCCGCCCATTGGGCTCAATGTCTTCGTGATCTCCTCCATCGCCAAACAAGTGCCTATCGCGGCGATTTATCGCGGCGTGATGCCCTATCTGGCGATGGATATCCTGCGTCTCGTGCTTTGCGTGGCCTTTCCCGGGCTGTCCCTTTGGCTGGTGAGAATCCTGACATGAATTTTGTCGATATCGACGGCACCGTCTTCCATGTGCGCGAGGAGGGGCCGCCTGGCGCCCCCGCCCTGCTGCTGCTGCATTCGCTCGGCACCACCATGGAGATATGGGCACCGCAGGTGCCCGCTCTCGCCCGGCAATACCGGGTGATTCGGATGGATTTGCGCGGCCATGGGCTGAGCGGGGCCACAGAGGGCGACTACTCCATGGCCATGCTCGCCGCCGATGCGGTGGCGGTGCTCGATGCGCTCGGCGTGGCGCAGGCGCATATTGCCGGCGTGTCCATCGGCGGGCGGCTGAGCCTGGAATTGGCCGCCTCCTATCCCGAGCGCGTGCTCTCCATCATCCCCTGCGACACATCCTTCATCTCCGGCCCGCCGGAGCGCTGGATCACCCGCATGGCGGGCGTGAAGTCCGGCGGCATGGCGGCGGTGCAGGATGCGGTAATGGCCAATTGGGTGGTGGAGCCGGCCCTGCCATCCTCCCGCGCGCTGCTGCGCATGCTGCTGCGCACCGACCCGATGGGCTATCTCGGCTGCTCGGCCGCCCTGCGCGATGCGACCATGCCTGGGCCAATTACCTGCCCGACCACGGTGGTGGTGGGCGAGGCTGACCCCTCCTCGCCGGTGGCGAAAAGCCGTGAGATCGCCGAGGCCATTGCCGGCGCGAAACTCGTGATCATCCCCCATGCCAGCCATATCCCGAATTTCGAGGCGGCGGAGGCGGTGACGGCCACCGTGCTGGGGCATCTGGCCGGGCTGCATGCGGTGGGGGCGGAGGCCGGCATGGCGGTGCGCCGCGCCGTGCTGGGCCACGCCCATGTTGACCGTTCCGAGGCCAATCTCACCGCCATGGATGCGCCCTTCCGTGATTTCATTCTGGAGGGCGTCTGGGGCCGGGTCTGGACCCGGCCGGGGCTCTCCCGCCATAGCCGCAGCCTGATCACGCTCAGCATGCTGGCGGCCCTCGGCCTCGATGAGGAATTCAAGCTGCATATCCGCGCCACCGCCAATACCGGCGTGACGGCTGCGGAAATTTCCGAGGCGCTGCTGCATGTTGCGAGCTATGCCGGCGTGCCCAAAGCCAATCACGCCTTGAAACTGGTGAAGGAAATTCTTCAGTGACTGAATTCCCCCGCCCCGCGCCGGGCACCTGGCCGCCGATGAATTCCCCCGCCTATGGCAGCACCCGCAGGCGCCACGCCCTGCACCCGCCCATCGCCATTCCGCACACGCTGAGCGAGACCTCGGCGCCGCGTTTTACCCCCAGCGCCTACCCGGCCTATGCCGATATGTCGGTGCATGAGGGCCAGGCCGCGATGGGCGAGCGCATCATCGTCGGCGGCCGCGTGCTGGACGAAGATGGCCGACCGGTGCGCGGTGCCATGCTGGAGATCTGGCAGGCCAATGCCGCCGGCCGCTACCACCATGTGCGCGACCAGCATGATGCGCCGCTGGACCCGCATTTCGCCGGCAGTGCGAGGGTGTTTTCCGATGAAGAGGGCCGCTGGCAGATCACCACCATCAAGCCCGGCGCCTACCCCTGGGGCAATCACGCCAAGGCTTGGCGGCCGGTGCATATTCATTTCGGCCTGCATGGCCAGGGCTTTGCGCAGCGTATGATCACCCAGATGTATTTCCCGGGTGACCCGCTGCTGCCGCTCGACCCCGTCTTCATGGCCACGCCCGATGCGGCGGCCCGCGAGCGGTTGATCGCCCAATTCGACCTGGATTACGCCCTGGAAAACCAGGCGTTGGGCTATCGCTTCGACATCGTTCTGCGCGGCCGCAATGCGACGCCCATGGAGGACCACAAGTGACCACCACCGCCTCTCAGACTGCCGGGCCCTATTGGCATATTATCGATCATCCAGAATGGGCCGATCTGCGGCGCGGCGAGAATGCCGCTATGGCCGGCACCAGCATCACCCTCACCGGCCAGATCACCGATGGCGATGGCACCCCCTGCGGCGATGCCATGGTGGAGATCTGGCAGGCCGGGCCGGATGGCGCCTATGAGGCCGGCTTTCATGGCTTTGGCCGCTGCGCCAGCGATGATCAGGGCCGGTTTTGTTTCACCACACTCAAGCCCGGCCCGGTGCCGGGGCCGGGCAATAGCCTGCAGGCGCCGCATATCACCCTGGCGGTCTTCGCCCGCGGGCTGATGAACCATGTCACCACCCGGGCCTATTTTGCGGCCGAACCGCTGAACGAGGCCGACCCCATTCTGGCCCTGGTACCCGAGGCCCGCCGCCCCACCATGCTGGCGCGCGAAACCGCGCCTGGGGTCTGGACGCTGGATATTCGCCTGCAAGGCGCCGACGAAACTGTTTTTCTGGATATCTGAACCATGGCCGTGAACCCCGCCGATAGCCCTGTCCTGGGCGCGCTCTACGGCACCGATGCGATGCGCGCGGCGATGGGCGAGCGTGCCTGGCTGGCGGCCATGCTGGATGTGGAGGTGGGGCTGGCCCAGGCCCAATCCCGCCTGGGTATCGTGCCGGCCGAGGCCGCTGCCGCCATCGCCGCCGCCGCTGATGTGGACCGGCTGAACCTGCCGGAACTGGCCCGCGCCACCGCCAATACCGGCTATCCTGTTGTGGGGCTGGTGAAGCAGCTTTCGGCCCTGGCCGGCGCCGAGGGCGGCAAATGGACCCATTGGGGCGCCACCACCCAGGACATCATGGACACCGCGACCGTGCTGCAAATGCGCCAGGGGCTGGCGCTGATCCGCGCGGACCTTTTGCTGCTCAACGCCGCACTCGGCCGCATGGCGCGGCACCACAAGACCACCGTGATGGCCGGGCGCACCCATTTGCAGCACGCTTTGCCGGTCACCTTCGGCTATAAGGTTGCCGTCTGGCTCAGCCCGCTGATCAGCATGGTGGAGCGGTTGGACCAGTTGCGCCCGCGCGTGGAGCGGCTGCAATTCGGCGGTGCCGCCGGCACCCTGGCCAGCCTGGGCACGCAGGGGCTGGAGGTGCAGCGTGAACTTGCCCAGGAGCTGGGCCTGGCGCTGCCGGATATCCCCTGGCATGTCGCCCGCGATGGCTTTGCCGAGGCGGTGGGCTTTCTCGGCCTGCTCGCCGGCGCGCTGTCGAAGATTGCAACCGACGTGATGCTGCTGATGCAAACCGAGGTGGCCGAGGTGGCCGAGGCGCATCAGGCCGGCCGCGGCGGCAGTTCCACCATGCCGCAGAAGCGCAACCCGATTTCCTGCGAATACATCCTGGCCCAGTCCCGCGGGGTGCATGCCCTGGTGCCGCAAATGCTGGCCGCCATGGCGCAGGATTTGGAACGCGGCACCGGCCCGTGGCAGGCCGAAGCCCTGGCGATTGGCCAGGCCTTCAACCTGACCCATGGCGCGTTGCTTTGCGCCCGCAGCATCGCCGAGGGGCTGGTGGTGGACCCCGCCCGCATGGCCCGCAACCTCGCCTCCACCGGCGGGCTGATCGCGGCCGAGCAGGTGATGATGGGCCTCGCTCCGGTGCTCGGGCGGGGTGAGGCGCACCACATCGTCAACCACGCCTGTGATGTGGCGCTGGCCCAGGGCATCCCCCTGGCCGAGGCCCTGTTGGCCGACCCGCAGATCAGCGCCCGGATGCCGCCGGGCGAGGTGCATGCGCTGTGCGCACCGGAAAATTATCTGGGCCAGGCGATGGTGTTTGTGGATCAGGTGCTGGCCCGGCTGGGCTAGCCAGTCGCCAGGATTGATTTTTAGCATTCCTGGTGATACAATCGCGGGCATATCAGGGATGACCCAATGCCCGCCTGGTACCAATGGCCGATGCTGCCGCTGCACGCGCTCGGCCTGGCCACCGGCGCGAAATCCTTCGAGAACAACCCTATCCTGGGCAGCCCCGCGCTCAACCGCCGTGGGTTGCACCTTGTGCGGCGGGAATGGGCGCGGCGTATGGCCGAAAGGCGGCGCGCGGCGCTGAGCCATGCGCTTGCGCCCGAGGACCGCGCCGCCCTGCAGCGCGATGGTTTTGTCGTCAAGGAAAACTTCCTGCCCGAGGCCAGCTTCACCGCCATGCGGGCGGAAATCTTCTCGCAACCCATCAAGGCGCGGGAATATATCGACGGCTATAGCCTCACTCGCCTCATCCCCCTCGATGCGCAAAGCCTGCACCGCCTGCCCGCCACCGCCGCCGCCCTGGCCTTCCCGCCCTATCAGGCGCTGCATGACTACGCGAATAGCTTTCGGCAAAAACCCTTCCAATTCGTGCAGACCATCTTCTCCAATTTTCGCGCCGCCGAGCCCGATATCCAATCCGATTTCCACATCGACACCTTCCACCCCACGGTCAAATCCTGGCTGTTTCTGGAGGATGTGGCCGAGGGTGAGGCCGGCTTCACCTATGTGCCCGGCTCGCATCTGCCCAATCGGCGCCATCTCGCCTGGGAGCGGCGGGTGAGTATCGGCGCTGCCACCTCGCCCGATCGCAGCACGCGTGAGGGCTCGCTGCGCATCGAGCCAGATCAGATCGCCCGGCTGGGCTACGCGCCGCCGGTGAAATTCGCCGCCCGCGCCAATACCCTCATTGTGGCCGACACCTCGGGCTTTCACCGCCGCGGCGTCACTGACCAGCAGACGCGGCGCATCGCCATCTGGTCCTATGCCCGCTCCAACCCCTTCAAGCCCTGGCCGGGGCTGGATGTGATGGGCGCCACTGGCCTCGACAAACGCGCCGTGCGGCTGTTCTGGGCGATGCAGGATGCGATGCGGCGCGCCCGCGGCCAGCAGGGCGGCTGGGCCTGGGTGGGTGAGCGGTTCGCGACGGATGCGCCAATCGCCTGATTGGCGGTTGCGGTACAGCCTCGAATGGCGTTGCTTATGCCCCAGTTCAGAGGTGTACCCTTATGCAAATACCCCGTCGCGCCGTCTTCCATGCATTTGGCCTCGCCGCGCCCGCCATCGCCCATGCCCAGGCGGAGGCAATTCGCATTGGTGAGATCAACAGCTATACCTCCCAGCCGGCTTTCCTCGCCCCCTATCGCAATGCCTGGGCACTGGCGCTTGATGCGGTGAATGCCGCCGGCGGCATCCATGGCCGCAGGCTGGAGACCATATTTCGCGACGATGCCGGCCGCCCGGAGGATGCGGTGCGCCATGCCGGCGAACTCATCAGCAATGAGCGCGTCCATCTTCTGGCCGGCGGCTTTCTCTCCAATGTCGGCCTCGCGCTTGGCGATTTCGCCAATCAGAATCGCAGGCTCTTCGTCGCCTCCGAACCGCTGACTGACGCGCTCGTCTGGGCACGGGGCAACCCCTTCACCTTCCGCCTGCGCCCCAGCACCTACATGCAATGCGCCATGCTGGTGGAAGAGGCGGCAAAACTGCCGGCCCGCCGCTGGGCCACCGTGGCCCCCAATTATGAATATGGCCAATCCGCCGTGCGCTGGTTCAAGGAGCTGCTGACCCGCGCCGTGCCTGGGACGACTTTCGTCGCCGAACAATTCCCCGCACTCGGCCGTATCGATGCCGGTGCCACCGTCCAGGCCCTGGCCGGTGCCAACCCTGAAGCCATCTTCAACGTCACCTTCGGCGCGGATCTGACGAATTTCGTCCGCCAAGGCTCCACTCGTGGATTGTTCGAGCGCCGCCGTGTGGTCTCCATGCTGACCGGCGAGCCGGAATATCTTGACCCGCTGGGCGATGAGGCGCCGGAGAACTGGATCGTCTCCGGCTATCCCGCCGCCGATATCAACAACCCCCATCACAGCCGCTTCCGCGCCGCCTATACCGCCCGCTTCCGCGAGGCGCCGAAACTGGGCTCGGTGGTGGCCTATGACACCGTGACTGCCATCACCACCATGCTCAAAGCCGCCGGCTCCACCGAGACCGACGCGATGGTGCAGACCATGCGCGGGTTGAAATTTCCCACCGCCTTTGGCGAAAACGAGGTGGAGTTTCGCGCCATCGACCATCAATCCACCCTGGGCGCCTATATTGGGCGCACGGCATTGCGGGGGAACCGCGGGGTGATGGTGGATTGGCGTTATGCGGATGGCAGGGCCTATCTGCCGTCGGATGAGGTGGTGCGCACGCTCAGGCCGCAGGGGTAGGGGGTGGGGCTGGTTGCCCGGAGAGGGGCTTTGCCCCTCCCCACCAAGGGCCGAGAGGCCCTTGGAACCCGGGGGTATCGGGGGAGGGCAAAGCCCTGCCCCGGGCAAACCTAAATGACCCAAATTCTTGTCCAAAGCCTATCCGGCCTCGCCAGCGCCGCCTCGCTCTTCCTGGTCGCCGCCGGGCTGACGGTCATTTTCGGCGTCACCCGCATCGTCAATTTCGCCCATGGCAGCCTCTACATGCTGGGCGCCTATATCGCCTACAGCCTGGTCACCTGGTTGCCGCGCGGGCATTTCCCTTTCTGGGGTGGTGTCTTGGCGGCGGCGCTGGCGGTGGGGTTGATCGGCGTGGTGGTGGAGGTGCTGGTGCTGCGCCGCATCTACAAGGCGCCCGAATTGTTCCAGTTGCTGGCCACTTTCGGCGTGGTGCTGGTGGTGCAGGATGTGGCCCTGGCAGTCTGGGGGGCGCAGGACCTGCTGGGGCCCAGGGCACCCGGCCTGCGCGGCGCGGTGGATGTGATGGGCGAGCGCTTCCCGGTCTACGACCTCGTGCTGATAGCCATTGGCGGGGCCATCCTGCTGCTCTTGTGGCTATTGTTCCAGCGCAGCCGCTTTGGTGTGCTGGTGCGCGCCGCCACGGCCGATCGTGAGATGCTGGGTGCGCTGGGGGTCAATCAGCGGCGATTGTTCACCGGCGTTTTCTTCCTGGGTTCGGCGCTGGCGGGCTTGGCTGGGGCGCTGCAACTCCCGCGCGAGAGCGTCAATCTGCACATGGACATGGCCATTATTTCCGAGGCCTTTGTCGTGGTGGTGGTGGGTGGCCTGGGCTCACTGCCGGGGGCGGCGCTGGCCGCTTTGTTGATCGGCCAGATGCAGGCCTTTGGCATTTTGTTGTTCCCGCGCATCACCTTGGTGCTGGTTTTCCTGGTGATGGCGGTGGTGCTGGTGCTTCGCCCCTATGGCTTGCTGGGGCGCGCGAATGCCGCAGCCATTGTGCTGCCGCCTGGGCCGCCTTTGCGGGCACTCTCGCCACGCGGCCGGGTGGTGGCGCTGGCGGCCCTGCTGCTGGCCATCGCCCTGCCGCCCTTTCTGGGCAATTACGCCCTGGTGGTGCTGAGCGATTTGGCCATTGCCGTGCTCTTCGCCGCCAGCCTGCACTTCATCATGGGGCCGGGCGGTATGGCGAGCTTTGGCCACGCCGCCTATTTTGGCGCCGGCGCCTATGCCGCCGCGCTATTGGTCAAACACTTCGCCGCGCCGATGGAACTGGGCCTTTTGGCCGCGCCCTTTGCCGCGGGGCTGGTGGGGCTGGTATTTGGTTGGTTCTGCGTGCGGCTTTCGGGGGTTTATGCCGCCATGCTCACCCTGGCCTTCGCGCAAATCGCCTGGTCCACGGCGTTTCAATGGGTGGAGGTGACGGGCGGCGATAATGGCATTCTGGGCGTCTGGCCCAGCGCCTGGGCGGTGCCCAAGCTGGCCTATGCCTATCTGTCGCTGGCGCTGTGCCTCGGCGGCACGCTGCTGTTGCGCCGGGCCATTTTCGCCCCGCTGGGTTATGCCATGCGGGCGCAGCGTGACAGCCCGCTGCGGGCCGAGGCGATTGGCATCGATGCCTTCCGGGTGCGCTGGCTCGCCTTCGCCATTGCCGCGGGCTTTGCTGGCCTGGCGGGCGCGGTGTTCGCCTTCGGCAAGGGCAGTGTCTTCCCCACCGCCATGGCCATTCCGCGCAGCGTGGATGCGCTGCTGATGGTGCTGCTGGGCGGGGTGCAGACGGTGATGGGCCCGGTGATCGGCGCGCTGGCCTATACCGGGCTGCATGAGCAATTGCTGCGGGTGACCGAACTCTGGCGGGCGGCGCTGGGCGCCATCATCATCGGCCTTGTGCTGTTCTTCCCCCGCGGCCTGGCGGGGATGGGCCCACGCGCATGAGCCTGCTGCGGGTGGAGGGGCTACAAAAATCCTTCGGCGGCGTGAAGGCGGTGCAGGGCGTCAGCCTCGCCGTGGCGGCGGGCGAGCTTTTGGCCCTCATCGGCCCCAATGGCGCCGGCAAATCCACCTGCTTCAATATGCTCAATGGCCAGCTCCGCCCCGATGCCGGGCGGGTGACGCTGGCCGGCCAGGACATCACCGGCCTGGCGCCGCGCGCCATCTGGCGCCTGGGTGTGGGCCGCACCTTCCAGATCACCGCCACCTTCGGCAGCCTCTCGGTGCTGGAGAATGTGCAAATGGCCCTGCTCTCCCATCGGCGGGCGCTGATGCGTCTCTGGGCGCCGCTCAGCGCCGAGGACCCGAGGCCGGCCCTGGCCCTGCTGGCGCGCGTGGGCATGGCCGAGCAGGCCGCGCGCCCCTGCGGCGTGCTGGCCTATGGCGACCTCAAGCGGGTGGAACTGGCCATCGCGCTGGCCAATACCCCCCGCCTGCTGCTGATGGATGAGCCCACCGCCGGCATGGCGCCCGCCGAGCGTGTGGCACTGATGGCCCTCACCGCCCGCATCGCCCGCGAGAGCGGCATTGCCGTGCTCTTCACCGAGCATGACATGGATGTGGTCTTCACCCATGCCGATAGGCTGCTGGTCCTGGACCGCGGCCGCATGCTGGCCGAGGGCAGCCCTGAGGAGGTGCGCGCCAACCCGGCGGTGCGCGAGGTCTATCTCGGCCATCAGGGGCGGCATTGATGCTCCATGTCGAAGCCCTGCACGCGCATTACGGCCGCGCGCATATCCTGGATGGCGTGACGCTCGCCGTGCATGCGGGCGAGGTGCATGTGCTGCTCGGCCGTAATGGCGCGGGCAAATCCACCACCATGAAGGCCATTATGGGGCTTGTGCCGCCCAGCGCGGGCCGGGTGGAATTTCTCGGCCATGAGATCAGCGGCCGCGAAGCCTTCGAGATCGCCCGCGCCGGCCTGGGCTATGTGCCCGAGGAGCGGCGGATTTTCGCCGAACTCACGGTCGAGGAAAACCTGGAGACCGGCCGGCAAAAGCCCCGCCCGGGCCTGCGCCCCTGGAGTGTGGAGCGGGTTTACGAACTCTTCCCCAGCCTGGCCGCCATGCGCCGCCGCCCCGCCGGGCGGATGAGCGGGGGCGAACAGCAAATGCTCACCATCGGCCGCAGCCTGATGGGCAATCCGCGGCTGATCATGCTTGATGAACCGAGTGAAGGCCTGGCGCCGGTGATCGTCGAACGCATGGCAGCGGCCATTCTCGCGCTGAAGGCCGAGGGGCTGAGCGTGCTGCTATCCGAACAGAACCTGTTTTTCGCCGAAGCGGTGAGCGACCGCGCCAGCATCATCGAGCGCGGGCAAATTCGCTGGACCGGCAGCATGGCGGCGCTGATGGCGGATGCTACGGCGCGCCAGGCTTACCTCTCCGTGTGAGAGCCCCGGCTTTAGCAGGCCGTTCAAAAACGCTGATTGCGGAGGAAAAGAAAGAGCGAAAGGGCTTTGCCCTCTCGCGCTCTCCCACCAGGAAAATGATTTTCCTGGACCTTTGATGAATTTTCAAATCAATAATCTAACGGAGGTGCGGGAAACTCATCGACATGTATGTCGACCCTGCTGGGGTGCTCGAGGAGCAAAGCCCCTCGATCTTCTTTTCGCTCGCTGTTCGTTTTCCAGTCCCCGGTTAGAACGGAATATCGTCGTCCAGATCGCTCTTCTTGTTATTGTCCCAGCCACCGCGCGCCGGGGCCGGCTTGGCCGCGCCGCCACCGCCGCCATAGCCGCCGGAGCGGGCAGGGGGCGCACCACCACCACCACCGGCATAGCCGCCGCCCATATCATCATCCGAGGCACCGCCGCCGCCGGCACCGCGGCTATCCAGCAGGGTCAATTCACCACGGAAATTGCGCAGCACCACCTCGGTCGAGTATTTCTCGGCGCCGCTCTGGTCCTGCCATTTGCGGGTTTCCAACTGGCCTTCGAGATAGACCTGGCTGCCCTTCTTCAGATAGCGCTCGGCGATTTCGCCCAGTTTTTCATTGAAGATTGCAACCGAGTGCCACTCGGTGCGCTCCTGCATATTGCCTTCGCGGTCCTTGTAGCGCTCGCCGGTGGCGAGGCGCAGATTGACCACCTTTCCGCCATTCTGGAAGTTCCGGACCTCGGGGTCCCGACCCAGGCGACCGATCAGGATCACCTTGTTCACACTGCCTGCCATGACGTCGCTCCTTGCAATTCTGAAACCCAGTCTAGCTTCTGGGCGGTGGCTCTGCCATATCCTAAAGCGAACGCAACGCGAACATTCTGGAAGTAATCGATGCCGCGAGACAGGCCCGAGGGGAAGCCGGATGGCAAATTCATCCGCATTCGCGGCGCGCGCGAACACAACCTGAAGAATCTCGACGTCGATATCCCCAAGGACAGCCTGACGGTCATCACCGGCCTGTCCGGCTCGGGCAAATCCTCGCTCGCCTTCGATACGATTTATGCCGAGGGCCAGCGCCGCTACGTCGAATCGCTCAGCGCCTATGCGCGGCAATTCCTGCAACTGATGCAAAAGCCCGATGTGGACAGCATCGAGGGCCTCTCCCCCGCCATTTCCATCGAGCAGAAGACCACCAGCCACAACCCGCGCTCCACCGTCGGCACGGTGACGGAAATCTACGATTACATGCGCCTGCTCTGGGCACGGGTGGGCGTGCCCTATTCACCGGCCACCGGCCTGCCGATCGAGGCGCAAAGCGTGGCGCAGATGGTGGACCGGGTGGCGGCCATGCCCGAGGGCACGCGCCTTCTGCTGCTCGCCCCCGTGGTGCGCGACAAGAAGGGCGAATACCGCAAGGAGCTGCTCGATTTCCAGCGCCGGGGTTTTGAGCGCGTGAAGGTCAATGGCACGCTCTACCAGATCGCCGATGCCCCCAAGCTCGACAAGAAACTCAAGCACGATATCGAGGTGGTGGTGGACCGCGTGGTGGTGCGCGACGGCATGGCGCAGCGCCTGGCCGATAGCTTCGAGACCGCGCTCGCCCTGGCCGAAGGCATTGCCTATGTCGAGGATGCCGAAACCGGTGCCCGCACCGTCTTCTCGCAAAAATTCGCCTGCCCGGTGAGCGGCTTCACCATCGAGGAAATCGAGCCGCGGCTCTTCTCCTTCAACTCGCCCCAGGGCGCCTGCCCATCCTGTGACGGCCTGGGCACCGAGACGTTTTTCGACCCCGCCCTGGTGGTGCCCGATGACAATAAGGCGCTGCGCGACGGCGCCATCGCCGCCTGGGTCAACGCCAATTCACCCTATTACGACCAGACGCTGGACAGCCTGGCCAAGCATTTTCGCCTGCG
>Ga0114967_10002983_pt1 | contig 14033 bp, 11 predicted proteins | sample M_130628_MF_Meta_FD_92639 | JGI IMG/M metagenome (GOLD analysis project Ga0114967, IMG submission 92639) | Freshwater microbial communities from Lake Montjoie, Canada to study carbon cycling - M_130628_MF_MetaG | ecosystem: Environmental > Aquatic > Freshwater > Lake | place: Lake Montjoie... | reverse complement strand
GAAGAAGGAGTCACTCCAGGGGATTGTTTACGCGTGAACCATGTGCCTGGATTGAGCCAAGAGAATTCCGAGGTCTTTGTTCCTGTTGCTGTTGCTGTTATTCCTGTTGCTGTTGCTGTTCTTGTTGCTGTACTTGCTGTTGCTGTTGTTGCTTGTCGTTGGGCTTGAAAAATGCCTCTTGCTTTCACAACGGCGGCTGAATTTCTTGCGGTAGAAGTACCACTTGTGGTACCTTGACGAAGGTCTTGTATTGCACTTGTCAATTCTCCTCTTCGTAAAACGTCACTATTATTTAACAATAATTCGTCATCATTTGCGGCTCTATATGTGTCTAAAAAAGCAAGAAGTTCCTGGTCATTTTGAGACAATGTGGGTGGTGGAGGAATCACAGTAGGAGGTGGAAGAACAACAGGACCAGGAGGGGGTGTAACAGAACTAACACTCCCTTGTTGCGTAGAACCTGAAGGCGGTGGAGGACCGCTAGGAGTGGATGTAGGATTAACAGTACCGCTAGGAGGCAATGTAGGATTAACGCTACCGCTAGGAGGCAATGTAGGATTAACGCTACCGCTAGGAGGCAATGTAGGATTAACAGCACCGCTAGGAGGCAATATAGGATTAACACTACCGCTAGGAGGCAATGTAGGATTAACACTACCGCTAGGAGGCAATGTAGGAATAACAGGACCAGCAGAACCAGCAGAACCAGCAGAACCAGCAGGAAGATTCGGTGGTGGTGTACTTGATATGGGACTACGTCGTCGGAACAAACCTCCCATGGCTGCAGCGCCTCCTGTCACACCTGCAATCGCAGCAGCAGCCTGCTCAGGAAAAAAGTAATTTAACGCATAAAGGATGATCACAATGCCCAGGATCACAGCAATTATAATTGCCACAGTAGTTTCGACATCACCAGGTTGCCATCCTGAGGTATTTACACCCGCTAAGGCGCCTGTTTGACTCATTTGCGTAGCAACAAGTTCATCTTGAAGTGTGGTCGTCGACGCCCCTCCTAACGTAATCTTACCATCACGAACATCCACATCAGGATTAATGCGATAACACTTCAATGCGGATGTAGGGACAGCCGAACCAGTTTCACCTCCCCCTGCAGGACCTAGTCTTATTCCGTACACAAGACTTGTCTTTGCGACAAGATCTGCTGGAAGAGTTTGCGTACTTTGAACAAGGGCCGAAGTTTGAGAATTCACCATTGTTTTCAAACGTGTCAATTGATTACCTAGGCTTCCTACGCCAGTGCAGACAAAGTAGGTAATCCAGGTACCAACAGGATCACACTTCGATGTAGGATTAGGAGTCTGAGACGTGCGACCTCGCATATCCGCCCCTACATATTCAATAAAGGTGTCGGATTCATCAAACAGACTTGTAAGAGCCGGTCGTATTTGAAGTGCTGTATTACTAAGGGCTACAAAATAGGGAGCATTTTCGTTCTTTCCGTCATTGCTTAATCCAAGGCACACGCAGACAACACGTCCTGTATTATTTTGGTTTTGAAAGTACAAACACAATTCAGCATCTGGTGCAGTCCCTGTAAGATTATGAACAGCAGGAAAGCAAAGACGTGCGTCAATTAAGGTGTATCGATACCCGCTTGCGCTTTGACGACTATCGGACAAATGTAGTTCATTGAGTATGTTTTCTTGTAGATCGATGCCCTCAGGAACTTGTGCAACAAGTGATTGATAACTTGTGGTGGGTGCAATCAAGCGTAATTTTGTTGTTGTATCAACAGGAATTCCACTCAGATCGAAATCTTTTGGAATTCGAATCGGAGTAGACCGACAGTCAAAGGACGTCGCCAAATTTTTGACAGATGCCATCACTCTCTGAATAGGCAATGGGTTTCCTTCCTAAGCGCATAGCGCATACGAAGAAATACACAACATCGAGTTTAGAATATTGTGGGCAAATAACGAGGCGTGGAGTATCGATAAATGTTCGCAGTATAAGACTGTCCCAACACAGGACATCCGACTGAATCACCGTCGAGCACTTCATCGCATCCATTGTCATCGTCGCAATTACGGCGTTTGAATTGGACGGGAACTTGTACAGGATTCATTCCATCCGTACGAGTGTAATAGTTCCATTTGTCACGGTTGTACAGAACACGACGACCAAAGAGAGGAAGAATGGTGCGTGTGGGAGAACCGGATGTTTCAGTTCCACCGGGTGCAGTGAGAACACCCACTTGTTGATATGTATCGGGCAGACCTTGTGTTTGCACATTGATGGGTATCGCACCAACACCGGCGCTAATGGGTGGCTGCCCACGCAGATCGGGAGGGGTGAAGTATGATTTTTCGGGTGATAGAGGCGCAAAGCGTGGATCCATTGGAATGTAGGTGGCGGGTGAAGGTGTTTGAGTTTTGGATTCTATTACAACAACGGAGGGTTTTTGTTGGGTTGTTTGAAAGGTTGGGAGTCCCTTGTAAAAATACAGGCCTGCTCCCACCACAGCAGCGCCGATTAAACAGAGAGCCACAGTGGTGCTGTTATCATCCATACAGATCTCACCGGGTGAACAGGTCTTTGCTGACAACGAGCCACCTCGTTGTTTTATCTTACGATGATGCGAAGGCATTACTCTGTTCCTCCACTAGAATTTTGTAAATAATGTCGTGCTAGTTCCATGGGTGACATGGAGGACATATGAATTCGCTCCGTCCACATAGTGGGTTGAATGAGATAGGATCCGATACGTTTGACATTGGCTACGATAGATTCGAGGGATCCTTCTTGGTCAGATTCATTGGCGAAGGACTCCTTTTGCTTTTCACAGGTACCGAATCGCTGAACTGCTTGGACCAGTCCAAACGTGAAAAGGGAACTCAAAAAGAGCCCAATCACAATGAAGACTTGTATCTTATTGATGCCTGCCATCTTCTCTGGTAAATAAGTGGAAATAGTTCAGAGTAACGAATCCGCAATGCGCTTTTGTTACTTTGATTATTGTTATTATGAAATTAGTTTACATAGTTGTAGGTTGTCCACTTCCAAAATAGGACTGGAAGGTGTTCATCATCTCCTTGCCATCCATGATCAGAGGCTTCAACGTCTGTAGGGTTGACATCAATTGCTTCTGTGTCTGCATCAAATCCTGGGTATCCTTTGTCATGGCTGCAAGTTGATCAGGTTTCAGCGATTTATACGCATTCATGAAGGTGGAGCCGGCATCGAGGTGGAACTCTGCGTCGTCATCTTCACTAGGAATCTTATACTTCTTACCTAACTCCAGAAACTCAGCACGTTCTCCATTGTCGGGAGCAGGAGCCTTCTTTCCTGATTTCTTACCCTTTCGTGCAGGCTTCTTGGATTGAAAGCCTTCCTTCAATTCTCCATCTTCATCAAAGCCTTCTTTCTTTTCCTCTTCCTCATCTTCGAAGCCCTCTTTCTTTTCCTCTTCCTCATCTTCGAAGCCCTCTTTCTTTTCCTCTTCCTCATCTTCGAAGCCCTCTTTTTGTTCCTCTTCCTCGTCGTCATTGGCAAAGGGTTCCAGGGGATCTCGGAGAGCCATAAAGTAATCCACCGCAAACAGTACAACGCCGAGAAGGAGCGCAATGCCAATGGAGCCGGATAGAACTGCTGCGACTGCTACACACGCAATGTTGACGAAGATGGCGGACGTGCGGCGCTTGTACAAGGACAAAAGAAGAGCAAGAATGTAGACGCCGACTAAGATGCGTTCGTGTAAGACACTAAAGGATCCGTCGATCCCGAACAAGTGACGGGTAGACTTCGTCAATCCTGACAGCGAATGACGGATTCGATTGACGGTTTGGATAGCCATTTGTTTCGCGGACATCTTCTACTCATGGCGTCTAGTTTAGATGAAAGAGGCCCCTATCTGTAAAAGTGCAAACAAGCCACCGGCAAACAGGGATTTCACAATTAAACCGAGATAGGACAATTCTCCGCCGACAGCAAAGGCCCAGGGAACCACCTTCGAGACCACGCTGTGAAACCCGGGGAGAGAGAGTACAAACATAAGAACCGCAACAATCAAGGGATCTCGCACATTGGACAAAATGCGGTTCCAAATATTGCCACGCTTTGCCTTGATAGGGAGAGGTACATCCACCGGTTCCGTCTGTTCTTCGACCGGAACGTATTGGGAGTTCTGGGGAGGTGCAGCAGTAGGAGGAGGATTGGGATGCATGGTGGGCATGGGAATGTTGGATGGCATAGGATCTCTCATTGTGGGTTCTTCAGTAGCCTGCATATCACGCAAGATGGCTGCCATACGGGCTTCATCGGCTGCGTTGGCGACATTCCCCGACTCTAGGGATTCAAGACTTGTTCCAGCATCCGACATGGTTGTATTGAGGATGCCGGAATTTCAGCTCTTAAACATCCGCAAAGGTCATGGTGTCCACAATGGGGACGTTGCCGGCAGATTTACATTCGACAGGTTTTGCTGTGAATTCCACACAACGAGAACCAAATTGATAGACGGAATTGCGCACTTCATGAACAGGGGGGCCTCGTACAATAAGACAATCGGGGCCTTTACAAAGAGGACGAAACATAGCAGCAATACCGAATCCTAGCATAATACTGATAAGGGTTCCCATTCCAGGTATCTTAAGAAGGGAAGACAGATCAAACATTCCTTATACTATCATGGTAAAAAAATCGCATGATAGTGTAAAGGATGATTTTACAGCATCTGAAATTCTTTCCTTTTCTGTGTGGACTTGCTGCAGGCATCTTTATTGTCTATATCTTGAAACCCTCTGCGGTTGTAGTAACAAAGTATCCGAATGTAGAACAGGCGGAAACTACGGTGTATCGTGATCGTAACGGCACATGTTTCAAGTATGAGACAAAGACGGTCGATTGTGAGAAGAACGTGGATCGCATTAAGCCGTATCCTCTACAGTAAGACGCCCTATACGTTGAGGTTGTAAGACCATGAGAGACGGAATTGCGCGTTCGTCGTTGGTCGTGTAATCAATGTGATTTCGTGGAATACCGAACAGCATTTTGACGTGTCTTAGGGGAGTGCGACTTTCGCTGTATTTGGTTCCCTCGTCCATCATGAGTTTAGTTTTAAGAGCCACTTCTTGAAGGGTTGTTATTCGCTGTGTTTGAGTCTTTGCCATTTTATAAGCATCGGTGGCCTCTAAGAGTTGCTGCTCTGCATTCGAAAAAGACCGAAAGGCTTCGTCTTTATCTTTCTTAATGGCTTCAAGGGCTTTTGATACAGTTTCAAGAGCCTCTGCGCGGATTTCCGTGTCTCCTTGAGCGAGGGCAATCAATGCATCCTTGGAATATGTGTGTTTGATTTTTACTACGGGTTCCTTACGGGCTCTAGCAGGATCCTCACGGAACAACTTGGGATCCAGTACAAGAAAGGATCCGTCTGTGTCCATTACGACATTTCGATGCTTGTTGTAAGCAGTGACCCATTGATCGAGGGTTTTGATGTTAGAAGGATTGACAGTGGTCATGCGTCTCTATCTATGAATAAGAACACATTTGTTGTAATTCCAACGGATCCTAAAGTCCGGTTCAGGAACTGCGCGAAGCCACAGTAATTCTTTTCAAGAGATAAGAAAGAAGCAATGAACAACGCCTTAATTTGGGTCTTTGGAATTATGCTTGCGCTCGTGATGGGAATCTTGCCGTTTGGATACTTTTCTGGGATGGCGCAGGCACTCAATATCTTGGATCCTTTGGGAATCCCGATGTTGATTGGATTTGTCGTGTTGGTTGCAGTCATCAGTTTCCTTGCTGCTTTGGGATCTGGTACTCTTGCGCAATCATCCAATTGTGGGGAAGTCAAATCGATGTCTCGCGTTGCTAGTAATGCTGGCATTGGAATGGCCATTGAAGTCGTCTTTGTCTGCATAGGACTTTTCGTGCCGGTGTTGGGGACCATTACAAGCGATTACTTCTTAGGGGGATCACCAGGCGTCGACAAAGTTATGGCGAAACAGGTGGACGTAGGATTTTGGGCTGCTTGGGGAGCGATGTATGCGATGATTGTGGCATCGACGAGTTCCGCCACTTGCTAACAACTGAAGTAGCATTTCTGTATTATTGCAAATAATACCAAAATGAGATTATTGAGGCGCTTCTTCACCGTAATAGATGTATTTGGGTCCATCTTCTCGTGAGTCATTGCGGATATAATACCCGGGCTTTGCGTGACGGCGTCGTAATCGACGGCGATGATAGGGTATGGAATTTTTGCGTACAGGAGGGATCTCAGCAGGTTCGGGAGTAGCAGGTTCCGGTGATTCTAACAATGAACTGACTTGTTCTTGTAATTGTGATAGTTGTTCAGACAGTCGTGATTGGATTGTTGATTTATCATTGGTCGCAGATGTATTAACGACAGGTGTGTTAACCAGAGGTGTATGCTTATACTCATAGGCTCCAGAGGCAACGTTCGATAGCATGGTCACAACGAGAGAGGCGGCTCCATAGGATAAAAAGGACCATAGGATGATAAACATCCACACCGGGAAAATCGTCGCCTTTTTGGTGTTATGAAGTCCGAATTCCTTCCACACCTTATTTTCAAACATCGCCTTCGGCTGTAAGATCAGCAAGGCTGACACGCCAATGATGTAAATCCCGAATGCAAACCACAGCACATTCATTCCTAATTAGGGGGGCTCAAAATTCATCCTCGTCTTGACGGATTCGATTTTCGTAGCCTTCTTGCGGTGCTCGTTGAACTTCGCTGGCTTCTGATTGAGGCCCCACCACGTGATCTCCAAAATCATTGATGCCCATTTTACGGATATCACTGAATTGTAAACCGACCACCTTTTCATTATAGCCTACAAGGTTTTCAAGGCGACCTTGTCCCCATACACCGAGTTTCAGTTGTTTCTTAATGACTTCCACATCGTGAAGACTCTTGTCCTCCACCTTTAAGCGTGACATCACGACGGATTTCTCGATTTCTTCGCGGACACGGAGCACGTGCGCAATTTCGTCAGGAGATCGCTTGAATCGCAGCGCATAATGAGTACCGGCATCGAGTACATCTTGTAAGAAGGCTAAGAAGAAGATGGGAGCGGAATCGCGATCTGCTGGATTCACAACATCTGCGTACAAGGGACTTGTAGGTGTCAGAAGGGATAGCATTCCGGAACAGACGATCCACTCTAACACAATGGACCATTCCTCGGCCAGAATATCCTCGCTGGGTTTGAAGGTCGAGACAAAGAGGGATAAAATAGTGGACAACCACTGAGTGAATCTGTGTAAAGCCCTACGAAGATATTCCGTCGTAGGACCCTTGAGATAGAGGATGTAGGGATTGACAGTAGAGTCCCCGCGGACCCAAATCTTACGTAAAATTTCCAAATGGTCGCGATTAATGGAAGGAAACCATTTGCTGAGGGGCAACTTGTTTGCAGATCCGCCCGCGGTATAAGCGTGCGTTAAGGCTTGTTGTCCAAGCACAACAAGGAAATTCTGGCACAACTTGGCTCCTTCTGTTGCATCCGACAGTTCGGCGTGAAACTCACGTAGCAGACTCGCTGTTTTCGCAGGATTTCCCTGGGATCCGAGGGGTTCATTGCGGTGTTCTTTTGAGAGATGGTTCAACAACGTTCGTATCTCACTGTCTTTCCCTGCAGCGCCGACTTCGATCATGCGGGCTTCTAATGCTTTTACAAGCATATCGCGAGAGCCGACGAAGGGCGACAATTCCTTTGCTCTTGCGATTCCCTTGGGAATCTTCTTGTCGTGGATTGTTTCAAGCGCTTTCAGAAGTTTTGCGTACTCGATGTCCATCCCTGCTGGAAGGATCTCATTCAAGGTTGTACCTATGATTCGCAATTGTTCAAGGTCCGATAGAGCAGGACGTCGTACAACCTCATGAAGTGCCAAATGTTTCTTGACTGCCGCTTCCAAGCCCAAGAAGGTTTTGTCTGTAATAGCAATCTTTTGATCTGTAAATGCTTGAAGACAGATTTGCTTTCGTAAGACGGCTTGGGCCTCCAGTTTCTTTGTTATAACCGATTCCTTTTCATCGGAAATTTCGGACAGGGACAAATAGGCCAATTGGGTAGGCAATTCAAAGCCACAGTTACGACACTTGGAATCAGATCCAAATTCGTGATTCTGACCATAGCGACGACCTTGATAGCACTTCTTCATAAAGAGTTTGTAATAGTCTTCGGGTTCGAGAGCAGGGATTTGCGTTATTTTGAGAGGAGCAGACCAAGGAACACGAATATGAGTACTGTAGGGACCGCTTGCCAAGTCTTTCTTTCCAACGATAAGGGCCCCTTCGTGTAAGACATCGAGTTCTTTCTTGGTGGCTTCTGGGATACTCAAGGATTTGTAACCGAGACCGTGTTTGGCTACGGATTGAAGATTCTTCACGCAGCAGATCCCTTCGGATTTGAGAGGATGAAGTACCGTTCCTTGTGCGGATTCCGCATGAAACTCCTTGACCAGGATGTGGGAGAGTTGTGCCGTGCGTTCCTTTATGTAAGGCGCCATGACTGTATAGGCCTTGTCCTTGACATTCGACGTAAAACTTGCAACATTCTTAATGGGATCATCTGCAACAGCGTCTTTGAGAAAGGGAAGAGGGCGGAAGGAAGGAGGAAGCACGTCTTCTTTCGAGGCCAGAACTACCACCGATGCACCTTCTCCCACGCGTTGGTCTCGCTTCTTTGTAAGGCGCTGGACATACAAATCGGTCACTTGCGCAATGTTGGGAAGTTTGGGCAATCCGAGAAGTTTGAGCATGGCTTGTCGTATTTCACCTGCTACGGCATCGCGGCGCTTTCCTACATCTGAAATGGTACTCCAGGACGTAAGACCCCAAGGACTGTCTTCACGATACACACTGGCAATGACACAGCCGATGTAGTACACGCATCCAAGACCGATGGCGGGATCGTCGCCGTCGAGTGGAAAGCCACCCAGGGAAAAAGGACAGGTGGCCTTGGGAAAGGGAACTGGAATTTCTGTATCGGCTGTTTGTAACTCAAGGACACATAGTGCACCTATCACACCGATTTGTAAATTACAGAGTAGTTTCTTGTATTCAGGAGGAACGGCCACCTTCTTTCCGCTGGCTTGTGCATCGGCTAACAATTTCTGTCGTTGTGCTGTATAGGCTTGTTCCTTGGGCGCCTTCTCTTCCAAGTATAGGGTGGCCGACTTGATGGTGCGTGCGTAAATCTCTTCATTGCCGGAAAAGCCGGCGCCCTCAAAGATTGTACGAGCAATTAAGTATAACACCTTCTGTTGCCCCGTATACACCAGCGTGGATTCCGTCGCAGCAATTAGTGCCAAATCATCGTCGTCGTTGGGCTCCGCTTCCATGACTGCACGACCTGATAGAGGAATGCCGTCGTCGTCAAATTCCAAACTTGTATCGTAGTCGATTTGTTGGATTTTCTGTCCGCAGTGTTTACAAATGTAGTTTCCTTCAAAGACATGAGGGCTGGCGTAGTCAAGGAGCAAGGTTTTGTGAAGAATGGTTCCACGTCCTGGATGACGCATTTCTTCAATCAGGAGTTTCTCGTGTTTACAGACGAGGGGAAGTTTACAGAGTCCACACAGAATCCACTGGTTGTGTTGACCCACTCCCGTTTTTTGGATGTAATCTTCGAGCATATCGATGCGTTTCTTGGAATCTCGAATGCCGCGAATTTGTTCCACCTTGTCGACGTGAACGCAGGGATTAATCTTGGGTTTGCTCTTAAACGCCGCCTGATTTTGTAGGCGAGTCGTTTCACGAAAGGCAAGACGCTTGGATTCGGCTTTTGCAGAGGCTTCCATAGCAGCCACAGTATCTGTTTTAGCGGCTGTTGCAATCCAAAGAGGCAGCGCAGTACATCCAGCAGCCTGTAAGAGTGCTGCTGTAATACGAAGAGGATCTGCGTCCTTATCCACAGAAGAGGACACCACTTCTTCAGGAATGGGTGTTGTAGACAATACAGAATCAGGGAAGAGCGCTCCATACACGGGTTGACTGGGATCTTTGCGAGCAACCTCACTCTTGCCCTTTGCGATGGCCATAGCATCCATCCATGCCTCTTGATTCTCTTTCAAGTTAATGGCGGCGACCATCGAAGGGGACCATTCGAGGAAACGGAGTCCAAGTCCATCCAAATAGGATTGAATTGCGTTATCGGTATATCTTAGAGCCTTGTGTTTTAATTGATCTCGGATCACATCGGCTAGTACAACGGATTCACCAGGACGTATAACACGTTGTTTCTCCCATTCGTCATTCAGTCGCTCATCAAAAAAGGACAAGGGTCTTCGAATGGATTCACTGTTCAGAATATCATACAGAAGAATGGAGGATCGTGCGGGAGAGCGTTGAAAGGCTAGATCTCGTGACAACAAGACGTGGGCCAGAGTGACAGCAGTATCTGCATCCGCGACTACAAAGGGAACGCCTGTTTTTGTATCCATCAGAATGCTTCCAGAGAGCAAACGAGCGGCTCGTGTTTGGATGTTAGTGATTTCGTACGAAGACAGTGATTCAATTTCGCCCTTCCCACCAAACCGCAGGGGTTTGTAACCTGGGATATCTGTAGCAGGATAGCCTCGTACTGGTTCAGGAGGGGCTTTGGATCGTAACACATCTTGATCGACGCTGATGCGGGCTCCTTCGGGATTCACGGCCTGATACGGTGACGCATTGCCAAGAAGTGCTTTCAAGTACGCGGCGAAGGCATTGGTTCCTACAGCGTTGGAATAGTCCGACGACGCTTGAAGAAGGCTGATCAAGGATTTTGTATCCTCTTTTACAATCACACCTTCGCTTGTATTTCCAGTTTGATCCGCGTACAGAGTTTTGTTCAGATCCACAACAGGAAGTAGAGACGCAATGGGGTTGGTTGTCTTCTGAGCCACATCTTGGAGCGTGTGAGGAACGTAGGAACGAGTTTCACCGAGAATGAGGGCGTGATCTGCATCTCGGACAACAATGGAATTCTTAAGAGCTAAGAAGACATCGACCTCGCGATACAGGCGTGCCATTTGTTTCGGATCCTTTTGCTTCTTGTAGGGAAGCGCTTTGATTAAGGAAAGAAACATTGATTCTCGCTGAGAGATATCATCCCACAGTTTGTTGTCATCGGAATCAACGCTACTGAGACCTGCTGTTGTAAAGATATCATCGAGTTCCGGGATTCCTTCCACAGGAGCTTCTTCTGCATGTAACGCATCTTCCGCCTTGTTTTCTTCAGATGCAAGGTCCTCTGGATTTCCGATGGGAACGAGCACAAGATCCTTGCTTCCAAGAAAGCCGAAATCCATGACCTCGAGCGCAGTTCCTCGTCGTACAATGATAGCGTCTTGTGATTCATTTGCATAAATGGCTTCAACCGTGACAGTATCTGTAAGATGGCCCTGATTGTCGTACAATTGAATCTGATCTTGTGCAAAGATCGCAAGTTGCGCTGAGAACGCAGGATTTTTACGTTTTTCGTGGATTTGGACTTCCTTTACACCCAGTGTATCCAAAAACAGGCCGGATTCAGGATCTAAAGGGAAATCAACAGCGGTGGTGCTACGTGTTTCGGGTCGTACTCGGATGAGAGAGTCATCACGGTACAAGATACGACCGGTGGTACTTTTAAAGACTTGGGACAGGATCGTAATACGATCTCCCAATTCGGGAATTAGTTCTTCATCAGACATTCGCCTCTATTGGTGTGAAACGTTTTGTCAGCAAGCAACCAACCGGATGCGTGGAAAAAATTGAACAACGTTCAGAGCATCGGCTCTTTGTATTCTTTCCTACAAATCAAACATGTCTGTAAACAACAGTGTGATTCTCTCTGGTAGCATACATGAGGGTGGCTTTATTAAAGGTTTCAATCGTAAAGGATTTACGGATCACAAACTTGTAAACGAAGAACATGCAAATGGTCTTGATGCAGGGGCAACTTCCATAACTTATAAAATAAAGGGATCAAAGATTTGTATTATAGATAATGGACTAGGTATGAATGAAGAGGATGCCAAGAATATGACTGCAGTACATCGTGAAAATCATGCTGTTGCACCGAAGAGAGGCGTCAGTGGACTTGGTTCAAAGCCTGCCGGTAAGATGTTAAGTGAGGATACGTATAATACTTATTATACTCGTAAAGAAAATGGTCCTTATTTGGCAATAGAGTACAACTGGGCAAAAATGCTTAGTGAAGAAAAATACACAGGTAATGTCATAATTCGTTCTCTTACAGAAACAGAGAAGGAGGAGTTTGATTTGGAGCATCCTGAAGGTCATGGAACTACTATTGAGTTTCCCAATACAACAAGATTACGCCGCACCATTGAAGATAATTTTAGACCTATAAATAAATTGAGTATTTCACAGGATCCTTTGGATCGAATTGGAATCGTTTATGGTGCAGATCCTGTTCGTGTATCGATGCAAAAGGAAACGGATTCAGAGGTTATTCTTCCCACGTATGATTACTTTGGTGCAGACGATTATGAATATTATGGTGGAAAGCAGATCGATCGTATTGAACAATGGAATCACAAAAATCCCAAAGTTAACGATGTGCGATATATCTTATATCCATCAGATGGTTCAACTCCTTTGGAAGTTCATAAGGCTGGTGCAGGATATAGCAAAGAACCTGAACCTATGAAAGAAAATCTTCTTGAATATGTATTTGCGGGACCTTTTACGAATGTGTGTGGACTACGTAAAGACGCTTTAATATACGATGAAAGCAATCCGAAGCCATTTGCGACAGTAGATGTTATTGGGGAATACAATAAGAAATATTTAGGTGATGATTCTACTACAAGTAGGTTGTTTCGTGGAAGTAATAAACTAAGAAGAAATTTACAAATAATTGGTGTGTTTAAAACTCCTGAATATACATTGTCATCTGCTCGTGGGAATCCTCTGTCAAACCTATCAATGTTACAACTTCAGAATGAACTTTGTTTTAATCCTGTTAGTAAACAGGATCATCCTCAAGATATTGCGTGTGGAATTCAAGAAAATAAAAATCAGTTTAATGGTGATGCTATGCCTAAAAATCTTACACGTCTTGTAAAATATTGCAGGGAGAAGAAAGCAAAGGCGATTTGGTTATCGTTTCCCGCAGAAGTAAGGGGAGAAGTACACGAAATGAATAGTGCTGCCAGTACGGAGACAACAACGCCGGCGTCTGAGTCTACAACACCTCCCTCTGTCACGCCGCCTCCTGAGTTTGAATCTCCTGGACAATCCATTCTAGATGTGTTTGCGCAAGTAGAGCAGCCAGTAGTGCAACCCGTCTTGGCGCAAGTCTTAGACCAGGTTGCAGCACAAGTCGCAGACCAGGCTGCAGCGCAAGTTGTAGAGCATATCGAAGAAGTCATAGAGCATGTGGAAACTGTCAAAGACTCGTCTCCTCGAGTGGCAGTAGATGTGCAAGGATACCGCAGGGGCACCGTAACAGGCAGTGAACTAAAAATACGTTGGGAACAGTATCTTCAGAGATATCATATCGCTGACGGTACAGAGTATACTGGTAAACACGTGGAATTGTTCAATCTTATAGGAGATCTTCTAAGAGAGTAGAGGATATACAGGTTCTATTTTTACTCCCATTGCTTGGTGGAAAATGTAGGCGCAAACATACGTTCTAACCCAGGTGTCCACTTGTTGAAATCCTCATATTTCCAGAAGCGACCGTTGGATTTGTCTTCGACTCCGCTCTTATCAAAGTAGGGATCGTCGTTCAGATGGTTGGAAATCTCGACGGAGGGTTTGGGGTGGCCGATGCCCTCTCGTAACACGTTCTGTTGTGTTTGTGCATCTTCCCACTGTTCCTTTCTTGATTTGGGTCGGAGTTCCGTAACAGCGTATTGATTTTCACCGGTTTTGGTTACAACGGGTTCGTAATTGGGATCACCGGCATAGGTGTCGTTCACTAATTTCGCAACCGCTTCTGTTTCACTGTCGATGATGTGTTTGCTGATGTCTGTAGGATGGTACTGAGAGAGCAGGGCTCGTTCTCTGGCCTTTGCTGCTTCTTCTTCGGGAGTTGCAACAGTGGGTG
>Ga0114967_10002982_pt1 | contig 14034 bp, 14 predicted proteins | sample M_130628_MF_Meta_FD_92639 | JGI IMG/M metagenome (GOLD analysis project Ga0114967, IMG submission 92639) | Freshwater microbial communities from Lake Montjoie, Canada to study carbon cycling - M_130628_MF_MetaG | ecosystem: Environmental > Aquatic > Freshwater > Lake | place: Lake Montjoie... | reverse complement strand
GTAACTCTTATTGACAAAGACTTTAAGGTAATTAGAGAAATTTCATTTGAATCTCAATATTTAAATAGAACGCAAGCTGAACCAAAAATATTTGTTTCTAACCAAGGAAATGTTTTTGTGGTAAAAGAGATTGAACTGCAAAAAATGAAACCTTTCAAAACCGTCTTTTATTGGGATGGAAATAGCGATACAATGCAAGAAACAAGCTTGAAGTTTGAAAACGATTTTCAAATTTATCAATTTAAAGGTCATTTTGATGGGGATGATTTTTATATCCACGGATTGTACACTCGAATTGGTTCTAAAGGAGTTCAAATGTATGGTGGCGGACTTCCAGCAGCGGGAATTTATGCAGCACGATTTAACGGAAAAGGAGAAAAAAAATATATTGAGGCGAATGAAACTGGTGAAATACCAGGTTTGAATTTGAAAGACTTTACTTTCGATGGAATCAAGACATGGCTTTTTGCTGATAAAATGTTTTTATTGCAAAAAAACAAACCACCAATTCCTGGAGCAGGTTCTTACAATTTTGAAAAAGACAATTTCTATTCAAATACCGCTTTTGTTTTCGGAAAATTAGATAACGAAACGGGAAAATTAGAATGGAAAAAAGAACTGAAATACGAAGAACCAAATACTACAAATGATAATGGAACGTATCTTTCTTATTTGCCAATATTGAATAATAACCAACTTATTCTTCTTTATAATGATACTCAAAAAACGAAAATTGACCGTTATGTAATGGACGATAGATTTACTGCTTTTGATACTTATGATGCTAGTGGAAATTTAATTTCAAATACGTTAATTCCTGAAACTGGTTTGGAATTAAAATACAGATACAACTATGGTTTTGATGAAAATTTCGATTTAGACACTAGTTTTTTAGTAAAAATTAAAGACGGAAAATACATCGTAAGAGCGAAATCGGGTAGCAATGAGAAATTTGGTTATTTAACTTTTTAATTTTATGAAAAAGAACATCCTATTGATCGCATTATCATTTGCTTTAAGCACAATAAATGCTCAGAATATTCAAACAATTGGTGTGTCATTCACACAAACATTATTTCCTAAAAAAACGTTGCCCGCAAACATCAAGAACTATGCTGTAACAGTTACAACTCCTTATTTAAAAGACGATAGTACCTTTAGAAAAATAGCGGAAGACAAATACCAAGCAGATCTTAAAAATTATCCCAACGTAATTGCAGATGCTAAGAAAAGGTTTGTAGAAGTTGAAATGGTAAACTACAATGTTAAACTTGAAGAAGCTAAAGAACGTTATAAATTAGAGTCAGATCAATTCAATAAAATGACCACTTTGGAAAGATTGGCATTGATAGATAAAAAACCCGTATTGCAATATCCGCAGAAACCCGTTTATTACGATCCACCACAACCAAGATTAGAATCAATAAATGTGGGGGATATTATTATTTACAATCCAGAAACTTTAGCGAAGACTTACGTAAAATTAAATGGTTTTGGCGATGGAACGGACGGACTTCAAATTAAAATTGATTTCAAAGGGTTTGAATATGTAGAACCTGTTGCTTCTTTAGTAAATGTTGAAAATTACAATCCACAAACTAAGGAAAAATTTTACACCAAACAAACTCAATTTGTAACAAAATTCAGACATCCTACAATGCTTCAAGTGAGTATTGACGGTAACAATTTATCGTCGGGGATTTTTCAAGGAACTAGTGAATATCAATCAAAAGCGACGAGTTCAAAACCAACTCGATTGTATATAGAAAGACAAGAAATTGAATCGATAATGTCCCGAATTAACCAATATTTGAATGATCAATATGGTTACGTTACCGTTTCAAGATATGCAACTGTTTATACTGTAAAAAATAGAAAAGGCGAATATGATGATGTAGAGAAAGCAAGAGATTTTGCCATTTCGGGATATAAAAATTACACTGATCATCAAGAAGATGCCGTAAAAGATCTTGCCAATGCAATTGCGATTTGGGAAAAAATAATTACCGAGGTTAATTACGACGACAGCAAAGCTAGAATCGACGAAAAAGTTGGAACAGCAATGTTGAAGAACATTATTTTTGCTAGTATTATTATTAATGAATTTGAAAAAGCAAATAAATATTTAACCGATTTCAAATCGTTACGATTAAGCTACGACGATAAGCAATTTGCTGATACTCATGAAAAATTGGCGGCCGAATTAAAAACAAGATTTGTCGGAAAATAATAAAAAGGGAACTCAAACGGGTTCCTTTTTTTATTTATTGAAATATAATTTTTTTTTAAAGGTTAAACCTTTTTAATTTACTAACGTCAAACATCGATAACTCAAAAAGATAAAAGAATGAAAAAATTAATTGTAGCTACTTTATTAGTAGTAGGGATGTCCACTTTTGCCCAAGAAAATAAGAAAAAAGAAGGTAAAGAACCGATGGAAAAAATGTCTCCTGCGGAAAGAGTTGAAAAAGGTTTAAAAAGAATGACAAAACAACTTAATCTAACTGAAGCTCAACAAAAAGAAATGAAAATTCTAATGGCAGAACAAGAGGCTAAAAGAGCTGATGCTAATTTTAAACCGAGCAAAGAAGATCGTTTGGCGATGAAAGAAAAAATCAGTAAAATTCTTACCCCTGAACAAAACGCTACTTGGGATAAAATTCAAGAAGAGAAAAAAGAGAAAATGAAAGATAAAATCAAGGAAAAAAAAGAAAAAGCCGAAAAAACTGAAGATAAATAATTATTTATTTTGTTGTTCAAGAAAAATAATTTAGATTTGATGTAAATTTAAATCAATTCTCATGAAAAAAGTAATAATTGCCTGTTTTTTAATGTTGGCTGTTAGCGTAACTGCAAATGCTCAAAACAAGAAAAAAACTACTACCGCTGAAACGAAAGAAGTTGTAAAACTTACTCCTGCTCAAGCTGGTGAGAAAGATGGACTTGCCATAGCTCAGTTTTTAGGCCTTGACGAAAATATGAAAGTTGCATTCTGTGGTTTATTTGAAATGAAACACCAAGTTATGCAAAGTGCTACTGAAACTAATGAAAGTAAAAAAGAAATGTCAAGAATTGTAGGTTTAAAAATTGAAGCTTCAATTGACTATGAAAGACTTGAAAAATTAAAAGCAAATACTACACTTTACAGTCAATTGTTGAGCACTGACGCTTTTGAAAAATAAAATTTTCTATTCAATTCATAATAAAAGGCTTTCAAATGAAAGCCTTTTTTTTATAATGTCTTGGCAACTTTATCAATTGCGCTAATTGTATAATCTAAATCTTCATAGGATAAAGCATCCGAAATGAACCAGGTTTCATAGGCTGAAGGCGCTATATAAACTCCTTCTTCTAACAATCCATGGAAAAATTTCTTGAAGGTTTCGTTATCTCCTTTTGAAGCTGTTTGAAAATCAAAAACTGGATTCGGATCAAAATGAACTGAAATCATAGAGCCCAATCGGTTGATGGTAAATGAAATTCCATTTTCAGAGAGTGCTTTTTCAATTCCCTTTTCTAAATAAATAGTCTTTTCTGAAAGTCTTTGAAACACCGATTTATCTTGTTCTAAAGCAGTTAACATTGCCAATCCCGCAGCCATTGCTAACGGATTTCCAGATAATGTTCCCGCTTGATAAACAGGCCCTAAAGGCGCTAAATAGTTCATAATTTCTGCTCTTGCGGCAAATGCACCAACAGGTAAACCTCCTCCAATTACTTTTCCAAAGGTAACAATATCGGCTTTTACATTTAGTAATTCCTGAACCCCGCCTCTAGCCATTCTGAAACCAGTCATAACCTCATCAAAAATCAATACGATATTATGCTCATTGCAAATTTGTCTTAACGCTTCTAAAAAACCTTCTTTTGGTGGAATACAACCCATATTCCCAGCAACGGGTTCAATTATAATTGCTGCAATTTCTCCAAAATTAACATTTACAAGAGCACGCACACTTTCAATATCATTATAATTGGCTAACAACGTATCTTTTGCAGTTCCTTGGGTAACTCCGGGACTATTTGGCGAACCAAAAGTAACTGCACCACTTCCTGCTTGAATCAAAAAGGAATCGGAATGACCATGATAGCAACCCGCAAATTTTATAATTTTATCTTTTTTAGTAAATCCACGTGCCAATCGAATAGCACTCATGCAAGCTTCTGTACCAGAATTCACAAACCGAATTTTATCAATACCAGGTACCATTTTTATTGCTAAATCGGCAATTTGTGTTTCCATTTCTGTTGGCATACCAAAGGAAGTTCCCAATTTGGCTTTTTCAATAACGGCTTCAACAACCGGGGGAAAGGCATGACCTAAAACCATTGGGCCCCAAGAATTGATGTAATCTATGTACCGGTTTCCATCTTCGTCAAAAACATATGCTCCTTTTGCACTTTTTGCGAAAATTGGCGTTCCTCCAACTGCTTTAAACGCACGAACGGGTGAATTTACGCCTCCTGGAATTACTTTTTCTGCGGCTGCAAATAGTTCACTACTTCTTTTATATAACATGATTTATTTTAAATTTATTCTATAATTAATAGCTGCCCTAAAGAAATTCCATTGTCTGAAATATTATTTTTTGCCTTCAAATCATCAATAGAAATATTAAATTTCTTGGATATAGAATACAATGTATCTCCTTTAATAACTTCATATTCCTTTTTTTTAACTTCTGATTGAATTGAATTAGAAGAAACGGGTTCTTTTCCTAAAATCTCAGCATCGTATTGGTCCAAATGATACCTTTCAATAATTGAAATTAACTTTTCTGGATATTTAGGATCTGTAGCATAACCCGCTGCTTTTAAACCTTTTGCCCATCCTTTATAATCGTCTTTTTCTAATTTAAATAAAGGTTGGTACCATTTTCGGTTTTTTAGAAATAGCGCATGATCATTATAAGATTCACTCGCTTGATTGTATTTTCTAAAACACTCTTGCGCAGCATCATCGTCATATTTTACTGAAGGACCATTCCAATCTTGATGGCATTTAATTCCAAAATGATTATTTGCAATAGCACTTAAAGGCCCAGTCCCAGCACCAGATTCTAAAATCCCTTGACCAAGGCAAATACTTGCAGGGATTCCATATTGAACCATATTATTTTTAGCAATTTCTTTATACAAGTTTATGTAGGCCAATACCATTTCTGTGGTTACTTTCACTCTAGTTGTAGCCTCTAATATTTCCGTTTTAGGTTCGGTTGTTTTAATAGTATCCGTTAAATTAACAACAGGATTGTTGCTTTCAGCTGGTTTAACCATTTCCACTTTTGTTGGTGGTTTATAATTTTTTGGTCTTGTAGTTTGAATTACTGCTTTTCTTGTAGTACAGCTTACCACAAATAAAACGATTACTAGTAAGGCGATTTTTCTGATCATTGTGCTATTATTTGTTGTAAATTTTTCTTTTTTAAATACCTATTCATTCCTTTTATTCCTTGAAGTCCTCCGGTGTGAATCGCCAATATTTTTGATCCCTTAGGAAAATACCCTTTTTTGATTAAATCAACTATTCCAAACATCATTTTACTTGTATATATTGGGTCTAAAGGAATTTTAGTTTGCTCAAAAAAATCATTTATAAAACGAACTAACACTTCATTTATTTTTCCATAACCCCCGAAATGATAATCAGATTGTAATTCCCAATTGGACTTGACGGCAAATTTACGAATATCCTCGGACAAAAAATCACCTTTTAGCGAGGGAAATCCAATTATCTTTTGATGTAAATGAGTCGAATTTATTATACCCGAAATCGTACTTCCAGTTCCAATTGAACAACAAATATGCGAAAATTGCGAATCTTCTTCGGTAAGTATTTCTTCACAACCTTTAATTGCCAATGAATTAGATCCTCCCTCCGGAATTAAATAAAAATCACCATATCTTATTTTAAGTTTTTTAAAAAATAAATCAGTGGTTTTATTTTTATATTCTTCGCGAGTTACAAATTGAAATTTCATACCGCATTCTTGCGCAAATTGCAACGTTGGATTTTCATAAATTTGAGATTCCAATTCCTCGCCTCGAATAATTCCAATGGTTTCAAAATTATTTTCCTTTCCCGCATAAGCAACAGCGGCAATATGATTTGAAAATGCACCACCAAAAGTGATCAATTTGGTTTTCTTTTCTTCTTTTGCTTTAAGCAAATTGTATTTTAATTTCCTGAATTTATTTCCAGAAACAAAGGGATGTATCAAATCTTCCCGCTTTAAATACAAAGAGATTTCATTAGGAAATGGTAACGCTATTTGCTGGTTTTCAACCAAAGAATGCATTTTTTGAATTTTGATACCGCAAAGATAACTCATATAATAAAATTAAATTCTAATAATTTCTTAACAAAAGAATACAATCATCATAAAGTTTATAAATTTGTAATATGAAGGAAATTAATAATGAGAAAAAATTAATTGAAGGGGTTGATTATTATTATACTCCTGAAGGTTATAAATGTTTTACAGAAAAACACCACTTAAACCGCGGCTATTGCTGCAAAAGTGGCTGTAAACATTGTCCGTATGGATTTGATAAAAAAACAAACGAAATCAGAAAATAAATTCGATAAATGACTTTTCAAGATCAAATAAAAGAAGGAATACCAACTGTTTTACCTGAACCTAAAAAGTTTGAAACAGAAATTAATCATGCGCCTAAGAGAAAAGAAATTTTATCAGACGATGAAAAAAAATTAGCGCTCAGAAATGCACTGCGTTATTTTGAACCAAAAGATCATGCCGTTTTAGTCAAAGAATTTTCTGAAGAATTAGAACAATACGGTCGTATTTATATGTATCGTTTGCGTCCGGACTATCAAATTTTTGCTCGACCAATTTCTGAATATCCAGGAAAAAGCGAACAAGCAAAAGCAATCATGTTGATGATTCAAAACAATCTTGATTCTGCAGTAGCACAACATCCTCATGAACTTATTACCTACGGCGGAAATGGTGCCGTCTTTCAAAATTGGGCGCAATACCGACTCACTATGAAATACCTTTCTGAAATGACCGATGAACAAACATTAACCATGTATTCTGGTCATCCGATGGGTTTATTTCCATCTCATAAAGAAGCTCCAAGAGTGGTTGTCACCAATGGAATGGTTATACCAAATTATTCAAAACCAGACGATTGGGAAAAAATGAACGCTTTGGGCGTTTCGCAATACGGACAAATGACGGCAGGAAGTTATATGTATATTGGACCTCAAGGAATTGTTCATGGAACAACAATTACGGTTTTAAACGGATTTCGAAAAATAAAGAAAAATCCTAGTGGAGGATTATTTGTAACTTCTGGTTTGGGAGGAATGAGTGGCGCTCAACCAAAAGCGGGAAATATATCTGGTTGCGTTACGGTTTGTGCCGAAGTAAATCCAAAAATTACTCACATTCGACATTCCCAAGGATGGATAAATGAAGTAATTGAAAATATTGAAGATTTAGTACCAAGAGTTAAAAAAGCACTTGAAAACAAAGAGGTGGTTTCTATTGCCTATTTAGGGAATGTGGTAGATATTTGGGAACGTTTTGATTTAGAAAATATACTTATCGATTTGGGTTCCGACCAAACTTCTTTGCATAATCCTTGGGCTGGCGGTTATTATCCTGCTGGGATTTCATTTGAAGATGCCAACGAAATGATGGCTAACAATCCTGAATTGTTTAAAGAAAAAGTTCAAGAATCACTAAGACGACATGCAACAGCAATTAATAAACACAATGCTAAAGGGACTTATTTCTTTGATTATGGCAATGCCTTTTTACTAGAAGCTTCCCGAGCTGGTGCTGATGTAATGGCTGAAAATGGTATTGATTTCAACTATTCAAGTTACGTTCAAGATATTATGGGACCCATGTGTTTTGATTACGGTTTTGGCCCTTTTAGATGGGTTTGTGCTTCTGGAAAACTGGAAGATTTAGCCAAAACAGACGCTATTGCTTGTCAAGTTTTAGAAGAAATGATGAAAAATTCACCTCTTGAAATCCAACAACAAATGGCCGATAATATCCGATGGATAAAAGGAGCTCAAGAAAATAAATTGGTGGTGGGATCGCAAGCTAGAATTTTATATGCCGATGCAGAAGGCAGAGTGAAAATTGCTGAAGCTTTTAATAATGCCATTAATAAAGGAGAAATAGGAACTGTGATTTTAGGTCGTGACCACCATGATGTATCTGGGACCGATTCTCCCTATCGTGAAACTTCAAATATTTATGACGGATCTCGTTTTACTGCCGATATGGCGATACAAAATGTAATTGGCGATAGTTTTCGAGGGGCAACTTGGGTTTCCATTCATAACGGAGGGGGCGTTGGATGGGGCGAAGTAATTAATGGTGGATTTGGTATGGTTCTTGACGGAAGTAAAGAAGCTTCAAGAAGATTACAATCGATGCTTTTTTGGGATGTTAACAACGGTATTTCCAGAAGAAGCTGGGCCAGAAATGAAGGGGCAATTTTCGCCATTAAAAGAGCCATGGAAGCGGAACCATTATTAAAAGTGACCCTTCCAAATAGTGTTGACGATTCATTACTCAATTAATATTAACTAATAAAATCAAATAATCATGAAAGCAATTAAAATTATTCCGGTATTTATGTTCCTTTTTTTGTGCTCTTGCAGCTCGGTAATGGTGAATTCAGATTATGATAACAATGTTGACTTTAGTCGTTACAAAACATTTGCATTTCAAAAAAGTGGAATTGACAAAGTAGAAATTTCAGATTTAGACAAAAAGAGAATCCTTAGAGCTATTGATAGTGAAATGACAAAAAAGGGCTTTACAAAAAGTGAAACACCCGATTTATTAATTAACATTTTCACTAAAGAAAGAGAACAAGTAGATATTAACCAATACAACTCAAACTGGGGCTACGGTTGGAGATGGGGCTGGGATCCTTTTATGTGGGGTGGACAAACAACGGTAACAAAAACTACAGAAGGAACACTCTTTATTGATATTATCGATGCCGCTAAAAAAGAATTGATTTGGCAAGGAGAAGGAGATGGCTATTTGACCAAAAAAATGGAAGAAAAAGACGCTAGAATTAATGAATTTGTAACCAAAATTTTAGCACAATATCCACCTGAAAAAAAGTAAGAAAAATAGATCTACTACTAAAAAAACCTACCCTTATCGGTAGGTTTTTTTTTCGAAATTTCGTTAAATCATTAAAATATTAGTGTTAATTATAAGAAATCAATACTATTTATTGGAAATTAACCTGAAAAATTAGTACTTTTACACTAACCTATTTGGTTTAATTATGAAAGCACCTTTTGAAACTAATCCATTAATAGAGCGACTTCCAGCGCATTTAAAACAATTTATCAAACCTCAAGATTACGCGGATTATACTCCGATAAATCAAGCCGTTTGGAGGTATGTAATGCGGAAAAATGTAAGCTATTTATCCAAAGTAGCTCACGAATCTTATTTAAATGGATTAGAAAAAACAGGTCTTGAAATTGAAAATATCCCAAATATGTATGGGATGAATCGGATCTTGAAAGAAATTGGCTGGGCAGCAGTTGCCGTAGATGGATTTATTCCTCCGAATGCTTTTATGGAATTTCAAGCATATAATGTTTTGGTTATTGCTTCTGATATCCGACAATTAGAACACATAGAATATACACCTGCTCCAGATATTATTCACGAAGGTGCTGGACACGCACCAATTATTGCAAATCCAGAATATGCTGAATATTTAAGACGCTTTGGTGAAATTGGTTGTAAAGCCATTTCTTCATCTTATGACTACGAAATGTACGAAGCCATTCGACTACTTTCAATTGTTAAAGAAGCCGAAAATACGCCGCAATCAGTAATTGAAGCAGCTGAAAAAGGGGTAAATGATTTACAAAATCAAGCGGTAGAAATGTCTGAAATGGCGCAAATTAGAAATTTACATTGGTGGACCGTTGAATATGGTTTAATTGGAACCGTTGAAAATCCTAAGATTTATGGTGCTGGTTTATTATCGTCAATTGGCGAAAGTGCCTGGTGTATGACTGATAAAGTAAAGAAAATTTCTTACGATCTTTCGGCAGCATACCAGAGTTTTGACATTACAAAACCACAACCCCAACTATATGTAACTCCCAATTTTGCTCATCTTAGCTTTGTTTTGGAAGAATTTGCAAACAAAATGGCATTGCGCACTGGAGGATTATCTGGGATAAACAAACTAATAAATTCTAAAGCATTAGGGACCATTGAACTAAGTACTGGATTACAAATATCCGGAGTCTTTACGAATGTTATTGAATTTGATGGAAAACCAGTTTATTTTCAAACAACAGGAAAAACAGCTTTGGCCAATAGAGAAAAAGAATTAGTTGGACATGGAACAAATTGCCATGCTAGTGGTTTTGGAAGTCCCATTGGTAAACTGAAAGGGATCAACCTTGCCATAGAAGACATGAGTCCAAAGGATTTAATGGCCTACGGAATTTATGAAGGCAAAACGGTTTCTTTGGAATTTGAAGGCGATATTAAAGTTACAGGAGATATTATTACAGGATCAAGAAATCTTCAAGGAGCTATAATTATTATTAGTTTTGAAAATTGTACGGTTACACATCAAAATACCGTTTTATTCCAACCAAAATGGGGCATTTTCGATATGGCTGTAGGCAAAAAAGTGGTTTCAGCATTTTCTGGCCCAGCAGATTGTAACAGCTTTGATATGATTACACATTTACCAAATAGCAAAACCATTAAAGCTGAAAAAACTGCGGAAAGAGAAGAATTAGAATCGTATTACAGCGAAATTAGAAATCTTCGGGAAAATAAAATAAATTCTAACAAAGCATTTGAAATTTTTAAAATTGTGTCCAATAAATACCCAAAGGATTGGTTGCTTAGCCTTGAAATTGCTGAAATACTGCACCTGCAAAAATCAGAAAAATACTTTAACGAAGTGCTGAGTCATCTAAATAATTTAAAAATAAATAGACCTGAAGTAAGTCATTTAATTGCTAACGGACTAGAACTTTTTATCTAAAATTATTTTTGAAATTTCTTTAACGCCTCTTTGGTAAAAGCAGACAATACCAGTTTTCCACTGATTTCCGCTCGCTCTTTTAGAAGTTCGTCCCAGTTTTCGGTATCTTTCCAAAGTACTTTTTTCAATTCTTTTAATGCGTCTGGGTTATAGTTAGAAAGATTTTGAGCCATCAATTGAACCGCAGATTCAAGTTCATTATTATCGCTATAAACCCCATTATAAAGTCCTTTAGAATGAGCCCAATCGGCGCCATAAAAATTATTTGCATCTAATGTTAATTGAGATAATGCGGATACTCCAATTTTTCTTTCAATGGCAGGAGCTACCACAAAAGGCCCAATTCCAATAGTTAATTCGCTTAATTTAATGGAGGCAAATTGGGTTGCCAAACAATAATCCGTTGCAGCAGCAATTCCTACACCTCCACCAACAGCCTTTCCATGGATTGAACCAATTATTATTTTGGGACATTTTCTCATTGCATTAATAACATTGGCAAAGCCAGAAAAAAACAACTTTCCAGTTGCTTCATTTTCAATAGAAATTAATTCTTGAAAACTTGCTCCAGCACAAAAGGTAGTGCCACCATCACTTTTAAGAATCACCACTTTTACGGCATCATTATTTCCCAGATTATTAATGTTATCAACGAGTTCGCTCAGTAAATTAGAAGGAAGCGAATTGTGTTCAGGATGAAAAAAGGAAAGGATAGCAATTCCGTTTTCAATTTCATTTTTAATGTAAGGTGTTGCCATTTTGATTGTTTTTAAAACAATGATATTTGTGATATCAAATGTAGAATTTATTTCAAAGTAAAGTAAACTTTAACGCAAAAATATTCACCTGTTGGATTACCTTTGTATCATAAATAACAAAATTATGGGATTATTAGATTTTTTAGGGTTTGGAAACAAATCAAATAGTATACAAGAATTTAAAGATAAAGGAGCAATAATAATTGATGTTAGAAGTCAAGGAGAATTTGCTGGCGGACATATTAAAGGCGCAAAAAACATCACTTTAAACGAAATTGGAAATAAAATTAACGACATTAAAAAACTAAACAAACCAGTTATAGCTTGTTGTGCAAGTGGAATGAGAAGTTCTCAAGCGACTTCCATTTTGAAACAAAACGGTATTGACGCTATAAACGGCGGTGGTTGGCAAAGTTTACAAAACAAGTTGTAATTAGAAATTCATAAAAGGGAATTTCGATTTTAGCTTATTTATTTTATCTTCCAATTGAGTTTGAAATTTTTTAAAACTTTCTGAAGAAGGATTGAAAGAACGATGCGACAAATCTCGTTGAATTGCTTCTACTTCATTCATCGTAGCAAAAGCGCTTTCAGCAACGGAACTTGCCACAAATCGTTCCCAAATATAATCAATAGCAACTTGATTTGGGTGCAATAAATCTTCCCCATAAAAGCGATAATCACGAAGTTCATCCATCATGATTTCATAGGAGGGAAAATACCTTTTTGTCGAATTTCGAATATCAAAAGTCGAATGTAAAGCAACAATTAGATTGGCTTTACTTCGTTGATTTTCCTGAAAGCCATCTTTTAGGTGGCGAACTGGCGATATAGTGAAAATTAGATTGCAATTAGGATTTTCCTTTTCAATTAAATTGATCGTATTTTGAATTGATTTATCCATATCAGAAACAGAAAGTAATTCTTTTTCAAAATTATTTTGTGGTACTTTATGGCAATTGGCAACTACCTTATTGGTCTCTTTGTTTCGATAAACCCAGGAAGTTCCATAGGTAATTATTATATGGGAAGCCTCTTTAATTTTCTTATTTGTGGTTACCAATAAATGATTAATTTCATTCAACAAATCCGCTTTATCGGGATTACTTAAATCAGAATGCAAATCAAAATTATGCCATCTTTCGTTATAGAAAAACAACTCCTTTTCTTCAAATAATTCGAGATTTATCGCCCTAGAAATTATATTTTCAATTGCTATTGGATGAAATAAAATGCCAAATGGATTGCATAAATTTTGGAACTTATAATAATCGAATTTACTAGCCATATTTTCCGCAAAGCAAGATCCAAAAGAAACTATCTTACTTTGATAATCAATTGGATATTTTGATTTAGAAATTGGAACTACTGTTGTAAAATTCATAATTAATAGTCTAAAAATAGATTGCAATATTACGAATTTTGCGACTTTAATTTGTCAATTTTTTGAATAAATCAAGCATTTATTAAATTAATCTTAATTTTTTAAAATAATAATTTTCACATCAATTTTTATCTATATTTGTGTAACAATTAACTTAAAAAAAATTAAAATGAAGTATTTATTAACAACAATTATGGCAATTGGTTTTGCTTTTACAGGAGTTCAAGCTCAGGAAGCATCTAAAGCACCACAAGAAAAAACGCAATCTAAAGAAGAAAAAGCGGCTGCAAAAGCTAAAAAAGAAGCTGATTTAATGGACGCTTTTAAAACGGCTGGTTTGACTGATGACGAGCAACAAAAAGTTAGAGCTATAATGGAAGAAAATTCGGCTTTTGGAAAAACTTTAAAAGCGGATACCTCACTTTCAGATGAAGATAGAAAAGCTAAGAGTAAAGAATATTATAACGTTTCCAATGGCAAACTAAAAGAATTATTAGGAGCTGATAAATACAAAGCTTTCAAAGACGTTCAAAAAGCCCAAAAAGAAGCTGCGAAAGGAAACTAATTCGCTATAACAAACAAAAAACCCTTTCTATTGAAAGGGTTTTTTTTATGAAATGTAATAGGGTTTATTTTATAAAATCAATTGCTTTTTCAAGAGCTTCAGGAATTCCTGAAGTGTTTTTACCTCCCGCAGTAGCGAAGAAGGGTTGTCCTCCTCCTCCACCTTGTATGTATTTTCCCAATTCTCTAACTACATTTCCAGCGTTTAGCGATTTCTCAGCCACTAATTCTTTAGAAATATAGCAGCTAATTGTTGGTTTTCCTCCCGAAACTTCGGGATCGGTTGTTGCC
>Ga0114967_10002976_pt1 | contig 14040 bp, 14 predicted proteins | sample M_130628_MF_Meta_FD_92639 | JGI IMG/M metagenome (GOLD analysis project Ga0114967, IMG submission 92639) | Freshwater microbial communities from Lake Montjoie, Canada to study carbon cycling - M_130628_MF_MetaG | ecosystem: Environmental > Aquatic > Freshwater > Lake | place: Lake Montjoie... | reverse complement strand
GCTGGCAGGTCTCTTGCTGGATCTCAACGCCGTGGCCGGCGGTGAGGACGAAGAAAAATTACCCTCCTTGCTGCCCGGTCACACGGTCGCGAAAGGCGGGGCGATTGCCAGCAATGCCGGCGTGCGCGCCGCGCTGGCAGCCGGCATCAAGACGATCTGCGCGAGCCCGCGCCTGCCGGTACTCCTGGCGGCGATCGAGGCGGCGCGTGAACTTCAATCGAACACAGTGAACGACGAGTGAGCACACCATGAGCGCGGGAAGCAATATCAAGCCGCAGGACGTTGAAGGACTTATCGAACTCTTCAAGTCCTCCAACTGGGACGAAATGCACGTGCAGGTGGGAGAGTTTGAACTCTTCCTCTCCAACGATCCGAAGGCCACCGGCCCGGGTCGCGCGGTCGCGGCGCCGGCAATAGCCGCCCCGGCCCTCGCAGCCGCCGCACCGGTCGCCAGCGCCGCCCCCGCGGCCATTGCGCCGGCCGCCCACGGCGGCGCGGCCACGGTGGCGATCCCGGATGGCCTCATCGCCATCTGCGCGCCGAACCTCGGCACCTTCTATCGCGCGCCGAAACCCGGCGCGCCGCCCTATGTGGAAGTGGGCCAAACCATTAGCGAAGACACCGAAGTCTGCCTCATCGAAGTGATGAAGCTCTTCGCGCCGGTGGCCGCCGGCGTGCGCGGCGTGGTGCGCGAAGTGCTGGCAAAAGACGGCCAGATGGTGGAGTTCGACGCGCCGCTGATGCTCATCGAGCCGGCCAAATGATGAGCGTGCTGTGCCACGGAGGTCGCGCATGAGCATCTCGCGCGTCCTCTCCGTTAATCGCGGCGAGATTGCCGCGCGCGTCGTGAAAGCGGCGCAGGCGCTCGGCATTGAAGCCGTGCAGGCGGTGTCGCTGGCCGATCGCGACAGCATGGCCGCGCAACTCGCCGACCGCACGGTGGTGATAGGCCCCGCGCCGTCACGGCTAAGCTATCTCGATCCCAAACTGCTGGTGCACACCGCGCTGGCTACCGGCTGCGACGCCCTGCATCCAGGCTATGGTTTTTTGTCTGAACGCGCCGCGCTGGCCAGCCTCTGCGTTGAGCACGGCATTACCTTCATTGGCCCGCGACCGGAAACCATCGCGGCATTGGGCGACAAGCTGGAAGCGAAAGCGCTGGCCCGCGCCGCCGGCGTGCCGCTGGTGCCCGGCACCGATCGCATTGCCGACGCCGCTGAGGCGCAGGCCGCGGCCGAAACGCTGGGCTATCCGGTGCTGATGAAAGCCTCCGCCGGCGGCGGCGGGCGCGGCATGTTCATCGCGCGCAGCGCGGCCGATCTGGCCAGCGGTTTCGACAAGGCCAGCAACGAAGCGCGCGAAGCTTTTGGCGACGGCACCATGTACATGGAACGCTACGTCGAAAACGCCCGCCATGTTGAAGTGCAGGTGTTTGGCGACGGCAACGGGCACGTGCTGCATTTCGGTGAGCGCGACTGCTCCATTCAGCGGCGCTATCAGAAGGTATTCGAAGAGTCGCCCTGCGCGGCGATGCCTCAAGGTTTACGCGAGGAGTTGCACCGCGCGGCGCTGTCGCTGGTGGCCTCGGTGAAATACCAGAACGCCGGCACGGTGGAATTTCTCTACGACGTGAACCGGCAGGAAATCTATTTCATCGAGGTCAACGCGCGGATTCAGGTGGAGCATCCGGTGTCCGAACAGGTCACCGGTTTTGATCTCATCCAGCTGCAGTTTCGTGTCGCCGGCGGCGAGTCATTGCGCTACACGCAGGACCAGATCCCGGTGCGCGGTCACGCCATCGAGTGCCGCCTGAATGCCGAAGACCCGTATCAGGATTTCCGGCCGAGTCCCGGCCGCATTACGCGCTGGCAGCCGCCGCGCGGCGCCGGGGTGCGGGTAGACAGCCACTGCTACGACGGCTATCTCGTGCCGCCGTTCTACGACTCCATGATCGGCAAGCTCATCGTCACCGCCGCCAACCGCGCTGACTGCGTGGAACGGCTGCAGGCGGCGCTGGCGCGGACCGAGATCGACGGCCTCACCACTAATTTGCCGCTGCTGCGCCATATCGCCCAGCAGCCGGATTTCATCGACAACCAACTCAACACGCGCTGGCTGGAGACCACCGGTCTGCCAGCGTTTAGTGCCCAGCAGGAGTAAGCCCGATGGCTCATATTGAATTTCTAGACGAAACCCTGCGTGACGGCCAGCAAAGCCTGTGGGGCATGCGCATGCAGGCCGGCCACGCGCTGCCGGTGGCCTCGCTGATCGATCGCACCGGCTACCGAGTGATCGACCTTACCGGCTCCTCGATGTTCGAATGCCTCATCAAGTACTGCCGCGAGAATCCGTGGGCAGGGCTGGACCTGCTCACCGCCGCGATGCCGCGCACCAAGATTCGCGCCGGCATGCGCTCGAACGCTTCGGTCACGTTCAGCGTTACCCCCGACGCGCTGATGGACGCCTGGATGCGCCAGCTGAACGTGCACGGCTGCCGCAGCTTCTGGATCTACGACGTGCTGTTCAACATCGACAAGATGCACCGGCTGGCGAAAGTGGCGAAGGAGTTTGGCTCTGAAGTGGCCGGCTCGATCATGTTCACCCTGAGCCCGGTGCATACCGACGAGTACTACGCCGACAAGGCCGACAAGCTCTCGATCTGCCCGGACATCGACACCCTGCTGTTGTACGACACCGCGGGTGTGCTGGAGAAAGACCGGCTGAAAACCCTGCTGCCGGCGATCAAGGCCAAGGCGCGCGGCAAGCCGATTGAGTTCCACTCCAACAACCTGCTGGGCCAGTCGGCGAAAGCCTATCTGGACGCCATCGAACTCGGCGTGTCTATCATCCACACCGCGGTGCGGCCGATGGCCAACGGGCCGTCGGTGCCGTCGGTGGAAGTGATGGCCCGTAACGTGGAGCTGATGGGGCACACCCACAACCTCGACACCTCGCTGTTTGCGCCGGTGTCGGCGCATTTCGAAAAAGCCGGCAAGGCGGCGGGTTTCCTCGTGAACCAGTACGCCGAATACGACGTGCTTTCCATCCAGCACCAGATCCCGGGCGGCATGGTCGGCACCATGAAAGCCCAGCTGGTACAGCACGGTATGTCCGAGCGGCTGGACGAGGTGATGCAGGAAACCGCCATCGTGCGCCGCGAGCTGGGCTATCCCGGCATGGCCACGCCCTTCAGCCAGCTGGTCGGCACGCTCGCCGTGCTGAACATCGTGACCGGCAAGCGGTATTCGGTGATTCCGGACGAAGTGATTCAGTACGCCGCCCAGCACTATGGTGCGACGGTGGCGCCGATCGAGCCCAATGTGCTGGACAAGATCATGTCGGCGCCGCGCGCGAAGGAAATCTGCGCGAATCCGCCGGAGCAGCCCACGCTCGCCGAACTGCACAAGCGCTTTGGCACCACCAACGACGACGAACTCATTCTGCGCGCGCTGGTGCCGTCCAGCGAAGTGGACAAGGCGCTGGCCGCCGGGCCGGTCAAGACTTCTTTCCCCATGCTGTCCTCGCCGGAGCTGGATCAGGTGCAGCGGCTGATGAAGCTCGCCAACTCGGCGGTAGTGCAGGTGTCCTCGCCGGACTTCAAGCTCTCGCTGCGGCGCTTCTCATGAGTCTCCGCCGCGCGGTGATTGTGGATGTGTGCCGCTCGCCGTTTGCGCGCGGTCGCGAAAACGGCGCGCTGGCGCCGGTCCATCCGGTGGATCTCTACGCGCAGGTGCTGGCCGAACTGGTGGCACGCACCGGCATTGATCCCGCGCTCGTGGAAGACGTCATCACCGGCTGCGTGATTCAGGTCGCCGAGCAGGCGGGCAATCTCGGGCGGCAGGCGGTGCTGGCGGCGGGTTTCCCCGAAACCGTGCCGGCCGTGACGCTCGATCGCAAATGCGGATCTGCCCAGCAGGCGATTGATTTCGCCGCGCAGGGCGTGATTGCCGGCGCCTACGACATGGTGATCGCCGGCGGCGTTGAAATGATGGGCAAGGTGCCGATGCGCATTAACCGCATGGGCAAGGACGACAAGGGCCCGCGCTTCCACGCCCGCTATCCGCAGGGCCTGGTGCATCAGGGGATTTCCGCCGAACTCATCAATGCGCGTTGGCACATCAGCCGCGAAGCACAGGACGAATACGCGTTGCGCTCGCATCTGCGCGCTGCGGCCGACATCGCCGGCACCGCGCGCGACATCGTGAGTATCGAACTCGAAGCCGGCGGGTCGCAGGTGCGGGCGGACGAAGGCATCCGCGGCGATTCCACGCTGGAAAAGCTCGGCAGTCTCAAGGCCGCCTTTGAAGATCCCGCGATGAGCGAGCGCTTTCCGCAAATCCAGTGGAGCGTCTCGGCCGGTAACTCAAGCCAGGTCAGCGACGGCGCGGCGGCGGTGCTGATCTGCGAAGAACAAACGGCGATTCGCCTTGGGCTTACTCCTCGCGCCGCCATCACGCATTTTGCGGTGGCCGGTGACGATCCGGTAATGATGCTGACGGGCGTCATTCCCGCCACCCGCAAACTGCTTCAGCGTGCCGGCTTGCGGATCGACCACATCGACGCCTTTGAAGTCAACGAAGCCTTCGCCTCGGTGGTGCTGGGCTGGCAGCGCGAACTGGGCGCGGACCTCGATAAAACCAATATCCTCGGCGGCGCGATTGCGCTGGGTCATCCGGTGGGCGCCTCCGGTGGGCGCCTCATGGCCAATCTCATTCGCGCGCTGGAACACACCGGCGGGCGCTATGGCTTACAGACCATGTGCGAATCCGGCGGCATGGCCAACGCCACACTCATCGAACGACTGTAAGGGGAGCACACATGACGGGACGCGTTGCAGGCAAAGTCGCCATCATCACCGGCGCAGGCACCGGCATTGGCCGGGCGTGTTTTTCCTTGTTTGCCCGCGAGGGCGCGACGGTGGTGGGCGTGTCCCGCACGCAGGCCAATCTCGACGCCGCGCTGGCCGAAGTGAAAGCCGAAACGTCGGGTGCGGAAGGCATGGTCATCGCCCGCGATTTGGCGAAGCCGGAATCAGCGGATGAAATCGTCGCCGCCACCGTCGCCGCCTACGGGCGCGTGGATATCCTCGTCCATTCCGCCAGCGTCGGCTGGAGCTGGCAGGAGAAAAGCCCGGGCGCGATGGATCCGCTGGCCACCACCACGCCGGAGAAGTGGCGCGAAGTAATGGGCTTCAATCTCGACGCCTGCGCGTTCATCGACCGCGCCTGTTTGAATCAGATGCTGAAGCAGGGCAAAGGCTCAATTGTGAACGTGGCGAGTATCTCCGGCATGTTCGGCATGCCCACCGCGCACACCTACTGCGCGTCCAAGGGCGGCATGATCAATCTTACCCGCGCGCTGGCCACCACCTATGCCCAGCAGGGCGTGCGCGCCAACTGCGTGTGTCCGGGTTATACCGACACGCCGATGATTGCGCCGGTGATTAACGTCTTTGACGATCCGGTGATTGGCCCGCAGCTCACGCCCATGGCGCGCGCCGGCACGCCGCTGGAGATGGCCCACGGGTGTTTGTATCTGGCGTCGGATGAAGCCAGCTACTGCAACGGCACTATTCTGGTGATCGACGGCGGCACCGCCGCACGGCAGTAAGGCGTTTCTCATGGCTATTGAATGCAGCCACATCACCGTGCCGCTTCGCGACGGCAACATGGGCGCGTATCTCGCCCTGCCCGCCGGCAAGCCCGCCGGCGCCATCATCGCCATCATGGAAATCTGGGGCGTGAACGCCACCATGCGGCATCACGCGCAGGAGTTCGCCGAGGCGGGTTACGTGTGTCTGGTGCCGGATTTGTTCTGGCGTCAGGAGCCCGGCGTCGAGTTGTCTGACCACAACCCTGGCGACGGCCAGAAGGCTTTTGACCTGTACTACGAGTTCGACTACGACCTCGGCGTGCAAGACATGATCGACGCCCGCGATTTCCTCAAAACCCTGCCCGAATGCAACGGCAAGGTGGGCGCGGTGGGCTACTGTCTGGGCGGCAAGCTCTGCTATCTCATGTGCTGCCGTACCGACATCGATTGCGCGGTGGCCTACTACGGCACCTACATCGAACACAGCATCCGCGAGGCCAAAAATCTGCATCGCCCGCTGATGCTCCACATGGCGATGAAAGATCGCTGGGTACAGCCCGAAATCAACGCCATGCTGGAACGCCGCCTGGGCAGCAATCCGCTGGTGACGATCCACCAATACCCCGAGGCCGACCACGCCTTCGCGCGGAAGGGCGGCAAGCCCTATCGCGAAGACGACGCCCACCGCGCGCTGGGCCTGAGCGTCGAGTTTTTCAAGCAATATCTGTAAACCCAAAGCCGGCCGCCCACCGTAACGGGTGACCACGTGCGGGCTCCTTGGTGAGCATTGCACGCTGTTCGCCATTCATTTGAGACCCGTTCCCGCCGCGCGGAGCCAGCACGGCGGGCAGATCCGAGAGAGAAGGCTCCGCTAATGCCGCAGATCCGTTCAAATGCCGATTCCGCCGCGACCGCACCAGCCCGTAGAAGCGGGTTGCGCTTCACGTTCGATCGCGAGTTCATCATTGACCTTGGCCTGCGCTATTTGCCGGCCTTCGACCGCCTGCTGATGCGCTTTGCCGCCACGCCGGACCATCAGGTCTTCCCTCGCGAAACCTTCCCCTGGATCCCTAAACTCGAAGCCAGCTGGGAAGCGATCCGCGACGAGGCAGCGGAGATCCTCCGCGACCGGATGTCCGTGCCGTCGATCCGCGAAGTCTCGCCCGACCACGACAAAATCGCGCTGGACGAGAAATGGCGCTCGTTCTTTTTGTGGGGCTACGGCGTGCGCGTGCAAAGAAACTGCGCGCGGTGCCCGGCGACGGCGCAGATGCTGGAGCAAATCCCCAATCTCCTCACCGCGTTTTATTCCGTGATGCTGGCTGGCGCGCACGTGCCGCACCACACCGGCCCCACCAAGGCCATTCTCACCGCGCATCTCGGCCTCATCATTCCGCTGAAGCGCGACCGCTGCCATATGGCAGTGGGTGAGCACGACGTAATTTGGGAGCAGGGCCGGGTGGTGGTGTTCGACGACATGTATCCGCACGAAGTCTGGAACGACACCGATGAAGACCGCATCATCTTGCTGATGCACATCAAGCGCCCGCTGCGCTTCCCCGGCACCTGGCTGCGGGATTTGTTCTTCGCCATTTTGCGGGCGAGCCCGTTTGTGAAAGACGGCGTGCGCAATCTGGAACGTTGGGAGAAGGCGCGCAACGCAGCCTGAAGTCGCGCGCCACGCTCGCGGCCAGCAGGCCACGCCTTCGGGGCTGGCGGTCATCTCTGCATTTGTGGGAGCGAACTGCTGGTCGCGAAGCGCAGTGGCTTAATCGCAAAATTCCCGTCTCGCGCATTGTCGTCGCACCGCGACAGCTCGCACACTCGGCGCACCTCCCTCATCAAGGATCGCGCTATGTCTACTGTGAACGGCATTCACCATCTGGCGATCATGACGGCCGACGTCAAATCGCAAATTGATTATTTCTCCGATGTGCTCGGCATGAGGCTGAAAGCCTTGTACTGGATGCACAACGTCGAGGGCTACTTTCACGCCTTTATGGAATTGAATCCCAGCTGCTCGGTGGCCTTTGTCTTTGCGCCCACGGTGAAAGATATTCCCACCGAGTTCGGTGTCTCCCACGCCGGCAATCCCGTGAAACCCTGCGCGCCCGGCGCGGTGCAGCACATCGCCTTCAATGTGGACACCGAGGAGGCCCTGTACGCCATGCGCGACCGCATCCGCGCCAAAGGCGTGCGGGTGATGGGGCCGCTGGACCACGGCTTCTGCCAGTCGATTTATTTCGGTGGGCCGGAAAATCTGGTGCTGGAGGTGTCGACCTCAGCCGAAGCCATCAACGCCGAAGCCTGGATCGATCCTGACGTGGTGGCGCTGAATGGCATCAGCCCCGAGGAGCTCGCGCGCTACAAGAACCCGCCGCCCTTCGTGCACAAAGGCCCGCCGGTGGCGCAACCGCCACTCGGCAACGGCCGCCCCGAGTACTCACAGATGGATGCCGGTTTTGGCGGCGCCTTCGATTTGCCGGATGACTTCGTCACTCGCGAATTGAGCGAGAGCACGCCGCCGGTGAAGGTGGCTGCGGCATAAGCGCCAGAGCGGGCGCGGCGTCGGCTAAGCCCGCTGTCCCCGGCCTCGCCCGTCGACAGGCGGAGGCACGAACGGTACACCGATCGTCAAGCCCGAACCCCGTTCGTGCTGAGCCTGTCGAAGCATGAACGGGTGATCGCCTAAATCCGCATCGAAAACTCGTGCCGCTTGCTCGCCCTTCGACAAGCTCAGGGCGAACGGTAAACCGGACTACAAGACGCAATCCCCGTTTGGGCCTCCGCTCGTTGAAGGACGAACGGCCCTCGCGCTCGCTGCTAGCGCTCCAAGGTCCCCCGCAGCCGCTCGCCCCAGGCGTGATTGGTGAAATCAAGCTGGATGGGCGTGACCGAAACCGCGTTTTCATGGATCGCGTGGAGGTCGGTGTCCGGGTGTTTTTCGCCGTCGGGATGGCTGAGCTTCACCCAGTAGTAGGGGACGTTGCGGGCGTCGACACGGGCGTCGATGCTGAACGCGCCGGGCGGGCGCTGGCCCTGACGCGTCACGCGCACGCCGCGGACGTCGGCAGGGCCTTCCACATCGGGGAAATTCACATTAAGAAAACTGCTTTTCGGCCAGCTGCCGCTGTTAATCAGATCGGGCAGCAGGCCAGGGAGGATTTCGCGCGCCGCGTCCCAGCGGGCAGTGCCGGTGGGCGCGCGGACCACGCTCATCGCAATGGAGGGAATGCCGAGCAGCGTGCCTTCCATCGCGGCGGCGCAGGTGCCGGAATAGCTCACGTCTTCGGCCAGATTCGCGCCGTTATTGATGCCGGACAACACGATCGTGGGCCGCTGGTCGCGCATCAGTTCGTAGCAGGCCATGAGCACGCAGTCGGTCCGCGTACCAAACACCGCCCAGCTGCGCTCGCTGCGCCGGCGCAAGCGAATGGGGTTGTGCAGGGAAATAGAATGACCCGCGCCGCTCTTTTCGCTGTCTGGCGCAATCACCCACACGTCGTTCGAGAGCTGGCAAGCAATTTCTTCCAGCAGTTGAATGCCCGGCGCGTCGATGCCGTCGTCGTTGGTCACCAGCAGGCGATGGCCGGCGAGAGGTTTGGGCTCAGTCATGGGCGTCCAGCGTCCTTCAAGGCGTAAAAGAATCGGAGTGGATAGTGACCGATGCGGCAGGCGAATAACATCGGGCTAATGTTCATCAGCGGCGGTGCGGCCGTCGCTGATCCGGATCCGGCGCGAGGCCCGCAAACCAAGCGCGGCGTCGTGCGTCACCACCAGCAGGGTCATGCCCTGCTCGCGGTGGAGGCCTTCCAGAATCTCCACCACCTGAGCACCCGAGGCCGAATCCAGATTGCCGGTGGGTTCATCGGCGAGCAGCAGTGGCGGCTGCATGATCGTGGCCCGCGCAATCGCCACGCGCTGACGCTGACCGCCGGATAATTCCGACGGTCGATGACCCGCGCGGCTTGCCAGCCCCAGCGCGGCCAGCGCGGCCTGCACGCGCGGCGTGCGCTCGCGCGGCGGCACGCCGGCCAACACCAGCGGCAGCTCGATGTTTTGCGCGGCGGACAGGCGCGGCACCAGATGAAAAGACTGAAACACAAAGCCGATGCTGCGATTCCGCACGCTGGCCAGTTGGTCGTCGCTGAGGCCCGTGACGTCTGCGCCGTTCAGTTCGTAGCGTCCGCTGGACGGGCGGTCGAGCAGGGCAATGAGATTGAGCAGGGTGGATTTGCCAGAGCCGCTGGGGCCCATGATCGAGCAGTACTCGCCGCGCTGGATGCTGAGGTCGATGCCAGCGATCGCCTGCACCGTCTGGCCGCCCAGGGTATAGGCCCGGGTCACGCCAGAGAGCGCGATCAGCGGCGGCTCAGGGCTCGGCATCAGGCGTTTCGGCGACCGCCAGCGCGCCGGCCTTCACGCCGTCGCGGCCCACCGACAGCACCACCGAAGCGCCCGCTTCAAGCCCGGCTTTGACTTCGGTAAATTCCCAGTTGGCGAGGCCGGGGGTAAAGGTCTTTTCCTGCAGGCGATGGGTGGTGGCGTCCAGCACCAGCACCTTGTTGCCCTTGATGACTGCCTCGGAAGGGATCCGCACCACGTTCTCGTGTTGGGCCAGCAGCACTTCGATGTCGGCGCTATAGCCGGGCAGCAGGCCCTGCAGGTCGCGTTCACCTTTGAGTTCTACTTCCACTTCCACCGTACGCGCCTGCTTCTCGCGGTCGAGCACATAGGGCGCGATGCGCCGCACTTCGGCGTTACAGCGTTTGTCCGGGAAGGCGTCCAGCGACACACAGGCCGGCATGCCGGTTTTGATCTGCGGGGCGTCGACTTCGTCGATCGGCGCCGACACGTACAGGCAGCTCATGTCGATGAGGTCTACGGCCGGTAGCGTGGGGATGCCGGTGGGCGAGGGGGTAATGAATTCGCCGAGCTTGGCGTTGAGTTCTGCGACCACGCCGGCGAAGGGTGCGCGGAGCCGGGTTTTTTCGATTTGCTCGGTCACCACGGCGCTCGATTCATGCGCCACATTCACATTGGCGCGGGCCGCGGCACAGCTGGCATCGGCGGCCTTCGCGCGCGTGAGGGCGACATCGAGCGCGTCTTCCGACACCAGCTTCCGCCCCGCCATGCGCTGCAGTCGGCTCGCTTCGCGGTGCGCGCCGGCCGCCTGCGTGCAGGCTTCGTCCACCCGGCGGCCGGCGGCGGTGATTTCGGCTTCGGTGTGGCGGCGCTGTGCTTTCAGGTCCTCGTTCCAGATTTCCATCAGCATCGTGCCGGCCGCCACCTGCTGGCCTTTGCTGACGGGCAGGGAGGCCACCTGTCCGGCGGCCGAGGGCGACATCTTCGCCCGATGACAGGCTTCTACCGTTCCCACGCGGGTATTGGCGACCGTGGAGCGCACGGTGCCGGTGCTGAGGGTATGCAGGGTTACCGTCACCGGCTTGGGACGGGTCAGCCACCAGCCGCCGGCGCCAAGGCTGAGCAGCACGAGGAAAAGGATGAGGTAACGCACGCCCGCATTATGCCGGCACGGGCCAGCTTTGGGCATGAGGATTTCGCGAGCGGGATGCGTTCGGCGCGATTAGCGCGACCGCGTTTTGCGCTTCGCCACCGGCGCGTGGAATAAAGCGTCCATGCCAGGATCAGGCCGCACCTCGACCTCGCGCGGCTTCAGTACCCGGCCGCCCTGCGCGAGGACGCGTGCGCCCAGAATGGCGCTGCCGCTGCGCTTCTCCGTCAGGGTAAGCCGCTTGCCGCGTTGGCTCGGCAGCCACTTCTCGCCCCACTGCATGAGCGCGATCAGCACCGGGTACAAGTCCTGACCGCATGCCGTGAGGTGATACTCAAACGAACGGGCATCGCTTGACGCCGCTTGGCGCACAAGCACCTTCGCCGCGCACAGGGTTTTCAAACGGGCGCTGAGCACGCTGCTCGAGACCCCCAGATTGCCCTGTAGCGCGGCAAAGGTGTGCATGCCGTTAAACACGTTCCGGAGCACCATCAGCGACCATATATCGCCCACCACGCCGAGCGCCTGCGCTACCGCGCAGTCGACGTCGGGCAGGCGTTTGCTGGTCATACGTCAGTGCCCCGTCTCGCGCGCCTCAGGCGGCCAAATGGGCCAGGCGGCCGGCAATCAAGCTTCTGGCCTCCCGCATGATGCGGTCGATCAACTCCTGCACCGTCGGGATGTCGTGAATCAGCCCGGCCACCATGCCGCAGGACCAGGCGCCCGCGTCCATGTCGCCGTCCAGCATCACGCGCGGATAAACGCCGGACACTTCCTTCGCGATGTCGGCGAAGGAAACATTGGCGCCGAGGGTTCGCTCGGTGACGAGCAGGCGCTCCACCGCCGCGTTGGTCAGCACGCGCTCGGTGTTGCGCAAAGGGCGCATGACCAAGCGCGTATCGAGCTCAGTGGCGGCCAGAATGGCTTGCTTCACGTTGTCGTGGACCGGGGCTTCCTTGGTGGCGATAAACCGCGTGCCCATATTGATGCCGTCGGCACCCAGCGCCAGCGCCGCGACCAGCGAGCGCGCGTCCGCCATGCCGCCGGACGCCACGAACGGCACCTTGAGTTCATCCGCCGCGCGCGGCAGCAGGATCATATTGGGGATGTCGTCTTCGCCCGGATGGCCGCCGCATTCGAAGCCGTCGATCGACAGCGCATCAACGCCCACCGACTCGGCCTTCAGCGCGTGGCGCACGGTGGTGCATTTATGGATCACGGTGATGCCGTGCTCTTTCAGAATCGGCATCCATTTCGCCGGGTTGTTGCCGGCGGTTTCCACAATGCGCACGCCGCCTTCCACGATGGCTTTTACATAGCCCGGATAGTCCGGCGCTTCCACTACCGGCAGAAACGTTAGGTTAACCCCAAACGGCTTGTCGGTGAGGGCGCGGCAGCGAGCGATTTCGCGCGCCAGATCGTCCGGCGTTTTTTGGGTCAGGCCGGTGATGATGCCCAGACCGCCGGCGTTCGATACCGCCGCCGCCAGTTCTGCAAACCCCACGTAATGCATGCCGCCCTGAATGATCGGATGCTCGATGCCCAGTAATTCTGTAATGCGTGTTTTCACTTTGACCTGCTTGATTAGCTTCGAAATCAGAAGTGAAAAAAGCTAGTGGCTGGGGATGCTGAAGTCAATTCGGGGCGGCGCCTCAGCGGGCCGTTGTCGCCCCCAGCTCCAGACCATGCCCCGGCTTGCCCGGGCGAGAGGGAACTCCTGCCGTGAATCGAAGCCACAACATTGCGGTAACGGCGGTGACTTGTAATCCTTCACCCTGTTTCTGTCGTTAAATGCCCTGTAGCCGCCGCTCCCAAGGACTCTCATGCACACCGACAATCTCTCCCGCTGGACCCACGATCACGCTTTCGACGCCGGCAACGCGGCCGGTGAACGCGGCACGCGGCTGGTGCTGTGGATCACGCTGGCGGCGATGGTGGTGGAGATTGTGGCCGGCTTCTGGTTCAACTCCATGGCCTTGCAGGCCGACGGCTGGCACATGAGTTCGCACGCGGTAGCGATTGGGCTGTCGACCTTTGCTTACGCCACCGCGCGGCGCTATGCGAGCGACCCGCGGTTTGCCTTCGGCACCTGGAAGCTCGAAGTACTGGGCAGCTTTGCCAGCGCGATTGTGCTGCTGGGCGTGGCGGTGCTGATGCTGGTGGGCTCAGTCACGCGCCTGCTCACCCCGCAGCCCGTTCAATATCAGGAAGCGATGTTGGTGGCGGTACTCGGGCTGGTGGTGAACCTGGTGTGCGCGACGATTCTCGGCAAGGCGCATCACCACGACAGCGGCCACCATCACCACGGCCATGACGATCATCACGCGCACCACGATCATCACCACGATCTCAACCTGAAATCCGCGTATTTCCACGTGATTGCCGACGCCGCCACCTCGGTGCTGGCCATCGTCGCGCTGGCCGGCGGCTGGGTTTACGGCTGGTCCTGGCTCGATCCGGCGATGGGGATCGGTGGCGCGGTGCTGGTGGCGGTGTGGGCCAAGGGCCTCATCCGCGACACGAGCAAGGTGCTGCTCGATCGCGAAATGGACCACGCGGTGGTCGATGAAATTCGCAAAGTGCTGGAACCGGCGGACAACCCGGCGCACACCCGCATTACCGATCTCCACGTTTGGCGCGTGGGCAAACGCGGCTATTCATTGGCCGTGAGTCTGGTCACGCACGACGCCGCGCTCAGCCCCCACGAGGTGCGGCAGCGCCTGTCGGTGCATGAAGAAATTGTGCATTCCACCATTGAGATACACCTGTGTGAGGACGACCATGCGTGAGACACCCCTAAACGATGCGACTGGCACGAACTCGCAGGCAGAGCGGCCGTAGCCGTGGCGATGTGGAATTTCGACGGTCGCCGTCGCCCGCCTTTCGCGGTGGCGCCGGGTGAGGATGAGGAGTCGGTGTGGGACTATCCGCGC
>Ga0114967_10002974_pt1 | contig 14045 bp, 11 predicted proteins | sample M_130628_MF_Meta_FD_92639 | JGI IMG/M metagenome (GOLD analysis project Ga0114967, IMG submission 92639) | Freshwater microbial communities from Lake Montjoie, Canada to study carbon cycling - M_130628_MF_MetaG | ecosystem: Environmental > Aquatic > Freshwater > Lake | place: Lake Montjoie... | reverse complement strand
TCAAACCTATTTCCTCAGCAACGTCGGCTCGACCGTGATCCCAGCCTTTACCGGTGGCACGCTGCAGGTGGATACACCGGCTGGCACCTACGCGCAAAATTTCACTGTTGACGGCTCGATCAATAACCGCCTCGATCAGCGCGGTAACGCCGCGTGGTTGACTGGCGTGCTGTCAGACGCGGCGCCCGGCATACCGGGCAACCTTACCATCGCCAACAGTGGTGTCGGTGGCGGTATTACTTTGGCGGGTGCCAGCACCTACAGCGGCCTCACCACCGTAGAGGCCGGCGCCAAGCTGTCGGTCGACGGCTCGATCGTCTCCCCGGTCGTGGTCTTCGGTACGTTGGGCGGCAGTGGAGTGGTGGGGACGACGCAGATCAATGGTGGTGGGACGCTGTCGCCGGGCAACTCGATCGGCACCATCATGGTGAACGGCAACCTGACCTTCGCTGCGGGGTCGACCTATGCGGTGGAGGTCTCGCCGCATGCGGCGGACCGCACCAACGTCACCGGCACGGCGGCGCTTGCAGGCACGCTGCAATCGATTTTCTCCCCTGGCACTTACTACTCACGCAACTACACGTTGCTGTCGGCGACGGGCGGACGGACGGGAACCTTCGGGACCTTCAGCACCGAGGGCCTACCGGGCGGGTTTCAGAGCAGCCTTAGCTACACGCCAACCGACGTGGTGCTGAACCTGACGGCGGCACTGGGCGGCGGCACGGCGCTGAGCGGCAACCAAGCCAATGTTGCGAATGCAGTAAACGCCCGCTTCAACTCGGGCAACTCGCTATCAAGTGGGCTATATGGTCTATTCGCGATGTCGGGCAGGCCGCTGACGAGCGCGCTAAACCAGCTCTCGGGCGAGGTCGCGACCAGCACGAGCGCCATGGGCTTCGCCTCGGGCGAGCAATTCCTGGCGACGATGCTCGATCCACTGGGCTATGGCCGGGATAGCATGATGGGCGGGCGGCTGCGTCCCGGTGGCGATGGAGATGTTGACGGGAACACGGGCAACCGCAAGCGGTATGCCGTCTGGGGCACGGCGACGGGCGCCTACAACCGCACGACGGGCGATGCGCAGGACGGCTCGGCCAGCCGCGCGGCGCGCACGGCCGGCTTCGCACTGGGCTTCGACCACCGGATCGGGGCGCAGAGCATGGCAGGTGTCGCGATTGCCGTGGGCGAGAGCAACGCCTCCCTTTCCAGCGGGCAGGGCAGTGCCTCTGCCAATTTCGGCCAGATCGGCGCCTATGGAACGACGCGGGTGGGCAGCTTCACCTTCTCGGGGGCGGGCGCCTTCACCTTCATGGATGTGGATACTAAGCGCACGCTCTACTTCCTGAACAGTGACGCGCAACGGGCGGGCTTCGGGGCGCAGGGCTATTCGCTGCGGGCTGAGGCGCGGCAGGATGGTGTGGCCTTGGGGGATGGCTGGCGGATGAAGCCCATCGCAGCCCTGCAATGGCAGCAGGTGAACAACCAGGGCTACACGGAGAGCAGCTTGATGACGGGCACGACGAATGGCGTCACGGTGGGCAGGCAGAGCCAGGCCTCGCTACGCAGCGAAGTAGGCGCGCAACTGGATGGCTCGGTGCAACTGGGCGCGGTGCCGGTGCAGGGCTACGTCCGTGCAGCCTGGGCCCACTACATGACGCGGGATGCCTCGATGACGGTGGGTTTCGCCTCGCTACCGAGTGGCCAGTTCTCCGCGCGGGGCGCCCGACCCGATGCGAATGCTGCGCTGCTCTCGGGCGGCCTGGAGGTGCCGATCGCAGCGGGGCTGACGCTGGGTGCGCGGGTGGACAGCGAGTTCTCTGGCAACGTCATCCAGGTCGCGGTGACGGCCAGGCTCAGGTACCGGTTCTGAGCCGTTACGCAGCCTGTCTTTGCGGGGGCACACAGTGATGTGATGCGCGGCCATTCGCAGTTTTGTGTTTATCAATGGCAACAGCCGCCGTGAGGCGGCCCGGGTGTTCGGCCTGGCGAAGCCCTATCGCACCGCCGTCTGGAGCGATGCCACGAACCTGACCCGCTATGCCCAGGCCAGCCGGCCCGACATGGTGGCAACGGCGCTGCTCCAGCAGGCGGATGCGCAGAGCCTGACCCTCAACACTGCGCCCACCGCCACGCTGCACGCCGCCACCAAGAGCTACGTCGATACGGGCGACGCCGCACGCCTGCCGCTCACTGGCGGCACCCTGACTGGCGCACTGACCGTGCAGGGCAATGTCACCACCACCGGCTCCGTCAGCGCCACAGGTAATATTTCGACTGCGGGCTCGTTCACCACCAGCTTCTCCGGCACCCCCACGCAAGGGCAGGTGGTCTTTGGTAATGCGGGCCGCCGCCTCTATTTCAACGGCGGCGATATGTGGGACTTCAACGGAAAGGTCCACGCCACTGGCCTTGTGCTGTCCGCCGGGCAGGCGGTCTATTATGAGGATAGCCAGGCAGTCTGGTCGATCTGGGAGAGCGGCTTCGTCCGCTTCTCGCACCAGATCAAGACCCCGACCATCAGCGTGGACTGGCTGCAGAACACCAGCGGCGGCTCGCCACAGCTAAAAACCGCAGATGGCAGAGGCATCGTCTTTCAGTTTGTTGACGATTACGCCAACTATGTCCGGTTCTTCCGTAACGATGGCTACACCAATTATCTACTGCAGTCGCCCAACATGAGATACATGGATGCGCGAGACTGGGGCGGAACTTGGGCGATGCTCGTCCAGCAGAACGACGGCGCCAATCAAATATTCTTTCCTGCCGCGTACAGCGATGAGCGCCTCAAGACCAATATCCAGCCCACCCAAGTCGATGCCTTGGCCGCCATCGCGGCCGTGGAGGTGGTGGAGTACGACTGGACGGAAGAGGGGCTGACACACGCACGTCGCGCACCCGACCGGCAGCGCGTGAAGATCGGCGTGGTGGCCCAGCGCGTCCAGCAGCAAATCCCAGAGATGGTACTGCACCAGCCCGAGCAGGCCGCGACCGGCACCATGGCGGCAACCCCCGCCACTTGGAATACTAAACCCGACGAGGCGGTGCCCTACCTGATCCGAGCGATCCAGCAGCAGCAGGAATTGATCGTCGCTCTGACGGCCCGCCTGGCAACCCTTGAAGCTACGACAGGCGCGGGAGGCCGCAATGCCTGATCCTTCGATTGAGGCAGTGCTGGGGGTGGCGAAGTGGAGGGTGCCGTGACGTAGTTTTCCTACGCACATCTCCACCCGGAGGGGGCGCTCCGCCCAACCACACGCCCCCTCCGCCTCGCCAATTATCTGGCCAGCCCTATGGCGGCCGGCCTGGTGGGCTCCAGACGGGTTCGCCGCCATCCCCACCACCGCCATCGATCTGCCCCTCGTGCAGCGTCTCCGGCGGTCCCCGCGCTTTCGGGTCCGGGTCCCCATCGAGATTTGGAGGCTGAGCCGAACTAAGCAGCCATGGTGTCGATCTCCGCTATTCGGCGAAACTCCGTGAGGAACTCCGGCCGCTGCTGCGTCAGAAACCTAACAATGCGAGGATTGTCGAGCAGGCGTGCGAGATATCCGCGCGCGACCACCAGCATCAGATGGTCCGCCCCATAGGCCGAATGAGCCAGCTTGACCTCGCGGTCGAGTTGGGCCGACTCGCGCTCCATTAGAACCTTCTGGTCTTCAGTCAGCCCCTTGGTGGCCTTCGGCTTGGCGTCGGAAATAATCTGTGCCTGCGGTGTGGCGGCCAACAATGCCCGTACATATCCCTCAGTGTAGCGGTTCATCGTCACCATCAGTTCCGCCACCTCGATTTGCCGCAGCGGCCGCATGTTCCGCAGCACGCCGAACACCTTCGCGTTGACGGGCTTGTCCTTCAAAAATTCCACGGCGTCCGGGCAGATGCCAACCAGCATGCGCTTCTTGCTCTGGAGCGTGTTGACGTCGATGTTGAGGGACCGCGCGATTCGGGATTCCGGGACCTTCTTCTCGACCAGCTTCAGAATCATCCGGTGCTCCTGGATGGCGGCCAGTCGACTGATCCGCTTGTTGTATGTGAAGGCCTCATCATCCGTGGCTAGCAGGCAGGAGATGCCGTCGCGGCCCTGGCTGCGCAAAATGTCGGTGCGAAGGTGTCCGTCGAGCAGCAGATAGCGACCAGGCATGGCCGGATGATGCGCCACCACCGGCGGCTCGATGAGACCGACCTCGCTGATCGATGCTGCGATCTGCGCGTATTTGGTGGACTGCTTGATCTTCGGCGTGACCTCACGCAACAGGTCGATCTCACTGAAGCGCAGAGAAATCGCCGTTCGGTGGAAGGCTGAAGCCACTGACATGGTCGGCTTTGCAGGTTCAGGCTTCATCTGTTTGCCTCGCCACGAATTCGTTCGTCCATGCCGCGCGGCAAGGTGTGCAATGCCTCTGCGCGTGCCAGGTTCACGAAGCCCTCGTCAGCGAACAACTCGCGCAATGCCTCGGTGATGAAGAGCAATCTGCTGCGGGCGGCTTCGGCACGTCGCACCAGCACGCGTTTCTTGTCGACGTCTTGCTGGTAGGTGCGCAGCAGAGCGTCCACGGACATCGGGCGGGCCGTCTTGTGATCGCGCGTTGTCGCCTTTTTGCCACGACGCAGGCGGTTCTCAACCAGCCGCCTTGCGGCCAGAAGGCTGTGGCCGCGCAGAAGCTTGCGCTCATAGGCCTCGTGCAGCACGCGTTGCGTGTCAGCCTCCTCGGCTTCTGCGATGTCTACAGCAACGCTGACCGGGATTTGCCCAATCTCAACCGCTTTCAGGAGCCGCGTCTCGCCCTTGTTGATCAGTCGCAGCACACCGCGGGCATAGTCCAAGCTCAGTCCTGTCTTGCGGGCGATGTCGACATCCGAATGCCCCCGCTGCTGCATGCCGCCGATATCATGAAAAAGCTCCAGCGACTGATGTTGGCGGCGCGCGATATTTTCGACCAACCCCATGACGAGGCAGTCCTCACTTTCGGCCTCGATGATCACCGCCGGGATTGAGGACTGGCCCAGCTCCCGAAAGGCCTCGAGGCGGCCCTGGCCGCATACCAGGTCGTACCGCTCCCCACGGCGCGCCACCGTGATCGGCCGCTTGAGGCCAACCTTGGCGATGCTATCCATCATCTCTTTGAAGACGCGCCTATTCCGGGCCCTGGGATTGACCACATCGATCAAGTCGATCGGGATGGAAACGATGGCCATAGTGGTGTCTGGCGCGCTCATGCTGCGGTATCCAGGATGGAGCTGCGGGCAGTGAGATCAAAGAAGGCATCCAGGCTTTCGAAGCGGTAGGCGTCCAGAGCGAGTCCGTTGTGTTCACCCAGCTTCAGTTTGGCCAAGCTGACGTCGAGGCGAGGCAGCAGATAGTAGTCGAGCACCTCGGCATTGCCCGCAGCCATACGGACGGCCACGGTGATATCGGGCGCGAGGCCAGCTTCTAGCCGGATGTGCCAACGTAGGCTGCCGGCTCCCGTTTCCTGGCAGCGGGCCAGCACGATCGAGGCATTGAACTCGGCGTTGATGGTCAGGAGGTCGGTCTTGGGATCCTGCTCAACCTCGCCGCCGGCCTGCCGAATGCCCTCCACCGTCGCGGCGACGATATTGGGATGCATGGCGCGAAGTGCCCGGTTGACCTCAAGGTAGCGGAAATCCCGATCCGGACTGAAGCCAACAAGCTGGTAGGCCCTGAGCAGGCCGCCGAAGCGCGACTGATAGGCGCTGCTGGACGCTCCACCCTCGGCTTCGTCGATGATGAAGCCCGAGAGGTAGCCGTGCTTGGCCAGCAGGCGACGCAGCGCCTCCAGCATCGCATCGTCAGTGAGACGATGCGACCGCTCGCGGATGATCGTCTGTGCTGCGGCGAAGACCAGCCGATCGACCAGCGGCTCGAACGCATTCTCGCGCCGAATCCACATGTCGGGACCATTGCGCACACGCTTGCCATGCAGCTTGGAGGAAACACGGTTCCAGACATTGTCGCCCGTGTATTTCTCGTTGATCAGCATTTGGTGGATGGTGGCCCGCGTCCACGGGCGGCCCAGATCGCTCAGCGATCCCCGAGCATTCAGCGTTTCCGCGATGTCGCGCTCGGGGCGGCCTTCTTCGATAAAGGTGCGGTAGACCCAGCGCACCGTTTCCACCTCGTCGATCGGGCCCGGCATCAACACCACCCGATCGGTTTGGATACTCTTCTGCTCGCCGCGAGCCAACTCACCCTTGGCCAGGCCGCCGCCGTCGATGAGGCGGCGCCGCAGACCGTACCCAGCAGGCCCTCCTTGGCGAAAGCCCAACTCGATCAGGCGGCATTGGCCAGCGAATACTTTGGTGGAAAGCTCGCGGCTGTATTCACCGGCCATTGCGCGTTTGACGCCCTTGACGATGGTCGAAATCGGGCTGCCGTCATTCTCAAATTGCTCAGCGCAGTATTGCACCCTGATGCCAGCGCGCCGGCAGACATACTCGTAGTAGGCACTCTCATCGGCATCCTGGAAACGGCCCCAGCGGCTGACGTCGTAGACCAGGATCGTGCTGAAGTCGGCACGGCCTTCGCGGACGTCGTCCAGCATCAGCTGAAGTGCATCACGGCCGGCCATGCTGAGACCGCTCTTTCCATGATCGGCATAGGTGCGGACGATGGTGAGGCCGCGCTGCTTGGCGTATTCGCGGATTGCGTCCGCCTGGTTCTCTGTCGAATAGCGCTGATGGTCAGTCGACATCCGAACATACTCGGCCGCCCGCACGGCACCCGCCACTACCACTTCACCCTCAAAATCCAATCGCTGAACCACATCAGATCCTCTCAAGCTCAGGCCTTGCCGCACCGTGGCAACGTCACGCGCTATCGCGGTCGTGCACCGCATCAGCATCGGCGAGCGCGTTTGACTTTCGCTCCAACAATATCAGGAGCGAATCGGGCTGTGCTGACGAAAAAGGGCAATCAGTTGCACTCGAAGGGCAACAAGTTGCCCTTTTTCGAGAATGCAAAGGAGGCGCGTGAGTGCTATGCGCGCGAAATTGGTACTGCTCTGCGGAGCGAGATCGCGGCCACTGGACGATCCGCGAAGGACATCATGCGCTGGACGCGGGCAAGCGAGCGCGCGGTCAAGGGATGGATCAGCGGAAGGCGGAGCCCGCGTGGCGAACACCTAATCCCGCTGATGGCATGCTCCGAAGCCGTATTTGCCGCGGTCCTCAGGGTCAGCGGACGAGAGCGGTCAACACGGAGCGGACAGGTTGCCGAGGTCAGGCGCCTTCTCCACGAGGCCGTGGAAGCGCTGGATGAGGTAGACCGGTGAGGCGGGCCAGGTGCGCGGCGCGCGAACCGACATCTTGACCAAATGGTATCAAAAGATGCACCCCGGGGGTTCATCAATCTTGAATTTCTCGATTCGTGGATATATCTTTCGCCTCTAAGAAGCTTGCTAAGCTCTGTGCGGACCCCCGCGAGGCCACCAAGGCGCTCGGGGCCTACAGCGCTCGAAAGCTTCGGTCCCGCCTCGCGGATCTCCAGGCCGCCGATACGGTGGCTGAGTTGGTCGCGGGCCGGCCGCATCCACTGAGCGGGTCCCGCGCGGGTCAGTTCGCGCTGGACCTTGCTGGTGGACAGCGGTTGGTCTTCCGGGCGGCACGTCAGGAAGCGTCGACAACCGGCGCTGATTGGAAACGGATCACTGCAATCGAGATCGTGTTTATTGGGGATTACCATGACTGAGACCGCCTTTGCCCCGGACTGGGTCTCCCCTCCTGGTGAGACCATCGCCGATGTCCTCGACGAGCGCGGTTGGACGCAGGCTGAGCTGGCAGATCGACTGGGCTTCACCCGCAAGCACGTCAACGAACTTATCCAGGGCCGTTCGGCCATGACGCCGGACGCAGCAGAGCGTCTGGCTACTGTGCTCGGTTCGACCACAGGGTTCTGGCTCCGTAGGGAGGCGCAATATCGCGCGGCCCAGGAAGCGCTTCGCGCCCGTGAAGAGCGGAAGGCACAGACGGAGTGGCTCAATGAGTTGCCGCTTCGAGACATGGTTGGCTTCGGTTGGGTGCCGAAGGTCAAGGATCGGGCTGACCAGTTGGCTGAGTGCCTGCGATTCTTCGGGGTCGCTTCTGTTGATGCGTGGCGGCAGCATTACGCGACGCCGGTGGCTGCGTTTCGTGCGGCTAAGTCTCAAACCATGACAGTCGGTGCCGTAGCTGCATGGCTGCGGCAGGGGGAGCGGGCAGCAGAGGCTTTGGCCTGCCGCCCATTCAACGAAGAGGGCTTTCGAGGTATTCTTGGTGAGTTTCGCGCGTTGACGACTGAGCCGCCCGAACGCTTCGTTGATGCATTGGTCAGCCGCTCTGCTGCCTGCGGTGTCGCGGTGGTCTTCGCGCCAGCACCAAAGGGCTGTCCCGCCAGTGGCGCGACGCGTTGGCTGGCGCCCGATAGAGCCCTGCTGATGCTGAGCCTGCGGTATCGCACGAATGACCATCTCTGGTTCACGTTCTTTCACGAGGCGGCTCACATCCTGCTGCACGGCAAGCGGATGCAGTTTATCGAGGGTGTCGAGCCGCTAGATCCGAATAGTGAAATCGAAGCTGATGCCTTTGCGAGAGATTGGCTCGTGCCTCCGGCTCAGGCTCGCAAGCTTCAGGCGCTGGCAAAAGAGGGCGCTGTATCGGCTACGCGAGTGACGGCGCTTGCCAAGGAAATCGGTGTCGCGCCGGGGATCGTTGTGGGACGGATGCAGAAAGAGAGGTGGCTTTCCTGGACGCACCTCAACGGGCTCAAGGTGTCCTATACCTGGGTAAACGAGCGTTCAGCCGCCTGAATGACCAAACCGCTCCGCCCCAACATTTTCTGGACTCGATGTTTTCCTGTGGTCCTCTACCCAACCACCAGCTTGGGTTTGTCGGTGCCCTCCCGCCTCGCGGCAGAAGAGTGGATCGTATCCAGCGGGCCCGAATCGAGGTGCTCGAGAATACGCCTCAGTGCCGCGATTTTGTTTTCTTCTTCGGCGCTCCCGAGCGCTTCCTGCAGCATCGCGCGGATGTCGTCGGCTCCGACCCGCTCCATCTCCCAATTCGGATACAGACGCTCGCGCCTCTCCACAGTCCGGTCCAGTGTAACGATGTCGTAATGGCGCGGATCGCCATGAAGGCTCGCGATCAGGTTCTCCACCTGGGCGGGCGGCCCCTCGATCCACTGGAAGAAGACGCCGCTGCCGAAAACCAACACCCCGGTGATGTCGCGGGCGACGTTGCGGCGTTGAGACAACTCGATGAGGCGGTCGACTTCAGTGTCGTCGACGCCTTCGGCGGCACGACTGCAGTAAACGAAAGTATCAAGGACGGGACCAGCATAGCACGAGTCATCATCGCGTGGAAAACCGAATTCGTCGTACATGGGTCAGCTCGCGTTGTATGTGCCGGGCTGGCCGTGGCATCCGGTGGGCCAACGCGCTTCTAGCGCATCTTTCCGGTTTGGGTAAGGCAGCACTGAAGTTCCATTCCGGTCCCGGCTCGCGCGAACCAACGGTTCGGCGCAAGTGCCGAGGGAACGCCCAACTCTCCAAGGCTCCAGCCTGGAGACCGCTTGTACCTGGACGCACCTCCTCCGCCAGTTCACATACGAGCCACGCTCTCCGCCCCAACAACCGCCGCGCTGAGTGGCAGGTTTCCTGGGGTTTTTGGGGCAAACCTGTTGACTGACCGGACCCGGAGAAGCCCGAAAATCGCTCTCCGGAGGCCAATTCTCTCCGGACCTCCTGACTTGGGCATTTTAGTACGGAACTCAAAAACCTAGGTAAAAGGCCGGTTTCCGCGCGGTCGGCACTTGGCTTGGTTCGAACCCCACTTGCCCAGAATCCGTACTTCGAGAGCGAACACTTTGGTACGGCCGAGATGGCGAGGCCGGCACGTGCCGCAGGAACTCCGTTTCTTCCGTCACCCCCACGCGATACAGGGGGGACAGAGGAGAAATGCAGGTTTCTATCCACGCCCCCGCACGGGGGGCGAAAGGCGCTGGCGGCATGAGTAAGTCTATGGCCAGTTTCTATCCACGCCCCCGCACGGGGGGCGACAGCCTGCGTCAAGCTCTTTACGCCGGGTACCCTCAACGGGACCGCACAAAACGACACGCTGCAAGGCCTGGGCAGGTATGATCAGCTCAACGTTGCCGCCCCCACTCCACCGGAAACGGCTCCATCAGCCCCGGCAGCGTGATCCCCTCCGGCTGCCGCCCGTCCAGGATCGCCTCGACGATATCGGGCGCCAGCAGCGTGAGCCGCAGCAGCCTCGAGACATAGGACGAGTTGATCTTCTCGGCCGCCGCCAGCTCGTCGATCGTGCCGTAATGCCCCGCCTCCATCATCCGCCGCCACCGAAACGCCCGGGCTACCGCCTTTACCAATGTGGTGTCCGCCGCCAAGGGGCCCCGATTTGTGCTGCTGGCAGGCGCGATCATCAGCTTCCGCCCGCCCCGCGGCTTCCGGACTGCCAGCGGCACCCGCACTGTCAGCATCTGCGCGGCGGCTGTCATGCTGCCGCCCTGGCAAATTCGGCCGGCGCGGCCAGGTCCCGCGCCAGGCTGGCCAGCCCCTCCAGCTTCAGCCGTACGTCAGCGCCGCCCGGCCCGATGTCTACACGGTCGACCAGGAGGTGGATGATGCGCGCCTGCTCGGCAGGGAATAGCTCTTCCCACAGCGGGTCCAGCCGCTCCAGCGCCAGGCGCGTCTCGTCCTCCGTCATGCCCGGCGCCGAGGCCCGTGCCGCACGCCAGGCCCCGATACCGAGGAACTCCGTGAGGTGCTCGACGACCGCTTTCGCAACAGCAGCAAATACAAAGACCGCGCCGGTTGCCTGCGTGAAGCGGAGGCAACGGGTCAAGATTGTATGACGCATGTGGCGGCAGGGAGCGAACGCCTGGATAGCCAGAGCGGCCTCGTGAAACAATAATTGGATTTTCACAAAACATCCATGGACCTGCCCGTCCGAGCCGCGACAATCATGTCTTACAATCCGCCGCTCCGGAGATGCCATCATGTTCCGTCGACCCAGCCTCAAGGCGGTCTTGCTCGCGGGCGTTGCCATGACATTGGCCAGCGGCGCCGAAGCACAGACCAGTACTGCCACCTTTGGCGACCAAACCTTCGAGAACTACGGCCTGACCGGCGTGGGCCGGGTCAGCGCCCAGGCTCGCGATTTCTTCGGCGACACGCTGGGCAGCCTGGGCTCGGGTATGGTGGCCGACCTTACGCAATGGCGCCGTGGCGCCGATGGCAGCTATTCCGGCGTGTTCTTCATGCTGCCCGACCGCGGTTACAATATCGCAGGGACCGTCGACTACCAGGGCCGGCTGCAACGCTTCAACGTGGCCTTCAGCCCCTTCGGTACCGCCGGCCAGGCCTCGGGCGCCGACCAGCAGAACCAGATCCGCCTCAGCCTGACCGAGACGACCGGCCTGCGAGACGCCAATGGCACGCCCACCACAGGCCTCGACCCGTCAGGCTTCCGCGCTGCCGCAAACGGCTTCCCCAACCTACCGACCGGCAGCAACGGCCGGGTCTCGGTGGACAATGAGGCTGTGGTCCGCGGCCGCGATGGCAGCTTCTGGATCAGCGATGAATACGGCCCCTACATCTACCGCTACCGCGCCGACGGCACGCTGCTCAATGCCATCCGACCGCCCGATGCGCTGATCCCGATCCGCCAGGGCAGCGAGAATTTCTCATCCAACAACCCGGCCACCGGCCAGCGCGCGCCGGTGCCGGCCGACCCGGTGACCGGGCGGCAGAACAACCAGGGGTTCGAGGGCCTTGCGCTCAGCCCCGATGGCCGCCTGCTGTCGGGCCTGCTGCAAAGTGCGACGCGGCAGGATGGCGGCCTGGGTGGCAGCAGCGCGTTGCGCTTCAACACCCGCCTTATCTCCTATGATATCTCCAACCCGGCCGCGCCGGCCCAAACCGGCCACTACATCGTCCAACTGCCGCGCTTCACAACGGCGACCGGCGCTACCCAAGTCGCCGCGCAATCCGAGCTTCTGGCGCTCAACCGCACCCAGTACCTGATGCTGGCACGCGACAGCGGCAATGGTTACTCGCTGGCCTCCGGAACCTCGCAATACCGCCAAGTGCTGCTGCTCGACACTCGTGGCGCCACCAATATCGCCGGCACGGCTTACGAGGGCACGACGCCCGTGGCTCCAAACGGTGTGCTCGCCGCTGGTATCACCCCGGTCAGCCAAACCACGCTGATCAACATCAACGACAATACCCAGCTCGGCCGCTTCGGCCTGCGCAACGGCAGCCCCAACGACCGCAACAACCTCTCTGAGAAGTGGGAGGGGATGGCCCTGCTGCCGGCGCTCGATCGCAACCGGCGCAATGATTTCTTCCTGGTCATCGCAAACGATAACGACTTCATCACCACCAATGGCAGCATGCAGGGCAACCGTTATTCCGACCCCTCTGGTGCCGATGTCGACAACATGTTCCTGGTCTATCGGCTGACCTTGCCGACCTATATCGACCCGCTTGCGCTGCAATCATTGGAGACCACCGCCCTGCCCCTGGCGCGGGCTACCGGCGAAAGCGCGATGGCGGTCGGCCGCACGCTGCTGGCGCATGCCGACAACCGGCTGTTCGACCTGCGGACCGGCCAGGCGTTGATGCAACCCGTTGAGGGCCAGGCGCCCCTACCGCGCTTTAACACCTTCATCACCGGCAATTTCAGCTTTGCCTCGCTAAATGCATCCACCGCACCGGCCTATGCCTATGGCCCCTCCGGCGGCACGCTGGGCCGCGCCTCGACCGACCCCTCGGTGCGGGCGTCCACGGTGGGCATGGATTACCGCTTCACCCCCAATATCCGCGCCGGCCTTAATATGAGCTACTATGACACCTCAGCCTCGCTATGGGGTTCGAGCCGGATCAACGGCCAGGGCGGTGCTGTCAGCCCCTTCATCACCGCAACGCATGGCAATTCTTGGCTCGACTTGCAATACAGCTATGTCTTCGGCGATTGGGACATCCGCCGCGATACGGGCATCTATGGCCTAATCGGCCGGGGCAAGCCCTCTGGCGAGGGCCACCTGGTGGCGTTGACGGGCGGCCACAACTTTACCCGCGAAGGCTTCGTCTTCGGCCCCACGGCGCGGCTCACTCACTCATCGATGACCATCAACGGCTACACCGAGTCCGATGCCATCCACGCATCCGCCGCGCTGCCGCGACAGACCGCCACTAGCACCATCCTGGGCCTCAGCGGCCAGGTCAGCCATCCCATGCAGTTTGGCGCCTGGCGCGTCACCCCGCAGGCCCGCGCCGGCTGGGACATTGCCCTCAATCAGGACCGCCGCAACATGACCGTAGGCCTGGCCGACCGGCTGTTCCTGCAGGAGGCTTATGTCACCGGCCCGGTCGGCATTCGTGCGCAGAGCGGTTTTCGAGGCGGGGTAGGCGTGCAGTTCCGCCATGGCCCGGCCTCGTTGCTTCTGGATTACGACGCCCGGACCTTTGCCGGCGGCGGCGCCAGCCACATGCTCGCAGTCTCGCTCGCCTATGCCTTCTGAGGGGCCGGCAGGGACCGGCCCGCCTCCATCATCCGCTGCCAACGGAACGCCCGGGCGAGCGCCTTCACCAGAGTGGTGTCCGCAGCCGAGGCACCACGGGGCGCCATACTGCCCGGCGTCAGGATAAGCTTCCGCCCGCCCCGCGGCTTTCTGACTGCCAGCGGCACCTGCATCGTCGGCATTTGCGCGGCGGCTGTCACGCTGCCGCCCTGGCAAATTCGGCCGGCGACGCGAGATTCCGCGCCAGACTGCACAGCTCTTCCAGCTTGGGCCGCACGTCAGAGGAGCCCGGCCCGACGAACGATCATACTGCGTGGGTGTTGGCGCGAAATATTCTCGGTTGGACGTTCATTGCGTGGCCGTGGCCCTGTCGGTGGCAGGCTAAACTCGATGTTCAACGTACCGGCAGCAGGCCGCAACAATAATATCGCATTGCGTATTGTAAGACGAAAGCACAGCAGCCGTGAAATATCGTCCAGGTCTTAGTGCATATAGCACTGGTGGCGCTTGC
>Ga0114967_10002973_pt1 | contig 14048 bp, 9 predicted proteins | sample M_130628_MF_Meta_FD_92639 | JGI IMG/M metagenome (GOLD analysis project Ga0114967, IMG submission 92639) | Freshwater microbial communities from Lake Montjoie, Canada to study carbon cycling - M_130628_MF_MetaG | ecosystem: Environmental > Aquatic > Freshwater > Lake | place: Lake Montjoie... | reverse complement strand
TATAATGCCTGTTCATTTCAAGATACTCGGGTGGTTATTTTAGGGCAAGATCCATACCATCAAATTAATCAAGCCAATGGCCTTTGTTTTTCAGTTCCCGAGGGAGTTGTATTTCCTCCCTCACTGAAAAATATAAATAAGGAGTTACAAGCTGATTTAGGTGTTTCATTGGTTTCAGGGGATTTGATGCATTGGGCTAGCCAAGGAGTTTTATTGATTAATTCAATTTTAACGGTGGAGGATTCATTACCTGGGAGTCATGCCAATGTGGGTTGGCTTTCATTTACAAAGCTTATTCTAAGTGAATTAAACAAACGAAAAAGTGGTCTTGTCTTTATGCTATGGGGTAATTATGCACAAAAATTAGGGAAAGATTTAGACCTTAAAAGACATCACATCATTAAAACTTCACATCCATCACCCCTTTCGGCCAATAGGGGAGGTTGGTTCGGAATGAGACCATTTTCTCAAGCAAATTCGTATTTAAATGTCCCAATTCTGTGGGCTTAAATTCTTTTTAATTGGCTTGGAAAATAAACGAATTGATTAGGGAATTTTTGTTGGAAATAAGTAGAAATTAAGTTTTCAATTTCATCTCCATGTTGTGCTTCAAAATTGGGAATCAAACATTGAATCGAATATCCTTTTGAGTCGGGTTCTTGGTGAGATAAAATTTCATATGTATGTACTTGGTCAATAAACGCTAAGTCGACTAATTGGGGGATAACAATATCTTGAATGTCACTTAGAGCTCTTGAATCTATTGCGTGCTCGACAAAGATTGAAATATTGTATTGAATCATGATTTAAACGTTTTTTGTGCTAAAGAATCGTACATTATTTCAACAGTATGCTTTCCAGTTTTTTCGATTCCATCTTTTAATTGGTGTCGGCATGATGTTCCATTGGAAGCGATGATGGTGGAATCCTTTGCTGCTAAAACCCTTGGGAATAAGACTAGATTGGCTATTTGCTGTGATATTTTATAATGCTTTCGTTCATAACCAAAAGATCCGGCCATGCCGCAGCAACCTGTAGGCAATAGTTCCACTTCTTGATTTTCCGGAAAACTTAAAACGTGCCTTGTTGAGACAAGCCCTGCGATGGATTTTTGATGGCAATGTCCATGTAGGATGATTTTTTTGTTTTCTTGAGTAAAATCCGACATATGAATTTTTTTGTTTTTGATTTGTTGGGATAAAAATTCGTCTACCAACAAGCAATTTTCGGCTATTTGTTTTGCTTTGCTTCTTAATTCAGGACTTACAAGATCCGGAATTTCATCTCTAAATGTTAAGATTGCACTAGGCTCAATTCCGATAAAAGGTTCGTTAGCATTTATTATGGGAGCCAATATTTCAATGTTTTTCTCAGCTATTTTTTTTGCTTCGATTAACATTCCCTTAGACAAATAACTTCTACCACTAATCACACCATGGGGTATTTTTACACCAAAACCCAATTCATTTAATAATAGAACTGTTTTTTTGCCTAGGTCGACTTCATTGTAATTAGTAAATTCGTCTGCAAACAAATAAACGGAACCATTTTTGAATTGATCCTGAGGATATTTTTTAGCATATTTTTTGAACCAATCTTCTAAGGAATAAAAATAAACCTTAGGTAAACTTCTTTCCCATGAAAACCCTAAAATGGTTTTTATGATCGCGCTAGATACAGGAAATTCAATGAGGAAATTATATAAGGGGGCGAATTTTCTGGCTAAATTCTGTAGGATAGGAAAATGGCCAATGAGCATTGTACGCCAAGGAATACCATCTGTTAGGTATTTTTGTTGAAGGGTTTCTGCTTTTAATTTGGTAATGTCTACACCTGAAGGACATTCGGTTTGGCAACCCTTACAAGAAAGACAAAGATCCAATATTTCGTTTAATTCAGGATTAGTGAAGGGGTTTTCTCCTGGTTCTGATAATATCTGTCTGAGCATGTTGGCTCTAGCCCGAGTACTATCTTTTTCATCCAGCGTCGCCATGAAACTAGGGCACATGGTTCCTCCCGTCAAGGCTGTTTTTTTACAATCCCCTGAACCTGAGCACTTTTCTGCTAATCTAAGAGGATTTTCGAAATCCCCATAATTGAAAAAACTTTTTATTTGATACTCGTCCGAATTTGAAATTCTGAATTCCTCATCCATGGGAGGGCTATTCACAATTTTACCCGGATTAAGTATTTGGTACGGGTCAAAAATATGCTTGATTTCTTTAAAAAGATTGAGCAATTCCTTGCCCATCATTTTCTCAATAAATTCACCTCTTAATCGACCGTCCCCATGTTCGCCACTTAATGAACCTTGGTATTTTATTAATATGTCAACCGTTTCGCTTAAAATGCTTCGAAAGAGTATTTTCCCTTCTTGAGAATTAATATCTAAAAAAGGTTCGATGTGTAATTCTCCTGCTCCGGCATGTGCGTAATAGGCCGCGTCAACTTTATGTTTAGCTAATAATGCTTGTATCTCTGCTATGTAATTAGGAAGATCTACAGGAGAAACCGCACAGTCTTCAATTAAATTGACGGGCTGTTTCTTACTAATGGCATTTCTAATCAGACCCAAACCGGCCTTTCTGATGCCCCATCCTTTATCTATATTCTTTTTATCTAAAACAGGGTAGGCGTAGCCTATTTTGGAATTTTTCAAACTCTGAATACACGCTTCTACTTGTTTATTTAGGTCTTCTGTGGTCGTAGACCTAAACTCTACCATTAAAATAGCGGCAGGTTTTCCTTCGATAAAATCTCTATCCTTTTGAAAATTAGGATGATTTTCGGTAAATGAGAGGATATAATCATCCACTAATTCAGAGGCCGTCGGTTCGTGTGAGAGCGCTACAATATTGGCTTGTAAAGATTCTTGTATGCTATGGCAATGAATGCAAACGAGTGCTACTTCAATAGCCGGCAAATCCAATAAATTCAATTTCATTGAATGAACAATGGCGAGCGTTCCTTCAGATCCGGCAATTAACGCGGATAAGTTAAATGGTTGGCCCGTTGGATTAAAGGGTTGCATATCGATTAATGCATCTAGCGCATATCCACTATTTCTTCTTTTAATTTCTGCCTTAGGAAAGCGGGTTTTAATCTGATTTTGTAGCTCTGGATTGTTTAATATTCGATGTATTTCCTTGTAAATATTTCCTTCTAAGTTATTTAAGGAAGTTTTTTTGTAAAATTCTTCATTGCTTAGTGGATGCGTATGTATTTCGGTTCCATCAGACAAAATAGCACGCGTTTCTACTAAATGGTCTCTGACATTCCCCCAAACAATGGAATGCAATCCGCAGGAATTATTCCCAAGCATACCACCTAAAAGTGCACGATTGGCTGTCGATGTTTCTGGACCAAAAAACAATCCGGATGTCTCAATTTGTTTATTTAAGTCATCCCTTATAATTCCTGGTTCTACCCAAACGGATTTTTCTTTTTTATTTAAAAGTATGATTCTACTCAAACTGGAAGCCACCTCCATGACAATTCCATTGCCTACCACTTGGCCCGCTAAGGATGTTCCAGCTCCTCTAGGAATGATGGAGGTTTTATGTTTTTTAGCAAAAAGGATCAGACGCTTTATATCTTTAGCATTCGCTGGAATAGCTACGGCACTGGGTTTTACTTGATATACAGAGGCATCCGTAGAATATATTTTACGCGCTATTTCAGCATCTTGAGATTGATCTAAATATAATTTTCCTTCAAAATGAATGCTTAAGTTTTCTAATTCTGAATGACTCCAAATCATAACATTATTCGACAAAGCCTAAAATTACAAAATCCAATCTTACCTTCATAGAACCATTTAGAGTTTATATTTTCTATTCATCAACTATTCATACAAGGTTTCACTAATAATTGTAATTTTGGGTTGAATCCATTATTTATGAAATTTTTAATTCAAGTTTGGGAAAGTTTATTGTTTGCTTATCAGGCATTAAGATCCAATATTTTAAGGACCACATTATCTCTATTAGGCGTTAGTGTAGGTATTTTCGCTATCGTTGCTGTTTTTACGGCTGTGGATTCGCTCAATAAAAATATTCGATCAGAAATTGACTCATTTTCAGGGGCGGGTGTATTTTATTTAGGTAAATGGCCATGGATTATGGAAAATAATTATCCTTGGTGGAAGTATTTTAATCGGCCCGATATGAAATATTCCGAATTCAAATATTTAAAAGAGAATTTGAAATCGGCACAGGCAATTGCCATCATTGACAACGGAAATACAAAAACTGCTTCAAAAGGCAGTAATAGTATGGATGTCAATATGACGGGAGCTAGTTATGATTATAATCAAATTGCCAATATCCCGATTGCATCAGGCCGTTATTTTTTGCCCATCGAATCTGAAAATGGAATGAACGTGTGTATCATTGGTTCCTTGGTGGCTGAAAACTTGCAATTAAGTTCAAATGCTGTGGGAGAGGTGATCAAGTTGAACGGAATAAAATTTACCGTTATTGGTGTTATTGAAAAAAAGGGAACTGACATTTTGAGCTTTGGGGGAACTCCGGATGAAAAAGTTTTTATTCCTTATTCGACTTATTCATCCATATTTCAAAAAGATAGACCCTCACCTGATATTGCGCTAAAAGCATTTGATTCGGATTTGGGCCAATTAAACATGGAGGGAGAAGTTACTGGATTGATGAGGGGATTGCGATCCATAAAGCCTAAAGATGAGCTTAGCTTTTCGGTGAACCGATTAGATGGCTTAAATCAATTTTTTGATGGAATATTTGCTGCATTAAATATAGCGGGGTCACTGATCGCAGGATTTTCATTATTGGTAGGTGGCTTCGGTATTGCGAATATTATGTTTGTATCGGTCAAAGAAAGGACTAACATAATTGGTATTCAGAAATCTTTAGGGGCGAAAAATTATTTTATTTTGTTCCAATTTTTGTTTGAAGCTATATTCTTAAGCTTGATAGGGGGATTAGTCGGCATAGGTCTTGTCGTTCTCATAACTTATATACCGCAGGATGCACTTCCACTCCAATTGACATTTGCAAACATTAGTAAAGGATTACTTATTTCTAGCTTTATAGGCATTTTATCAGGTATTGTACCGGCTTGGGTTGCAGCTAAGATGGATCCAGTGATCGCTATCAGATCAAAGTAAAACCTAATATAAACTTACATTAAAAAAGCCTGTCATGTTGATGACAGGCTTTTTTAATAGCTGGAAATACGATCTTATAAAGAAAGTGTTTCTAATACCGCGTTCATATTTCGTACCGCATCGGCTGATTTATTGAATGTAGCTTGTTCCTCTTCAGTCAATTTGTAATCAACTATTTTTTCCCAACCGTTCTTGCCTAAAATGACAGGAACGCCTAAGCATATGTCTTTTTGATTATATTCTCCTTCTAATGGAACGCAACATGCCATGATCTTTTTTTCATCTCGCACGATGGCCTCTACTAAAGCAGCTCCCGCGGCTCCTGGCGCATACCATGCAGATGTACCTAAAAGTCCTGTTAAGGTTGCCCCGCCGACCATCGTATCTGCTACCACTTTATCCAACGTTTCTGCATCTAAAAATTGGCTTACTGGAACCCCATTATACGTAGCTAAACGTTTTAAAGGGATCATTGTGGTGTCACCATGACCACCAATCACCGTACCTGAAATATCATTGATGGAAACATCCATGGCTTTAGCCAAATAACATTTAAATCTAGCTGAGTCTAATGTGCCCCCCATTCCAATAATACGGTGCTTATCTAAACCAGCAATCGATTTTGTTAAATACGTCATGGTATCCATCGGATTAGAAATAATCACGATAATCGGATTTTTAGAATATTTAAGAATGTTTTCAACAACACTTTTTACAATACCTGCATTCACCCCAATTAATTCCTCACGCGTCATTCCTGGTTTACGTGGCAAACCTGAAGTGATGACAACGACATCCGAATTAGCCGTTTTGGTATAATCATTCGTTGAACCAATAAGCGTAGTATCAAAACCTAATAAACTGGCCGTTTGATACATGTCTAACGTTTTTCCTTCCGCGATACCTTCTTTGATATCTAATAAAACTAATTCGTCTGCTAATTCTTTTCTGGCGATATTGTCAGCGCACGTGGCTCCAACAGCACCAGCTCCTACTACGGTAATTTTCATTTTTAAAAAATTTAGTATTAATTGATTCAAAAAACTTTTTAAAATTACGACAAAAGAGCTAATAATTAAATGATTTTTTCGTTATCCTGATTAATAAGGATGATACAACTAAAGTTTTAAAATGATTTTAGTATATTTAAAAGTTAAAATCTAATTAATGACCCGCAATATGAGTTTTATTGATCGAATTCTGGACTCTAAATATTTTAAAGAAGCTTTGCAAAAGGGGGAGGATATTATTCAAAAAGACCAATTGGGTTTATTGAATTTAATCAAACGTGCACTTCAAAAAGTCACTGAAACTGCTTCTAATAGTAATTTGACGGTTGTGAAGCTTCTTAATCACTATGTTGTTTTGTTTAGCCAATTGGTTAAAGCCTATATACAAGGAACTTACAGGAAACTTCCAGCTATTGCATTGGCAAAAATAGCTGCCGTTTTAATCTATTTTATATCCCCATTTGATTTCATACCTGACGTATTACCTATTATCGGTTTTACGGATGATTTAGCTCTTGTACTTTGGGTTGGAAAATCAATAAAGAATGAATTAGATGAATTTGAAAAACAATTGTAATCTTTTGATTTTTAAATAGAGGATTTTTAACAAGGATTGAATATATTTACACAATTAAAATTTAGAAAATATGAACACAGCAAGTATATTATTGTTTTTAAATGGTTTAGGCGGCGGCGAATTGTTGCTTATTGGTTTAGCCATTTTATTGTTTTTTGGTGGTAAAAAATTACCCGAGCTTATGAGAGGATTAGGTAAAGGAATTCGTGAATTTCAAGATGCCAAAAATGAAGTTAAAGATCAGATCAATAAAGAATTAGACGAAACTAAAAAATAGTTTTATTTTAATCTTTTTTAAAATGCATAGTTGGATCTTCCAACTATGCTTTTGTGTTTAATTGAACCCCCATTTTTAATGGAAAATTTCCCTCAGCCTTATTCAGAAATAAGAAATAATTTATTTCAAGGTACTTTGACTTGCGTTGATTTGGTTAATCAATATTTAAGTCAAATTACTGCATTGAATGAGCAATTAAATGTTTTTTTAGAAGTTTATTCGGAAGAAGCTCTTGTTTCAGCCCGATTAATAGATCTGAAAATCAAAGAAGGGAAAGCGGGTAAATTAGCTGGAATGGTCGTAGGCCTGAAAGATTTACTTTGTTATCAAGATCACGGGGCCCAAGCGGGAAGTCAAATCCTACATGGATTTAAATCTACTTTTTCAGCCACGGCAGTCCAACGAATCATCAATGAAGACGCGATTATTATCGGTAGACAAAATTGTGATGAGTTTGGGATGGGCTCAACCAATGAGAATTCGTCATTTGGTCCAGTATTAAATTATACGAATCAGCATCACGTTTCTGGTGGTAGTTCAGGGGGTTCGGCCGTTGCGGTCCAAGCAGGAATGTGTCACCTCTCCTTAGGAACCGATACGGGAGGTTCAATAAGAATGCCAGCCTCTTTTTGTGGAATTTCGGGACTTAAGCCAACGTACGGTAGAGTTTCTCGTTGGGGATTAATTGCTTACGCATCTTCCTTCGATTCAATCGGTCCCATGAGTCATCATCCAGCGGATCTTAAATTAGTTATGGATGTTATTGCGGGTCCTGACGAATTTGATAGTACAGTTTCTACCATAGATACGAGTGAATTTATACCTAAAAAACGCTTAGCGTACATTAAAGAGATTGTCGAGCACCCAAGTTTACAAACCGAAATTAAAGAACAGTTTTTTCTGAAAGTTGAGCAATTAATACAAAAAGGTTTCGTTGTGGAATCTGTTGATTTTGCCTATATAGATCAAATGTTACCCACTTATTATGTTTTAACTACAGCTGAAGCTAGTTCTAATCTATCACGATTTGATGGGGTTAAGTTTGGCCAAAGAACTAAAGATCCCCGTGATTTAATTGACATGTATAAAAAAACACGGAATGAAGGTTTCGGTGAGGAAGTTAAACGTAGAATTATGCTGGGAACTTTTGTTTTAAGCGCTAATTATTATGATGCTTATTATACAAAAGCGCAAAAAGTTAGGAGGTTAATTAAAGAGCGTACCGATGCGATTTTGAAAGAGTATGATTTTATTATTTCGCCTACTACCTCTTCCACCGCATATCGATTAGGGGAAAAGACATTAGATCCCCTTCAGATGTATTTAGGTGATTTATTTACCGTTCAGGCAAATGTGACTGGATTACCTGCGATTACAGTTCCTGCTGGCCAGGACTTACAAGGACTTTCGATTGGATTTCAAGCGATGGGACCAGCCTATTCGGAAGATGAATTGGTTGATTTTACTTCATATTTATAATATACTTCGTTGAAAATAAAGATCACATATTTACTCTATTTTTGCTTCCTTTCAAGCGCTTTGTTTGGGCAGGTTAGGAGTGCATTTTTGCCTAATATTGATCGTAAGTTCATTGACTCTTTAGCTCGAAACGAGCAAGGAGTACCCACATCATTGATGATTGACCCTTCTTTAATTCAGAATCGGTTAAAATCAATTCAAAACGTAATTCCTCTTATTTATAATCAATATTCGCATCAATATGTCGAATATTTTGCATTTAAGAAGGCGGCTTTCACGCAGCATATGTTGGAAAAGCGAGATCTATATTTTCCTATTTATGAAAAATACCTGAAACAATATGGATTGCCTGACGAGTTAAAGTATTTATCTTTAATTGAATCTGGTCTTGAAACCAAAGCTTTATCCTTAAAAGGGGCTGCTGGTTTATGGCAATTTATGCCCTATACAGCTCGGGGTGATTTCGGTCTTCGCGTAGATTCTTATGTGGATGAAAGATTTGATCCTGAACGTGCCACGGAAGCTGCATGTAAATATATGCGCCAATTGTATCGCATATTTGGGGATTGGCACATGGCACTAGCCGCCTATAATACGGGTCCTGGGAATGTTAAACGTGCGATAAGGCGTTGTGGATCAACGGATTTTTGGGGTATTTACAATTGCTTACCCAAAGAAACACGTAATTATGTGCCTCAATATATTGCGATTTCCTATATGATGAATTTTCATTGGGATCATGCCATTCAGCCTCAGGAATGGGCTTTTCATATGCCTTCAGACACCTTACATTTGAAAGGATTTGTCAATTTAAAAGTTTTATCGTCTTTAGCTGGATTTTCTCTGGATACCTTCCGGGTTTTAAATCCCCATATTTTAGGGAATTCAATTCCTTCTGATGTAGATAAAATTATTGTACGCATTCCCAAGGATAAATTTGCTTTTTTTAGGGATAATCGGGCTAAAATTCTAGACTCAGCTAGTTATTTTGGGACGCGTAAAGTATTAGGTATTTCTTTGGGATCCATCGACTCGACTGCTGGACTTCGTATGTTGAAAAATTCAAAGAAAAAGTACGTAGTTCGAAGAGGCGAGACTATTTATACGATAGCCCGGAATTTAGATGTTTCAGTACTCGAATTAAAACGGATTAACCGTTTGCGGTCCAACCGGCTAAAAAGAGGAAAAGTAATTTACTATTTTGTCAAGGAATGGGTTGATATGGATGAGTCAACTGCTTCTTCCAAGGTTGAAATTAATAATAGTGAGTCAGTCGTTATAAAAACAAAATCAAAAAGAAGGACTATTTATCACCGAGTAAGGCCTGGAGATACATTATCTCAAATTGCTGACCGTTACAATGTCAGTACAATAGCAAAAATTAAAAAATTAAATAGACTTCGTTCTTCGGTTTTAAAGCCCGGAATGAGATTAAGAATTTCATAAAATGATCGCATACTTAAAAGGAAAATTAGCTTACAAAGACAGAGCGCATGTCATTATTGACGTTCAAGGTGTCGGCTATGACGTAAAAATTTCGTTGCAAACATATGATTCACTAGCTGATGGAGATGAAAATTGTAAACTTTTTACGCATTTGCAAATTAAAGAAGACGCACATACGCTAGTGGGTTTTTATGAAATGGACGAAAAGTTATTATTTCTTGATTTAATTAGTGTTTCTGGTGTAGGCGTTACCACGGCTTTGGTGATGTTATCTTCCTTTTCGAGTGGGGAAATAAGAGGTGCCATCATGAATGAAAATATCGCCTTGATTCAATCGATCAAGGGGATTGGATCTAAGACGGCGCAACGCGTCATTTTAGAATTAAAAGACAAGTGTAAAAAGGATACATTATTCGTGGAAGCTGGTAAATCTTCTCCTGATAAGTCATACGGTGTTAAACAAGAGGCTTTAGGCGCATTAGTAACACTAGGAATTCCTCGAGTAGCTGCTGAGAAAAATTTGGACCAACTCATAAAATCTAATCCAGATGCTACCATTGAGCAACTTATTAAACTAGCCCTTCGTTAACTTATTTATTTATCATTTGTGCAAAGAGACGGTAATATCGCTATGAAAGTCATTTTTAAAGGCCTATTTTTTTTGGCCTTTGCGGTGTTACCTTTCATTTCATTTGCTCAAAATACAGACTCAACATTATCCGTTTTAAAAAGTGGACGCAGGCCTCTTTTTCAAGTAAAACCTTTTGATTTTTATCAATCAAATAAGCAATTTTCAAAATCGCCTTTTTCTATTTTTTCAATCAAAGGAAGTCGGAATCTAATCGATTTTAGCCAAAATCAATTAATCTCTTCGCAACAATTAGGTGATATTTCAATTTCCCCATCCCAAGCTTTTAGTTTGAGTGATTATAGTAATTTGCAAAATAAAGATTTGAATAGGTCCTATTGGAATGATTATTCAAAGAGTCTTGACGGTAATAATTCGGTTCAATCCAGAGGATTATTTCCTAAAATAGAACTACCGCCAGCAATTGATCGGATTTTTGGAGGGACCGAAATTTCATTTAAACCGAATGGCAGTTTACTATTAGATGTGGGTTATATGGGTCAATTCGTTGATAATCCTGCGGTTCCGGTCCAACTGCGTTATATTGGAAATTTGTTTTTTAACGAGCAAGCTCAAATAAATTTTCAAGGTAAAATAGGGGACAAACTTAACCTTAATGCCAATTTTGATACGAAAGCTAGTTTTAATTTTCAAAACCAACTTAAATTAAATTGGAAAACACAAGAAGAAGATATCCTGCAAAATATCGAAGCGGGAAACACTTCTTGGACGCTTAATTCTCAATTAATTCCAGGGGTTCAAAATTTATTTGGTCTTAAAACATTATTGCGATTTGGGAATTTGGACGTGACGGTTGTCGCGGCCCAACAACGTTCCAAGCAAGATTGTATCACGATGAAAGGAGGATCACAGGGTCGTTCCTTTGAAATACGAGCAGATCAATACGATGAAAATAGGCATTTTTTCCTGTCCACTTATTTTAAGGATAATTACGAAAAATCCTTACGAAATTTGCCCGTTATCACGAGTGGAATTACCATCACTAGAATAGAAGTATATGTAACAAATAGAACTCAAAGTACTGAAACTTTAAGAAATTTAGTGGCCTTAGCTGATTTAGGAGAATCAAATCCTTACGCTAAAACTAAATCTGCGCTCCAACCCATTATTCCGAATCAATCTGTTGACAATAAAAATAACGGTCTTTATAATAAATTAGTCAATGACCCACAAATACGTCGATCTGATCAATCTTCTTATCAATTAGAATCCGTTTATAACTTACAAAGAGGCACGGATTTTGATATGCTAAAGGGCGCCAAAAGACTGAATGAACGAGAATTTAAATTCAATCCTTCCCTAGGTTATATTTCACTGATTTCACCACTACGTAATGATGAAGTGTTGGCTGTCTCCTATGAATACACATTTAATGGCCGTAAATATAAGGTGGGCGAACTAACGGAAGATTATCAAGCTCGACAAGATAATGAAGTTTTGATCTTGAAAATGCTCAAATCTTCTACACTTCGTAATCATTTGGATCATCCGATGTGGGATTTGATGATGAAAAACATCTACTCATTAAACACCAATTCATTATCTAAACAAAATTTTCAATTGCGCATTGTTTATAAGGATGACGCTACAGGGATTGATAATTCAAACTTGATTGAAGGGGAGAAATTAAAAGATATTCCATTGGTCAAAGTGTTGGGATTAGATAAACTTAATTTTTCTGGAGATGCCCAACCAGATGGTAATTTTGATTTTATTGAAGATATAACGGTTGATTCTAAAAATGGTAAAATTATATTTCCAATTTTAGAACCATTCGGTAAGAACCTAAAAGCCAAGTTCACATCGTCGGAATCTAATCTAGTCGACAAATATGTTTTTCAAAAATTATATACGAATACACAGACGGATGCTGCTCAGATTGCAAGCAAAAATAAATTCTTTTTAAAAGGTTCTTTTCAAGCTGGAGTTGGGGGGGGAGATATCGCTTTGCCATTTGGGGTAGAAGCAAAATCAGTTACTGTTACCGCTGGTGGTCAATCTTTAAGTCAAGGGACTGATTTTATCGTGGATGGCCAATCGGGTCGTGTCAAAATCATCAACGAGGGAGTATTTAATTCAGGTCGTGAAATTAAAATATGTTACGAAAAGCCAGATTTGTTTTCGAATCAAATTAGAACCATGTTGGGTACTAGATTAGACTATAATTTAGGTCAAGACGTTCATTTAGGAGCCACTTTTCAAAACATGAGTGAAACGCCTCCAGCCTTTTTTAGGCGAGTGGCCATTGGAAATGAACCGGTAAACAATACATTATTAGGCTTTGATGCGAGTATATTGAAAAAATCGAATGCCTTAACCCGCATGATTGATGCTTTGCCGATTGTGTCAACGAAGGAAGCATCCGTGATCGACTTTCAGGGCGAATTTGCTAAGTTGATCCCGAATGTCAATGACCGAGTTCAAGGGAATGCGTTTATTGATGATTTCGAATCAGCTCGAGTGGTTTATAACTTAAGTTCTCAACCAACTTATTGGCGCCCTGGTGCCACCCCTAAAGATTTTATTCCAGGAAATCCACGAGACCTGAGTTCAAATTTTAGGCGTGCAAAAATTTCAGCATATAATGTTGACGCAAGTATTTATGGCCAAGGTGGTTTTGCTTTGGAGGTCCCTGGACTTGATCCAGCTCAGGTTAATTTATTTGCTTATGAGCGCGTCGTGACTCCAAAAGGTTTATTTCCGAATAAAGACTTTGCTAATAACATCACTAATTTGCCTTTAGGGGTATTAGATGTGGCCTATTTCCCATCTGAACGTGGTATTTATAACTTTACTACGAATTTAAATACGCAAGGTTTATTGCCTAATCCTAGGTCAAGTTTTGGTGCAATTACTCGTGCTATTTCTTCCGATACAGATTTTGATAATGCGAACGTTGAACAAATTGAATTCTGGCTGATGGATCCTTTTGTCACAGGCGACCAAGGTAAAGTTCGTGATGGTATTTTTAATAAAAATAACCAAACAGGCGGAAAGCTAATTTTTCATTTAGGAGATGTTTCTGAAGATTTTATCCCAGATGGGTTTTCCAATTTTGAAAATGGAATTCCAGCAGGAGAAAAAATCACCTCAGGGAATACTCAGAATGTTGAAAAGACCTTGTGGGGATTAGCTCCTAAGCGCCAATTTGTGATTAATGCATTTGATAATCAAGGGGGTAGGGCCCAGCAAGATATTGGTTTAGATGGGATGATAAATAAGTCAACGGAATCTACAGCCGTAACTGAGGAAACCTATTTTAAAGAATATTTGACTCAAATATCTGCCAAAGTAAATGATCAAAATGCCATTACTGCCATTAAAAGTGATCCAGCAGGAGATGATTTTGTCCATTATTTGAGTGATAAATTTAATAAAACGGGTAGTATTATTGAGCGATATAAAAACTTTATGGGGTTGGAAAATAACTCACCTACCACTGATAATCCAACTAATTCAACGATTAC